>Ga0116231_10005844_pt1 | contig 23971 bp, 16 predicted proteins | sample S1TSphgellanicum_2_FD_89695 | JGI IMG/M metagenome (GOLD analysis project Ga0116231, IMG submission 89695) | Host-associated microbial communities from peat moss isolated from Minnesota, USA - S1T2_Fd - Sphagnum magellanicum MG | ecosystem: Host-associated > Plants > Peat moss > Unclassified...
TCGAGCTCTGAACATTCGGGAGTCCCGGAAGACTCCCAACCTCCAACTTTTCCAAGTGTTGGGCTTCACCCCCACACTTGGCCAAAGTGGGGTTGCGACACTTCCTATCACGACCTTAACTTTGGCTTGCGACCAAGGCAAGGGTTTAGAAGGTGTGGGCCAAGAATGTAGCCCGGGAATCACATTCACATTCCCATGAATGTATGAGAGTGCGAGGGAATGAGCCCACACACTCCCAAATGGACTCCCACTTTGGGAATTAGAGTCTTGATGGATTTTCGAATTTGTTAAAAACGATTTTAAGGGTTAAAACTCATTGGATTGAAGAGTTCCTTATAACATTGGAAACCTCTTGAAACTTAGATGTCTAAAATGGGCTCGCATGACCCATTTGAATACGTAAAACACAAGTTATGGCCAAAAGAAGGGCTAAGAGTCAAAGTGTCAATTTGACTTTCGACCACTAAAAGTTAAGAATCGCTTTGAATTATGTGCGTATAGGTGGCATGCCACATATAGTTGGAAAGCTCTTGGTGAAGGCTATAACTTTTCTTTAAACATCACCTTAATCGAAGGTCTAGAAAAATGTTATGGGCCTCCAAAAATCGTGAGAATTTCAAATTTTTGAAAATTTTAAGACTCTCAATTTGGGAGTCCCAATACAAAATGACATTTGGGTGCAAGCCTCGTGGCTAATCACATAGAATAATATAAGGGGGAAAGTGGTGGCTTCTTTTAAGTTCTGGCCGTGGTGAGTTTTGTGAATTCATGTATGCTTGTGACTTGTTTGTGCACCAAAAGTGTTTCAACACGCACTAACCAACTTGTTGTTTAGTTTGTGGAAGTCCATGTGAATAATTGACTTGCTTGTCATTCGTTTTAGTCCCCATCCTAGAACTCCAGAGGCCCTCTTACCCCCGAAATGTTATGAGCTAGGGAGCGTATCCCAACTCCTTCTTTCACTATCTTCAACTTTGAACTCGCATTTGAGTTTTTTGAGGAGTTTGGGGGTGCATCATTTCCAATAGTGTGAACTAAAATAATTGAACCCATGGTGTTTATAGATTACCCCATGAGGGTATTTCTTTCTTTCTAGGTTTTGGTAAAGATATGCAATACCCTTCCATGTTTCAATAAATATGTGATGGAACCCAAAGAATTTCTGATATACCCTAAGAGAGGTATTGCATAATACCTTTCCAATAACCTGGACTAAAATAATTCAATCCATGATGTTTATAGAATATCCTCATGAAGGCATTGTGTTCCTTTTAGGTTTTGTTAAGGTTATGTAATACCCCTCCATGATTTTATAAATATGTTATGGAGCCCAAAGGATTTTTAATATACTTTAATAAGGGTATTGCATGTGCATTAAGTAATTTTGAGCACAAGTAATACCCCTCCAATAACTTATACCAAAATAATTCAATCCATGGTGTTTATATAATACCCTCATGAGGGTATTACATTCCTTGTAGGTTTGAACTTCTAATTTTTCCAAGTAAAAAAAGGTTTTTTGGTTTGAGTGCAAGATTAAAATCAATTTTTTGATAATTTCATCAAACATACATATAAAAATATGTGAGAATGTATTTTTAATGATTAACACAAGATGGTGTAATGAAAGTAAAATGCCTTAAATAAAAAAACATGGGTGACATGTGTTATAAAAATGTGTAAAAAATGCCCAAGTCCAAAACAACCCCACCTTAAAATGGGGAACATTTCATAATGGTAAATATGTGGTTGCTTCAAAGATAAATTGTTATCATAAATCTTGAAGTCCAAAATAACAGAGTAATCAAAATTGGGATAAACTATGGACTATATGTGTCATTATTAAAATGGGATGGGATCCTATTGGCCTTTTTGTATCGTGTTGATGTAACCTTTGCATCTTGGGTGTGTTGATGTGTAAATACCCCATGATTGACCAATGTTGCCTCCATAACATTAGCCACAAACACTTCCTTAGTGGTACTTCGAACCTTAATACAAATGACACAATACAATAAATATCGCATATATATGAAACCTAAAACTTGGAATTCAAATAAAATTGAGTATGGCATTGTTAGAATTTATCAACCATGAATCATTTCAAATTCATGGTATTGCATAAAAAGGCCAATTTCTCTATGCCACATATCATTTTATTAGACGTAGACTTTTAATCTTGCTCCATCAATCATCGTTGAACACCTTTGCATACTTGGTTCAAGTTGCTCAAATCATAACTGCAAGGTCCTCATCGCACTCCACCTTGGCTTACACATTGAAAGGGATGGACCCCACACCCCATGCAATCATGCCAATAAGTTGAAGAATGTGGCTAGAAGCTAATTTAACAAGTGTGGGTTTAGGAATTTTAAGTGTGTCCTGCAAAACAACCTCGAGCCTATCCCACTATAGGTTTGTGTGCCTCTTAGCCTTATAATTGCCTTCTATTCATTATGATAAAATTGGGCACGAAAGTTTTTCAAGACCCACACATTCATGGTTGCATGATTTGATGCCTTGGGGTTTCTTCTCAAGTAGATGGTGTCTGGACTTGCTCGGTTCCATAACCACATTGTGGCATGACCATAAATGTTGTACCAAATTGTATTATGCATTGCACCCATCAACTTTGCAAGGAAATTTGGGCCCATCCCTTGCCTAATGGACACATTTTAGGGCAATTGGGGGAGGGGCAACCACATCTAAAACCAAAATAACAAAAACAAAAAACCTAATGTGAGAATTAACATTTTGGATGAAGGTTATCCCTTACACGATGAAGGTACTACATAGATAGATAAAAGATTAAAACACACATTGCGGGTATTGCACAAAAGGAAAAAAAAACTATAACACAAGATGAAGGTATTGTTAAAACCCAATGTTGAAATTTGCATAAAATGAAACTAACCTTAAAAAGAACAATATCACCTATGAAGCTTTAAAATATTGCTTAGAAACTTAAACCAAAAGAAAATGCCCCACCCACTTTTTCACATGGGGAAGGAAGGTGGGCAAAAGATTAAGAACCACAATTAATGAAGGTTTTGCAATCACAAATTTCTCAAACAAAACCCCACCCATCCTCTCAAGTAAAAAGGATGGGTGGGGCAATAGATTATAAGTTAAATTCAATATGTCACTTGCATCAATATCAACATGCCTTATAACATGTTCATTTTTCATTCTCTTGTTTTGCTTGTTTTTGTGTAGTGTGGAGGCAACATGCACACAAATGAGACAAAAAGCTTTTGCTTGTTATCTCTTGACAGACACCATGAATAAGAAAAAAAAGATGATGAGTAAAGGGGAAGCGCTAGGAACAAAAAAAAAGAGACAATGAACAAAGCTTATAGTCTTTGTGGAGTGTGGAGGCAACATGCACACAAATGAAACAACGAGTAAAGCTCCATTTCAAAGCTCGTCATTTCTTAAGAGGCACTAGGAACAAAAAAAAAAGATGACAAGTTGTCTTTGGGGAGGTGTTAGGAACAAAAAAAATAAAGATGATGAGGAAAGTTCGTTGTCCATGTGTAGTGTTGAGGCAATAGGCATTGGGAACAAAAGAAAAAAGACAATGAGCTTTGCTTGATGTCTTTGGGGAGGCACTAGGAACCAAAAAAAAAAAAACAACAAGAGCTTTGTTGTCTTTGTGTAGTGTGGAGGCAATAGGAAAAAAAAGAAGCAAGAGGCACCAAAAAAAATTGAGATGTGCTTACCTTGAAGTAGCTAATGGAGCTCTCGTTCCTAAAGCTCCTGAAGCTCCAAGCTCCTAAACCCAAATGTTCAACCTGCTGGCAATGGAGTGAGTGCAAGAGCAATGAGGGGGGGTGTGGGGGGGGGGGGAAGTAGGTTGGAGGTGTAGGTAGGAGGTGGCAAAAAAAACTTGGGGTCAGGGGTTGTGGGAGAAAAAATAAGATCCAAAGAGAGGCCCAAAAGAAAAAAATAAGCTGGGAAAAAAAATTATGAACCCAAAAAAAGAGCCCAGAAGAGAAAAATTTAAACTGACCAAGTAAGCTGACCCCTGGGGGACAGTTTCATCCCATCCATGAAATCCGAGAACGGGATTTTTTGGATGGTGCACTGGTGGGTGCTAGGTCACTCAAGCTGAATTACCCTACATGCAATGTCCAGCAGGACATTACACCCCATGTTTGCCCTTGGTTCACAGGGTGTAATGCTCTGCTGTCAGATCATTACCCTATGCAAAACATCTTTATCAAGAGACCTCAATCTGATTCTGAAACTAAATTGCTGTAATGACTGGCCCATCCATCCAAAATTGGATGACCAAATCTCTAACCAAAGGAAAGGATAACAATGTGCCCTTTGACTTGAAATCCAACCACCCTTGTTTCCAGATGGTATACCTACCCATCTCAAAGGAGTGCGCTGTGCACTCTAAATTGTAGAGGTGAAGAGTCAAAAGGGGCTTAAAGATCTACATTGAAGCTACTTTTGTGACTTTATGCAAACCTCATTTTACTTCTTTCTTTGTGTTTTAAAGAAAAGATTGGCAATTTAGGGCAAACAAATATGCAACCATGAGAAACAAGATAAGTTGTGATGGGTGCTATTGATTTTTTTCTGACAACTTTTGTTGTGTTTTTTACCAAAAAATTGGGAAATTTCTGATATAAGTGCTTTTTTAGTGTAAATTTGACTAGCTTTGCTAATTTTTCGAAAACTTTCACCAATTTTTTTGATATCACAAAATTGGAATTGAAAAAAACAAAGAGGAAAAATAAAAAACCCTGATGACCACACATGCAAAAGAACACTACAATGGAGTAATCATCACTGAAATTCGAGTTATACGTCAGGCAATAGACATTAACAAGGATGCGTGGAACCAATTATTCCAGTTTTATACTAAAAAATAGGCTAATGCCAAATTGGTTGTTCTGAGATTCATTTTGCATGGAATCCAGATGTTGAGATTTTTTTACTTGCTTTATTGGAGATTTCTTTATTTCCAATTGGATGGATGATGATGGCTTCAGGGTTCACAATACAAGATTATCAACACTTGGTATGGGGGAAAATAAAACATAATATAATAAAACCTTCCTAGTTCTACATATCTATAAAGTCCTTTGAAAGGTTGCCTCAACTTGTGGTAGGTACAACTTACAATGATAATGCTCATTAGCATTTATTTGCATTAGAAAAAATATATAAGGTTGGTACTTGAACCAATCATTCAACCAAGTGACTTTGGAAGTTCAAATTCACAAATGTGGCCTTACATATTTCCATAATATTAACCAACATTATGAAGAATTGCAAATCCCTCATTATTGATATTTTAGTTGCATAACTCATTTATGCTTATCTATTACAATTAAGTTGACAACATTCCAAAACCCACATTAATAGTTTCTGAAATTTTATCAATTTATCTGCATACAAAACAAGTAAATGGTTTCCAACATTCCATGCCAACTACTATTTTTATGCTTATTACTAAGCTTTTGGATTGTCTCTTTGAAACTTTATTGGTAAACATCTAGTCTTGTGCAACTTGGGAAACCTTGGACTATTGGACTTATGCGATTTCTAGGTTGTTTTCTTGGTAGAATTGTTCAATGTTTCAACAAATGTTTGGAATATGATAATAGTTTCAAAGTTGCAATGGGAGAAAGAAAAATCATATACTTTAAACCAGAATTGAGGTTGGAAGTTTGAACTGCAAACTACTGACATTTCAAGTGGGATACCAAACTTTATGTAAAATATTTATTTTCTAGTTCACAAAAAAACAACTTTATTGAACCAGAAAACAGCCATCATGCCAGCTAGTTGACAAAAGAAAACGAAAACACCAAAAAAATTAAGCAAGAAAGATAAACGCACAGGACCAGAGAGAGAGAGAGAGAGAGAGAGAGAGAGAGAAATCAAAAAAAAAAGAGAAGAGAAAAGAAAAACTAAAACTCCAAACAAGAAAATATGAAGAAAAGAAAGATGGAGCTTGATCTTTCAGGGACAAAAGTGAGCTCGGAGAAATGCTCCCCACTTAGGAATCACTTGAAATAGGTACTCATTTTGAAAATTCCAAAGACAGATGCCTTTGTTAAGCAAACCTGCAAGAGTGACATTTTCTCTTCCACAGACTAATTAAGCTTATTTTTTATTCACAAATCGTTGAGAACCTTGTCTGCAAATCCTAAGATAGTACTTTGGCAGCTTTGACATTAATTGCATTATTGTGAGAAATGTTGAAATTTTCAAAAAACCTAAAATTTTGTGAAGGAAATTAAAGAATATTTGAGAATATTCTCGAAATATTCTATTTTCAACTCTAATCAATTAATTAATTGACGGATATGTGTTGAAGCTGCCCTTGTACTCCGATATAATCTACTCATCCTAATACTGGAATTCAAATGAGGCATACAAATCATACACATTCTGGAGTAGTATGTTTGTAAAAGATGTAAATGTTTCAAGTGTAGGGTAAAGCCCTAGGGTGAGGGGATTCTCGTGAGACACTCTGCAATTTTACGGCAGTGTTCGTGGAAGGCACCTTATCCACTGGAATCCATGAGCAAGCATTTCAAAAAGTGAAATGCTTGCATTATTTTTTAATTTTTTACCACGATAACAGTTGGGTATCATGACAATTTTATAAGAAAAAGTAAAAGAGCATCGAGTTTTTCATTGGGTGATGCCTTTGAGCAAGGGCATTCCCAAAATGACGGGCACTTGTGCATTGTATGGCTTTAACCATCATAATACACAATGTTTTTGTAGGGCTTATATATATATATGTTTACCCAAGAAAAATCAAAATATTATTATTATGAAAATGGGTTATTAGATGGTGGGGTCTAAGTTCCATTAAAGGGTTGCTTGAGTTGGAATAATCAAATAAGATCAAAGATACAAGGCGTAAACTGAAAGAAATGACAGGAAACATCTTAGTGATAATGGTGGATGAGTGAGTAACGCGTAAGAAGCTGCCCTTGGGAGGGGAACAACAGCTGGAAACGATTGCTAATACCCCATAGGCTGAGGAGCAAAAGGAGGAATCCGCCCAAGGAGGGGCTTGCGTCTGATTAACTAGTTGGTGAGGCAATGGCTTACTGAAAGGAAAGGGTCCTTGTGACTACTACTCCTTAAGAATGGGAGGGATCTTACAGCTATAGCCATAACTTCCCTTGAGGAGTAGGCAAAAGAACCCTTTCCGTTTCAAGAAGGGATATTCATAGATACCAGGTGCCCTCCAAATAAGCTAGTAAATATCCCAGAGTGCTTTGCAAATTTGGGAGCTTAGGACATTGCTAAATCCAAGAAATTGCAAGTGTCATGAGAAGTCCAATTGAGCTCATTTGGCATACATCTCAACCTCCGATAGATTCTTTGTCTAGCCACATGAAGTTTGGTAACAGGAAATAAAAAGATTGTCTAGAACAAACCTTCTTCTTAGAAAGATAAACTGAAAAAGAATTAGTCTTAATATGAATATCCAAACAATAAAACTCATATGAGGAGACAGAAGTTTGCTAAAGACTCCACAAATTGCATCTCAGCTCATCTCAGCTGTAAAGCTGATGAGTTCTTCATTTGTTACACCAGGGAAGGCCCTGTTGTCAGGGCATTCTACCTTGGACCTATGGCTCTGCCTTTCACTCCCAGGGCATAATGCTCTGGCAGAAGGGCCTTCCCCTATGAATTTTTTATTGAAGGTGACAAAATCTTGTTCTTCACAGTATAAACTGAACAAAGAAAAGAAAGTCATGAATGGGTGGGTGCAAAGAGGTCATTTTGAAGTAAAACTGACTCTCTCTACTTGTTGGAACCAGTTTTACTTCATGAAAATCATTCAAGAAACCACATGAATAAAAAAACAGCTGCATGAGATAAAACCACTTCACCACACCCCAGGAAGCACAAGAAGCTGCAGAAACAAGCTATGGAAAATAATGCAGCACCTAGCATTTGAGTATATAAAATGGTTACAGCTACTTTCGTTTTGGGTTTACTCAGGGAAAGATGACAGGAACTAACTTGGAAACCCATTCTGCACAATGCTTCAATTTTCAAATTCCATTGCTCACCTTAATGGATTGTCAGTGCAAGCAGAGGATAATGTTGTGTGTACACATTTTTTACTGCCTGCCAAGAAAATAATCTTTACATGCTACTGAAGGCAAGTGTGAGCTCGACCAGGGACAAAGTGAGAAACCTTCCAAGTACTAAGAACCTGCAACAATGACACAAAGAAGAAGCTCAGCTTGAGGTGGCATGCCAATCCCAAACAACAATGGAGAGGGGCATACTAACTGCAGAATCTTGTGCAAGGCAGTGAGCAATTTCTGAACTGCATCGGTAAATGGTTATTCCAGGACATTTTCTTGAATGACAAGATGAAGATTGCAGGAATGCCATGGACTGAGCATGCGATCACAAGAGAGCTGGCTGTTTGTTGTTTGAGTCTGCTCATTATTGGCAGCAGGTATGCATGCACAGATGATGATTCCAGGGAGGTTTCAGTGTGAAATGGAATGGGTGATACTATCACAAAAATAGTCTGCATAAAACAAACTCCTGGACCACACACTCATAAGATATTATGTTCTGCTGCTAGAAGAGTTTCATTCTGCAAGCACAGAGAGTTTAGCTTCAACTGTGAAATTCATGTTCCAGATCTATAGAGAGTGAAGAGGGCCAAAAAGGATGTGTGGGTTTGAACCCTAAACCCTAAAACCTGCTTCACCACCAAGTGTTGTTCATCTGAATTCTGCGAGGATCTGCACAATATTGTAGGTCTTGTTCAAAATGGTTTGATAAAACTGCTGGCATTTGATTCGGGCATACGGAGCACTTACTGAAGAGATCACGGGTGTTCTCCAAATGGTGGAATGTTCTTCAAGTGGCGCTTGAGATACAGTGGATATTCTCCTTCACATGCCCCATTATCTCCTTGTTGCTGTGAGCATCAACTCTCTTACTCTCTCCACCTGAAACAAACACTTCGGTCTACAAAGAGCTCAGAGATTGGCTCAGATTGCCACACGGATTTCAGTGGCCATAACAACCTCGTGATCAACTAAGCTAGTCATCACACTCTGTGTGGGCCCTTGCAGGAAAAACCCAACAAAAAAAAGGCAACAACATCACATAAAACCTAAAACTAAAACCGACGCCCCAAGGCAAAGCCGAGCTGCAAGGGCAACAGAGACACACGGAGAGAGAGAGAGACAGAGACAGAGATGGCGGGAGGGTTGGGATTGAGAGAGTTGGGGGGAACGGGATTGAAGATAAGCTCGTTGGGATTTGGAGGTTCGCCACTGGGTAATCTTTTTGGTTCTGTGAAAGAAGAAGACGCCATAGCTACCGTGCATGAAGCGGCTCGTCTCGGCATCAACTTCTTTGACGTCTCACCGTAAGTAGAAGAAATTTCTTTTTGTTCTTCCTTGTCCCCGTCTTCTTTCTTTCGTCTTATGGGTCTTGGTTTTCCGAAGCTTGTGAGGAGAATAGGATGAGGTTTTTATGTCCTGCATTGCATACATTATTGCTTCATGAGCATTCATTCAGTGGAGAGTCTTGTCTGAATCAAGAGTTGCTTGCAAGAAGGTTGCCATGTAACTCTAAGCATCATCAGGCTACTGGTTTGATGCTTCTGCTGTTGCACAGAAGAGGAGATTCATTTCAGGGTTTGTGTGTGTGTGTGAGGAACAACAGGTACTATGGGGATACTTTGGCTGAAACAGTGCTGGGGAAGGCCTTGAAGAGCATTCCAATACCCAGAGAGGATTATGTGCTTTCCACAAAGTGTGGGAGATATGGCTCAGGCTTTGACTTCAGTGCTGAGCGTGTCACTAAGAGTGTGGATGAGAGCCTACAGCGCCTGAATGTTACATATGTGGATCTTATCCACTGCCATGATATCGAGTTTGGATCCCTTGATCAGGCAAAAATATATTCCTTGTGTTCAATCTTTGCTGCTGCTTTCTTTGCTTTTGGAGACTTAGAGCATCTCCAGCAGTGCTGAGTATGTGACCTAGCAAAAATATTTCTCACATCCAAGTTTAGTTATTTACTTTTTTCTAACCCCACCCATTAAACTAATACTGGGACTGCAAATAGGTGGGAGACTACTGATAGCAAACCACCTGGGACAATCATTATAATTGGTCAATCACAAACAGGGAGCAGCAGTCAGATTATATTTATTACACTCTTCTCTTGCAGGTGTTAGGCTTTGCTCTGCCTTTTACCAGCCTCAACAAACTGTGCAAAAATGCTGGGCCAAAACCATTTTGCTGAGCCAAACCAACATGTTTTGGCTTTTCTTCATCCTATTTAATTTTCAGGGTCATATACTGAGCACCAGTGGAGTTACTCTTTTGGTGTGTGATTTGTGACCTATAGATGCTATGAACATTTTGTGTGGGCACGGTTCTTTTGCAGATTGTTACAGAGACTGTACCAGCACTGCAAAAACTGAAGGATGCAGGCAAGGTCAGACACATAGGGATCAGTGGTTTACCACTGAACGCTTTTAGGTATGTGCTGGACCGAGTGCCAAAGGGTTCTGTGGAGGTTGTGCTGTCCTACTGTCACTATAGCCTCAATGACACATCCTTGCTGGAGATTGTACCATACTTGCAGGAGAAGGGTATCGGCATCATCAGTGCCTCTCCCTTGTCCATGGGTCTTCTCTCTGGGCAAACTCCTCCTGAATGGCACCCGGCACCTTCAGAGCTGAAGGTATTAGTCTCTCATCTTGTTCTCTTGCAGCTTTTGTCTCCTGTATATACATATCATACATGAGTGTGCCATCTCCCTGTACCTCTAGCTACCTTGGTTAGGTGCAGGTTGTGCTGTGCTCAAGCATGTTTTCAGTGATGTCCTGTATCTCTCAACAACAAGTGGAGTGCATATTGAGGATGGTGTCCATGTTATTTGAAATGTGAATGGGCTTCACAAAACATGAAGCCTTTGGACACATAATTGTGCAGCTTTGTCTAAGAACTACAGGCTTTGGCACCTAGACTTCAATGCAAAGGGTAAACAGTCAAGTGAAGGTTATGTGCTTAAATCACATATCAAACATCTTTTCATGACCCAATATACAAGCAACAACATTGGCTAGGTTTTTCCATTGAACTCTGGATCTAGGGTTAGGAATCTATGTCACAGACTCCCTGTTGTAGGTGCTTCACTACAGTAAGACCAAGAGCAGTGAAGCTTTGTTACTGGCAAGAGAAGATGTTTTTGTCGACACTACCAGATTCTGTCATCTTGTTGGTGCTCATATTCCAAGATGACCTGTAGGTGGCGTGCAACAAGGCAGCAGAAGTGTGCAAGGCTCAGGGTAAGAGCATAGCAAAGCTGGCTCTGCAGTATGCAATGAGGAACCATGACATTGCAACTACACTAGTTGGCATGAACTCAATTGAGCAGGTGTGTTTGCAGTTGGTTATGAGCTTAATTTCTTTCTTAGGTGATATGCATCTAGGTGTTGAAATTTTTTAATGAGTTGCTAAGTAGCAATTGAAGATGTTGATTCAATCTCAGAAGGAAGGGAAAAATACAGCCTAAAACAACCTACTATAAAAGAACAACTTACTCAAGGAAGAGCACCTGGGGGTGCCTTCCAAGCACAAGCTCTTTATCTATCAGGGTGGAATTTCTCCTCAAGTTTAAGGATGGAAGGGTAGACACCCCAGTTTTGGTCAGAGGTTGGGTCTTTCTCAGATTTTTCTTGTTTTGTGGTTGTGAAAATCACCTGTGTCCTGCCTTGTGAAAAATTTGACTTTTTGTGCCTAAGTTGTTTTCACTGGGTTTGATTTCTGGTGGTTTTCTCAAAGTTTATGCTCCATGCAGGTGCAAGAAAATGTGAAGGCAGCAATTGAGGTAGAGCAGGGTGCAAAATATGATGAGGAGCTGCTAGAGGAAGTTGAAAAAGTTCTACAGCCAGTGAAAAATCTCACATGGTCAAGTGGGAGGGATGAAAATAACTGACGAAACATAAGCTGCTGCTATGGGAGTAGATTCATAGATGCACTGGAGCCGTACTATTGGAACCTTGCAAGTTGGAAGACATAAACCTGTGCTTGCATTTGCCAAATTACAATACAGCACTTTGAGAGAATTGCTTAGAATAATGCAACAATTGTTGTGAACTTCAATAACAAATGATCAAATTCTGAAAGCTGGAAATGGGTCAAATTATGTAAACACAAACTTCTTTTGCTTTTATGAGGCAATCAGGGACACAAAACAAGAGTTCCAAAAACTTTGTAAATGATGGATTTTTGTTCAGCCATGTGTCCAATCAAGCTGGCATCCATGGTGCACCTACATTGTGGGTTTCAATCCTGGAAAGGGCCATGATTCATTGGAGCTTTCTTCTAACCAATATCCACATAAGAATGGAAATTGTCAAATATGTATTGGAGCTCTCATGGTATAGTAGACTCTCTGAATGCTACTCCTTATGGTGCAAGATGAGGTTTACAACTGATCATGTGATTGAAATGAACATGAGGCTACTTGAGAGTGAACAAATTATTTGAGTGATCAAGCTCAACATTCTAAAACTAAGATCTCTAGACTGCTCTAATATTTGTTTACAAAGAAGACTGGAATTTTCTTTCACATTGGGAGCTTGAGTCACTCCCTAGTTGATTATGTTGTGTATGCAGCCACCCTATCCCATTTAAGATTTTTTCAAGGGTTCCAAGGAGCTGGAGGGGGAGGTGAAGAGGGATAAGATGGTGGGATAGCAGCAAAGAGGGGTTTGATGTCAATCCCACCTTTTGTTGCATTGGAATGTGCGATGAGAGCAGCTACAAGCCCTGCATTGCCAACAAGTGATGGTTCTGTCTGTGCAGAATTTGAGCGTATATCAGTGAATTGGTCGTAATTGTCCGGCCCACCAACCATTGCCCCTGGGAGAACATGAGGGTTGGATGCATTCTTATCTCGCCAAATGTAACCCCCTGTACAGCTGTATCTTTGGTTGTCAAAAGGCATGGAGGCAGCCCGGTGATGTACTTGTTGGGGAAATTTGTCGCTGAACCCCGCAACATAGCTCATGTTTAGAGGGTTAATGCCAAGTATGTAATCAATCTGCAGGCAGTTCAATTCCAAATCTCAATATTTCTCCAATTTGGCAACATCACTGTCACTTTTTGTAGATCATGTAGAGAGCAGCTGCACAACAATCTCTAAGAGAACAAGAAAAAAAATTATCCAACAGGCTACAATCTGTGAGGCAAGGATGTCAGTTCTAATTTGCCTATACCTGGAGACTTCCAAATGCATCAAAAGGTTGATCTCATTGCCATAGCTTTGGAAGTTCAAAAGTTGTAACTGCTAACCAGTTTCTGCCCAAGAAGTGATAAGTGTCATAACTCATGGTTGCCAGAGCTTGCAGCTGTTCTATGTGGTGTGAATCAGGTTGAACACTAAGACTTTGAGTTGTGACTAGGTGGTGTTGTTTAGTGTCTATGGTACAAAAAGACTTTTACTGAGTGGGAGAGGACTTGGGAGGCAAAAGTTTTAGTCACCTGTGATTGTGAGAAGTTCCGCAAAATGTTAATCCCAAATTGATTTGGCCCACATTGCCAAATGGGCATGTCTGCTGCTTCTAAATAGTCTGCATAAAGTGCAGCCAAAAATGCAGCATTTGCTACAGCTGGCAATGGTTGAGGCCTCCTTTCATCAAATAGTATCAAACCCGCTGTCACAAAGACACAAAAGGAATAATAATACCTCCAAGTTATATACTGTGCATTGGAAGCCAAAGGACTTCAACACCCAAAACAATAGAGAGGTAAACTTAGTAACAGGAAGATAGACTGAAAGGTGGTATGGAAAGTGGGAAAGTGCAAAGGTTTGGAAACTAAACACATGCATCAAACACCAGAGTAGAAATAAACTTGCCTGGGGTCCGGGGAAATGTGGTGAAGTAAGGAAGATAAGCACACATGACCAAATTTGTCTGATTATTATATTGGCTTAGCATCTGCTCATACGGGTAGCCTGGCCCTTGCAAAATCCGTAACCTTGTCAAAAGTAGCTGCACATGAGTAGGTTGATGTTCAATATTATGTAGCATATCCTAAATCCCTATAGTGCACGCTGTTTATTGTTTTTGAGCTTTCACATACATATTGGAAACTAGCATGACATTCAGAGTCAGCTTTGTAGTTCCCTACTCTACTACTTTAGAAATCCTAGGCAATGGATCTAATCCCTAGCTCCAAATCAAAGACCACCCCTGAAGAAATCAGAAAGGAAAATCTACAATTCAACATAGCCTCAGTAGAAAAGGTTGCATACCTGGGCACCCACTAGCTTGTTGTCCCAATCAAAAACCCCAAAATATTGTGCTGCACCTGGGTTGGTATTATTAGTGGCTTGGTATGTGACTTGACTAAGATATGAACTGTTCCCTGTTGCATAATACAACCAAGCTCCTCCCCAAAGAAGCTCGTCATAGTAACCTGAAGAGTTGTAAAATTCCACCTCTGATTGGAGTAAGCCACCATTTGCACTGTATGTCCCTTGCACATCCACAGCAAATTTATAAAGGGCAGTGGCTCCTTTCAGTAGTTCTTTGGAATAATCTGGTGTGTCTTTGAACACTATGGAGGCTGCAGCTAATGCTGCTGCCATTTCACCAGCTAAGTCTGAACCTATATAAACAGGGAGGGCTATCCGTGAAGTATCGTCAAAATAGTCCAGGTCCTCAGGCCTCTCCCAACACGTGAGATCATTTTGACCTGGGGTATTTCCAACTCCCACCTGTACAATCCATGCTCAATTGATTCAATCTTAACAGCCAATGATTATATAGTTTTTTTGGTAAATTATCTCATCCTGTTGCTATAAGTTGTCAGTGCTTAAACAAACTTGATTTGTATAATTTGAATTGGCAAAAACAGATAGAACTAGGTGGGGATTATTATCACAGGAATATTTAGCATCAATTTGATGCGCTGTTAGCTATTCTGGTGTTAAACTAGAGCTTAACTTTTCTTTTCACTTCGCAACATAAGATCTGCTTGGGTGAATGTCTAAGGATTAGTGTACAATAAGTGATACAATTCCATTTGGATTTGCTACTTTTCATTTACCGTACTTACACTTTTAACATCATACACACAGCTACAAAGAGCACCACACACCCACTGACATACAAACAACTCTCTCACTTGTGAATACAAACAACATAATTGTCAAACCATTAGTTTGTCAAAATTCAACACCATGTCTTGAAGCTGAATAGAAGCACAGTGTGTTTGGCGTGCACCTGTACATAGATCTTATCCACATTTGATGCATTGAATGTTTCCAAAATGTAGTCTGTGCCCCATTTGATGATTTCCATGATATGCTCCATTTCTCCAATTGCTTCATATCTGGACCCATATTCTATAGCTCCCCAACTCAATAGTGTCATGGTAAAGGCTCCAGGAAATCCAAATTTTATATTGTCACCCGCATCATAATAGCCTCCTGTAAGGTTTGTCTTCACATTGTCTAAAGTGTTTTGCCCATCAAGTAAGGCTGATGGACCTCGCCATGTTACATTGTTTGCAGGTGGCAAGTAACCAGCTACAAAGAAATAACATATATTGAAGAATCAGAACAAAGATTTTAGCCTGCTTGAAAGTTCCAATTGCAAACTTGCACAATTTCATCTCGAACAGTCAGCAACATCCAAATTTGAAGACATCTACAGATTTGGCCACAACATAATCATGTAGAATTCAGCTATAGATACAATAATGATAATCAGGGTTTTCTTTTCAATTTTGTGATGCAGAGCCACAGTGACAACCATCCTCAAGAGGAAAGAGCCAAATTTGGCTACAGTTCAGAGAGGATGGTAAACATTTTCTAGAATCCTGCTATGTTTTGGCGAGTGTCTAAATATGACAAACTTCCATTTTTTTCTCCTCAGAATGTGTCAAACTAAAAGGCATCTAAAGGCAATCTTGCAACAGTGGGGAAAAAAAAACGTCTCACTTAGATGTGAAATTTTGCACAAAAAACTTGGCTGATGATGTTAGCTTACATACTCAGAACCTAGATAGACAATAGTTCACAAAAACATTAGATCAAACGAACTAGCATGGTTTCCAATCACAATGAGAGATAGAACCAAAGGATCAAAAGAAACAGACATGTAGGTTTTTGAAGTGTCAAAGAAACTTTGATGCTTGTATCGAGTTTCCAAGAAGCCATCAGCAACAAAACCACCTTATATAGGAGAAACCAAAGCAGCTTCCAAAGATTGCTAAAGACCAATGCTAGGGCAGGAGGCTTGGGGGCTTACATTTTTGGAAGTCGAAAAAATTGAGCGCCATCCCTAAGGCGACTGTATAGTTGTCCACAGGTGGCGGCTGAGGATGGTGTTTGGGGCCATACTTCCACACCACAATGCCAATGCCAGCGCCTAAGCATGCAGTCCAAAAGAGACAAACGGAGAACAAGAAGAACCTAATGTCACAAGTGATACAACCCAAGTCCACTTGTGTGGGCTTCCTCGTTCTCCTGGTGTCCAAGAGCCAACTCCGTTGCGTCTCGTCTAGTTCCTCCAGCCTTCGCCTAGATGGTGGCCCCTCGCTGATGATCTCAACCTCAGACGTTGACGTCGAGTTCCGACTCAAGATGTTGTCGTCTGAGGCAGCTCCAGCCTCCACCTCTAGTGCTACTGGCCAACGGTTATGATACATGTTTTCTTCTTTGATCTGAACTAATGTCCCTTCTATATCCTACAATAAAAATCTCTCTCCTTTTTCTCCTTTAAGAATCGAATTTATCTCCCAATACACAATACACGCAATTTGCTTGTACTACGACGCAACAAAACTTTAAAGCCTTGGTGGTTTTTCATCATGAAAACCTTGAACAACACAACATGTTAACTAGAGTGATCAGTTTGTTTGAACATTACCTCTTCTGTGTTTTTCCTCTTCCGCTCACAAGGTCTCACTCCCAATCTAGTTCTTGGATTCTTCCCTTATTGCCTTAGAAATCATTTCTAGCCTTCTCTATTTTCAACGCTAGCAACACGACTCCTAAATCCACTGAACTGATCTTCTCATACTCCAAGACACATCAAAGGGAAAACTGATTGTTGTTGTTTTAGATCAAGTCAGCTTCTACTGATGTAAATTTTTTCAAAAATTCTAATGCACAAACATGACATCCAACTCTTTATTTTGGTCTTCATGTGTCGATTTCCTCTACACTAGTCACTCGCCAATCCCTCTTGATTATTGTGGTGCCAAATAACAATTTCTTCTCGCTAACCTATCCTCCACAATATTCTAACTATCACTCTTCAGCACTGTTCTCTTATGTTCTCCCCATTTTCCGATTCTTTCATGCTTTTTCCTTGCTCTTTTCTCCAATTATGCTTTGCTTCTCAAATTTATGCTCTCCATTCACACTGCTTCTAGGTTTTCTCAAGCTCAATTTTCGGTGTTGTCTACTTTTATGCATTGAATGTCTTATTGAAAAATTTCCACTAATATCTTAATCCTACTCCACATTACCTCTAGCCTGAATTCTTTTGTTTGAACTTGATCACTGATTACGATCTTGGACACAGCAGCTAGCTTCAACACCAAAAGTAGTCACTCTTCCAAGAACATTTGACCATGTCCTTCGTTAACTTCTTGAAACTTTACAAAGAGAGATGAAATAGACTCTGTCTTTGAGGCACTCCAATGCATGATTTCAATGACTTCTTCGCATCAAAATTCCATCCTCTTTCTGGAATCCAAAATCGTCGTCCTTATCATGAAACGTGGTTCCCAAGAAGGTATGCAAGTCATTCCAATGCTTGATCTAAATCATTCCTTTGCATCAAATTCCATCTTCTTGTGCACAATTTTCTGGAATCCACGATCATCGTCCTTGATCATGAAACATGGTTCACAAGAAGGAAGGTGTGCAAGTCATTCCAATGCTTGCTTTGAATCACTCCTTTGCATCGGATTGCATTCTCTCGCAATTTTCTAGAATTCATGATGATCTTCCTTATCGTGAGAGAAGAAAAACACAACCTTGCATAAGATCACGTCCGTATACTAACCACACATGTTCTTGTCGAGGGTAGGTGTCATGGATACCGAGAAATTGTGTTTCCATTGTGATTGTAGAGAAGAGGTCGGTTATCCTTTGTCTACTACAATTGCATGCCATATACCTTTCCAATTTGTTCCTTTTTTCCGAGTACAACAAACTTGGCCAACTGGAGGTAGAATCGCAAGAGGATTTCCAAGAAAACAAAGGGTGGAATATTCCAAAAGATGAAGACAAGATGAGCGGGTATGCGTGGTGTAAGGGTGCATGGTGCAAAGTGCATGGCATTTAGGGGGAAAAAAAGTCTTGCTTTCGCCCCAAAAAAAAGGAAAAAAAAAAGAAACACAAGAAGAAGAAAAACAAAACCCAAAAGAACTAACCGCAAGGTACCCAAGTCAAGAAAGCAAAAGAAAAACACCTAAAAAATTTGAAGTTGTAAAGTTTGAACTCGGTAGTAGCCAAATTAAGCTATTTATTCTACAGAGGTCCCACCTGTTGGGCCTCCAACTGGCACTTGCAAAATTAGATTCCATTGAAAATAAAATACGTGGGCGAGGTTTGTGGCACATGCAATGATATTCACATCAAATTTACTTAGTTTTTCACATTAAATTGTATTTTCAAACTATTTCATTTACTTTATACATAACAGTTTTTATTTCCTAACATAAGATAACAATGCAATTAAACTGAAATTGCACAAGGAAAACAAAAACCAAAATAATGGAATAGATCTTTGAAAGAAGTGGAATGCCAATCATTTGCCCACCCTTGCTTTCTAAAGCCTTGAATCCAAAGCCCCTATAGTAAAGCAAGTTCTAACTTATTAACTATTTTATATACATGTGTGCTTGATTGTCACTTACTTGTGTCCGTGAGGGGCAAGTTACCTGTAGCATTAAACAGTTATAGACCCAAGTAAGAGCATCTCCACCCCTAAAACTGTAAACAACTCCTTTATGTTAAAATAAAATAGTGTTTAATGATCACTGTCCCCACCCACAAACGTGGTAAAAGTCTCTTTAAGTAAATAGTCTTTAAATAGACCTGACTATTTATATCTTCACATCTGGACGAGTAATAGTCACTGTCCAAATCCATAGTAGAAAAAAGATTTGAAAGGGGTTAAAATGACCACTGCAAAATGGACATCAATACAGGAGCGCAGCAGCAAGATTTCACGCTATCCTTCTCCAAGATTTAGTGAAAAGGGGTGTTTGCAGGTGTGGGGTGGAGATGCCCTAAGTGCGTAGTACTTGCCAAAAGGCATGTCCCCACCCAATAAAACAAGTGAAGACCACCATCACAATGTGGTTCAAATTAGTGTTTTACTTTCTTCAATGTGCCCAAATATTTAGAAGCATCCAATTTTCAGACCTGTTACAGATACTATAGGTAATTTTAGGTTTAGGGAATATATGTAATTTGAGATGCCCTCCAATTGGCATATCCAAAGCATTGCACAACATGTTTTCTGGGCATAAGTTTAACTGCTATGTTGAAGAAAAACACAAATACGCTGAAAACGTGCACCAAATTTGTATGACCTGATGTTTAGGGATTGAAAGGAAATATTGCCCTTTCCTTCTTAGCTATGACCATGCATTGTACATCCAATTGATTTGACTGAACAAAAGGCAAAAATTGAACCCATGATTTGAAAGAAGAAAAAGATAAAACTGCACCCTTACTACACCAAAGCTGAAGACCAAATTTATGAATCTTTTGACATACTTGGAATTTGGCGATTGCACAGGAGGAAAGGACGGAGTCCTCATGTGCATGCAGAATTAGCATGAACATATTTTGAACAACTCTGAAAGACTTAACAGAGCACCAGACCGCAGTCCATAGTATGAAAAGGTAATGAATACCAGAGCCATGGCTCAACTTTAATTCCTTCAAATGCTACAAGGAAATCTGTGTGGGTTTTAGATATACAACTGACATTTCCAAACCTCTGCTTCTGGACCTTAATCTAATTTCATTAAATATGTTTTTATTATGTAAATTAGTAAGGATTAATGTAGGTAAGTAACACACACAAGACAATTTTCTACTCTTGAATGCCATCAGATTTAGAGCCAAGTGCAGGACCCAAATTCCCAGACCATCCCCACTCCAGGAACTTACCAAGCATAAAGATCTTGGCAATTTTGACATCTCTGATTTTGTTTGCAAAGGAGGAGAAGCACCTTACACAGAAGGTGCTATCTTCTATTGAGGATGAATTTACCGAGGGTAAGTGACACAGCCTCTTTCTCCAAGCTACTATTATCTGCTTGTTGAGACACACATGAGATGTGGCCTCCTCATCCAAGCTCCTAGCCTGCCTGTTCAATACTCACGGCCCTGCTTCCTTAGCTTAGACTATCGTAGCACCTGGGCAGGTTCGGCACACAAGTGTCGAATAACTAATTTATTTTTGAATTTAAGATTTGTCATGTGAATTTTTAAATTTGAACTTTTCAACATATAAAGAATTTAGATGTTAAATTCTAACTCAACTTTAGAGTTCTCTTATATTGTCCTTGTGGTCAGTGTGTTCACAACTAACGTGCTTGTCTGTACTAAGCCATGGTTTGATTCCGGATTCTTGCAATCTTCCTTTTGCCCATGTACTATGATACCCAAACTGCACAACCTCATTAGTCTAATACATTCACACACCTGGCCACACATGAGAGGGTCATTCCACTAACTTAAACAAATGTAAAGTTAAATTGTTGTGAACTTCCAATAAAGTCCATGGCCTTATCATGTGAAACCCATTTGGCTTTGTCTTATGGCCAAACCGCGCATTAACTCCCCAAAGAGAGTCAAGGATCCCAAGGACATTGTTGCCAATGCGGCCCTAAGTCCTATCCATCATGCAGTATTCCCAGTTTGGTGTCATAAGGCATCAAACTTTAACCTTTATAGCGCCTCTTGTGCTCATGACTCAATGCTTCCACCTGTTTTGGCTAGGATCAGATCTCTAGGCACTATTCCCATGCCTCAAGTTGGACCCTTACCTTGGCCAACTTGCATCACACTTCACAATGTTCAGGTCCCATTTCAATACGGGTCTGCACTTTCGACTAACTCTATGGGCATGGGGGGTGAGACACCCTTGGCCTCACCTCGAGGTTGACCTCCGCATCATCTTGGTTAACCCCAACAACGAGTCCTCAGTGCTGCCTTGCCTACAGGGGCATGTCACTAAAACTCCCTTCACATACACTGAAAAAAATTGTACCAATTCTTTGGATGATATGTGCTTTTGCTCTGCAATGTATGGTACAGAGTAGTCTCCCACTAAAATATTATTATTCTATTTCAAACCTGAAACAAGAGTTTTGTAAAAGAATTCATTTGAATTTTGGGATCCTCAAGAGTCAAAATAATCAGTGAGCTAAGATCATGAAATAGATGTGGAACATAGGAATTTGAATATAACACTCCTGTACTATGATCCAATGACTTTACAAAACATCCCACACTTGGGCACCCAAGTGCAAAATATTGCAATCCAACATAAAACCAGAAAAAAATGAGTAACAACTTGCAAAGGTTCGTTAACAAGGGGTGTGTCACACTGTGGCCTTGCCATTTACAACTAAAAAGTATCTTAAAGCAAAAGAAGAATTACAAAAACTCAAATATTTCACCATGCAAAAATACAATCTTCAAAAAATCCTCTAAAAGAAACCAAAATCCTTCAAGATATTATAACTCTATAACTAATCTCAAGTTACAACACAAGCCAAAATATCATCTTTCAAAAAGCCTCATATAAAAATAGACCTACTATTATTACTTAGGGGCCAAAATCCATTAAGCTACTATACTCTATAATGAATCTAAACACAATATCCTTGCCTTGGTAGGCAAAGCCAATAAAAGAGCATTAGCCCTGGATGAAGGAGAACACCCCTTTGGAGCAACTTTTTGTGTGTTTGTCCCAGGCGCATGCAATGAAGGTTGCTCCAGACTCCAGAGGAACACATAATTGTTGGTTCCACTATCAACTTTTGGACAGCTGGTCATGGTATTGGGTTCAGGTTTTTTTTTATGTTGTGAAATTTCTCCACTTGGCCAAAAAAAAAAGAAAGGGTCGGGGGAAGGGGGGTGGCTGTGACTTTTACAAAGGATTTTTTCGGAGATAAAATGGCCCAAAGTTGCCATGTTTCGAGGGGACAAAAAAAGAAAGTTGAATTCACCATGTTTAGACCACCCGTTCTTGTGTGTTGTTGCCAGTACATAGGGGTTTGAAAAAAACTCTACTTTTTCCTCTCACCTCTAGCCAAATTTGGCTAAATCCTCTTGTGGATGATCACCACCTGTCTACCCACCTCACAACATTGAACCCCGATTGGGTTGGAGACTGATTTTTGGCTGGTATGAGTTTGTAAGTAAATGGACTCAATTTTCATTGTTGTCAATTAATTGTTTGAATTTTTTTCAAAATTCATGTGGACGATTATTTATCTAAGAATTATAATTTATAATTTCATTAATTTAAAAATAAAATGAAATAGATTAAAATTTTCTTAATATTAAAAATTATTTAAAAAAATATATATCTTAACAATTTTCACAACCTTGTCATTTCACTAGGTTCTATATGATAATGTAAGGGAATTTTAACTATCTTAATTTGCTCAAATAAAATGAACTTAGGTTCTTTAAGTACAATGATAAGAGGATGATTTTAATGGGGCAATTTTAAAATTAAAATTTTGATCAAAATAAGTTTCAATTAATGGTCAAAAATCAATCACCATAGCTTGCAATTATCCTTTATTCTTGTGATATATGCAAATCCTAAAAATAAAATAAAATATATATCATAACATCAAGAGGTTGCCATAATTGGTAACAAGTAACCATTAAATAAGGTTTTAAAAAATTAAAAGCAGAAAGTGACCAAGAATCAATCTAAGAAAAAGAAAAAGAAAACTGAAACCCTTATTCTCTTTTTTTTTTACTTCCTCCTTCATTTCTTCATTCTACTTTTCTTTTCAAAATAGCTTAAAATATTTTTTTTAAAATGCAAAAACACAACTTTACAAAGAAAAAACCCTTTACTATTACAAAAATTTATGTGAAAGAACAACAACAAATGTAGTAGAGCTACAAAAATAATTTTTAAAAAAGATGATGATGAAGTAGTAAATCCGTTCTTCTTGTTATTCTTCTTTTGTTTTTTCTTTGGCAAAAGAGGGAAGAGGAGATTAAGCATATTTCCTTCTTCATTTTTCTTCTTTTGTTGCGACCATGGCCACAACAACTTTTTCTCCTTCTTCCTAAACCCTAAAAAAGTTGTAGCAAGCAAAAGAGAAAGAAAGAGAACTTACCTCTCCACAAAAACATTCAAAAAGTTAGATAACTTTTCCAAGTTGCATGCAAAAGCTCCCCCCACAAAAAAGAAGTTAATCTTGGAACAGGATTTGTCATGAAAGTTTGGCCTTAAAGGATTAAAACAACCTTGAAAAGGTTGACAATGGAAGCAATGGGGAGGGGTGGTTGGGGGAGGGGGCGGGGTGGGGTGGGAACATGGCAATAGGTAGGAGGTTGAGGAGGGTGGGTAGGTAGGGAAAGAATAGGGGACAAATAAGAAAGAACCAAGGTGGAACTCACCACAATGAAAGTTGAAGTTCAGCCCAAATTAAGCTAGAACATGTTTTTTTGGACGGTGTGTTTGTAAATGTTGGGTCACATGGGCCCAACATGCCCACTGATTTGCAAAGAGAATTCCCATGACCAAAAGTATGACCATAAATCATGCATTCACAGAAAAACACAAATTGGCAAACAACATCTTGAAAGAGGTTTAAAAAAAAAAAAAAAACAAAGAACAAAAAAAAAAACCACAACCCCAACCCAAATAAATATAAATTTAATTAAAAAAAAAAAAAAAAACTAAAAA
>Ga0116231_10005846_pt1 | contig 23970 bp, 18 predicted proteins | sample S1TSphgellanicum_2_FD_89695 | JGI IMG/M metagenome (GOLD analysis project Ga0116231, IMG submission 89695) | Host-associated microbial communities from peat moss isolated from Minnesota, USA - S1T2_Fd - Sphagnum magellanicum MG | ecosystem: Host-associated > Plants > Peat moss > Unclassified...
CTGGAGCGCGGCGTCCCTCGCGGACAGGTGAGGGTGGGGAGTCCCGGGGCGGGAGTCGGGAGTCGGGAGTCGGGAGTCGGGAGGCGGGGGGCGGGAGTCGGGCGGGGGGCGCGGGGGGGGGGGGGGGGGGGGCGGTCTCCAGCCAATCACGAATTACCGAATCAAGCATGGGCGGACACCAATTATTTTATATAAGTAAGATAGTAAGCTTAATGGATTTTTGCCCCTAGGTAATAATAAATAGGTCTATTCTTGTATGAGGGTTTTTTTTGAAAGATGATATTTTGGGTTGTGTTGAAACTTGAGAAATTAGTTGTAAAGTTATAATATCTTGAAGGATTTTTTATTTCTTTTAGAGGGTTTTTTTGAAGATTATATTTTTACATTGTGAAATATTTCAGTTTTTTTCATTTTTCTTTTTCCTTAAGATACTGATCAATTGTTGAAAAAAATGAATTGATTTTGTGAAATAAGTTCCATTTGAATGAAAATATTGAATGACACTGCATGCAAATTGAATTGAAATCATGAAAAAATTGCAATATTTAGAAGCAATTTAAACTAATTGTGGGGTTGTACACTCTTTGAGTTTCTAAGTGGTCAACTCAGTTGCCTATATTCAAGAGTATGCTATTGAGGGGTGGTGGGAATGGCAGGTGAATAACAGTTGCAAGAGTTTAAGTCTGAAAATTCAATGTATGAGCTAATGGGTTTTTTAGGAATTTTTGTTTGTAGCCAAAATGGCTCTCATCCACTGTGAAAATGTAGAAAAAGTGACAATCCTTGTGAGGAAGATTTAGCCAAATCTGGCTATAAACCAAATATGAAATTTTTAAAAAATCTTTATTCATCTTTCTATATTTTGGCTACACACTAAAAGTCAAGTATAAAAATCTAATGATTTCTTTTCTCACTTCTGGCGATTGAAAACCTCCAAAATCACTTAATTTTCGAATTATTAAGTCTTAATATCGCTTTTTGGCGAAATGAGTAGGAGTTCCAACACTGGATCCCAAAATAGGTACCTAGTTGTAAATGCATGTCACTGGCCTTGAAACCAAAACCCGGCCACAATTTTACTGCACGTAACTTTAGTAGGTTAGAAACTTAGGGTTTGACTAACTGTAGGCCGGTAAGTGAAATCAACGCTTCTCTCACGAGTCACTTTAGTAACTTATTTTCACCTAAAGTAATTATCATATTCCGAGAATATCGTAAATTGGATATAACAAATGCCCTTTTCCCACCGACAAGAGGCAGTGCAGGATTCACACTAAACGTCGTCCTTTTTTGTGGAAAAATAAATATCTAGGTGTCAGTTCCAGCAGCCCAGTGGCCAGTAAGTGTGAACGGAGCAACGGCATCCGAAGGCTTCTTCTTCAAAGAGACAAAGAAGAGACAGAGAGCGCGTCTCTGGAGACACTCTGCAGTTCGTCTTCTTCGCTCCTCTTCCCTTCCTCACGTCGACAGCGCGCAGTTCACCTTCTTCTCTCCTCTTCACTTCCTCCGTCGACAGCAGCGTGCCGCGCAAGGACGTGCTGAAGCGAGCGAGCGACCGATCAGTGACTCACATCACGCAGTCGAGTAAAGCACAAGTAAGCAAGTAGCCATGGTGGCCCAGAGAGCATTTGCGTTGGATGTCTCCCAGGTGGCTGCAGATCCTGTCAACAATGGACTGGAAGCCGATTTCCAGGTGTTGGGGGAACTGTTGCGCAGCATGGCGGCACATACTACCTTGGTCTTACAGAACACACACTTCGGTCTCACTGAAATATTTCAGTGGATCGCTCTCATTACCGCTGTGTAAGCTAGCCCTCCCTCCCTCATTCTTCGTATCTTCTGTATATGTTGTAATGCCCTTTGGCTCTGGGTAGATAGATGGTTTTGCGGAGAAGTGGAAGAGGCTCGGGCAGTGAAATGTGCGCGGTGCGTATTTTCTGTTTGGAGGTTCTATTGGATAGTAGTATGTAGTGGTAGTGGTAGTAGTCCTGTTTGGCTGCAGTTCTGTGTGTTGTGCAGGTGCATATTGTAACCAGCAATGCTTTCATTGGCTCGACAATCGCGACTGGAAATAGAGTTTCTGGAAATGAACCAGAGAGAGAGAGAGAGAGAGAGAGAGAGAGCGTTTAATGAAGTGAGATCTTTCGCTGTGCAGATATCTATTGATATTGGACAGGACAAACTGGAGGACAAACTTGCTCACGGCTCTGTTGGTCCCTTACGTCGCTTTGAACTTGCCTGAGTTTCTCTTCAATGTATTGAGAAGTGACATTGGCCGCTGGATTGCGTTCATCGCCGTTGTTATCCGCCTCTTCTTTGCCCCTGTCTTCCCGAACATTATTCACGGTACATGCAAACAAACTTTGCTTGCTGAGGATCTCGAAAGAAGAAGGAATGAATAATATGGCGCATAGATAGATAGACAGACAGAAATATTGAATTCGTTTTTCCCAAAGGATAATAGTACCCTCGCCATTTGATTTCTAAACAAGTCGACAAGTCTTTTGTTGTTGTAAATTATTTTCAGGAGATTTGGAATTGCCAGCAGCGGCAATCCTTCTTATTGTGACTGCTCCGGCATTAGTTCTGGCCGTCAAGGACAGCATCATCGGCGTCGGGATTTCTCTCGTCATCGGCATCTACTTATTCGTACAACATCTCAACAACTCCGGCGGCTGGAGGCAAGCCTTCGGCGAAGCCAAGGGCGGAGCTCACACCGTCGGCATCGTCTTCCTCTTCTTGTACCCGCTCTACTTCCTCTTCTTCCACTGGTTGCTCTAAAGCAGCAGCCCGCCCGAGCGCGCGCGCACAGAAGAAGACGAAAGCCGTCGGTCGAGGACACTCTGATTATGTGATGAAAAACAGATGCACTAGGATGAATAATCTTTCATTCTGTTGTCCTGAACGCTGTTGTATTATCAAAGAGGACGAAAGAAAGAGGTCCGAGGAGTTGGATGTGATTATGTGAAGAAAAAAAGAAGAAGTAGATGCATTAGGATGAAATCTGTTGTTGATCATTTGTGAAATCTCTGTGTTGATGATGATATCTGTTGTCCTGAACGTGCTGTATCAAAGAGGGATGAAAGGTTGAGGGAAGGGGATTGATTATGTGAAGAAATAGCCAGATGAAAGTCTTTGTGTTTGTGTGAAATCTTTTTCTTTCTGTTGATGATATATTTTATAATTGTTTTCCTTTTTTATTATTTGAAAAAATTGTGGTGAAATCCAAGCTTTGAAAACTACCATGCATATGAGTAATTGGAATCTAAATATTTTGACATTGTTTGGAAAATTGTGAAAAAATTATTTTAAAAATTGGGGTTTTGGATTATGATTTTCAAATTAAAAACACTTGCTCTTGTAGATTACCAAACAATAACAGGATTGTATATTTTATACTATCTTACTTGCCTTGTTAACATTTAATGTTAAATCCTTGGTGAGATGTTAACCAATGTTGCAACATCAAAAATTTAAAAATTAAAATAAAATCATTGATTGTGTGTGATTTTTGATACCTTTCAAATGGTCATGATAGGCATAATACATCTTGTTTTAAAGGATTTTCAATGGTAGCCAAGATGGCTAAGGCTTTTTAATTTAAGGCTGACATGTGGCAACATATTTTTTTTAAAATGGATGTTTTTCAATCTCACCATTTTGTGAGCAAAAATGTGGCTACTTTACACGTTTTTAATGCTAAAAGGTTGTTGGCTTTAAGGTTGTTGTTGCTCTTTGTTTTGGAAGCAACCATTTTGGAAGCAACCATATGATCCTACAAGTAAAAAGATGATGAAAACTTTGAAAAATTGGCATCCAAAATATTAAGGAAATGAAATTTATCTCATATAAACCTAGAAGCATAATCTTTTGAGGGAATTGAACCTTACTCAAAATGGATCTTGCCCATTGTAGCAAATGATAGGCTTGCAAAACAAAAGAAAAAAACATGGTTATTAATTTAGGAAACAAACACATACCAAAACTAGCAATAAATTACATACTATAGAGACAAGATTCTGAAGAAAAAAAAGGCTTAGAAAATGGGGCAACAAGTTTTGTCGAAAAATGTTGTTATAATATTATTAATCCTTTGAACCTTCTTTTGTGTCCATGATCGAACATTGTTGTAGAAAATGGGAAATTTTTTAAATAATTTTTTTTTGGTGCATACATTCGTACTATTGAGTCTAGATGTGTGGTAAATCAATTTTCTCAACTTGCTTTTAGCAAAGGACAAAATAAAGAAACACCTATTGTCTTCCACATTCCCCAAAACCATAGCCATAAAAAGTTCAATGAGCTTTAACCATTTAAATAGCTTATGAAAAATAATTTGATTACTAGCAAGTGATGCCCACATCTTTGAACATGGGTTACAATGTCTAAACATCAAGATTGGTTTCATGGGCAACACAATGCACCCTTAACATGAAAGGGGCATGTTTTTTCTTCAACAATGTAATAACACTAGTTGTAGCCCTTGAAAAATTGACACATCATTAGCATCAAAGTTGATTAGTTTGGAAGCCAAATCAATTTCAAAAGGCCTCTATATTGTAGCAAGCTTGTTGAAATCACCTTAATTAGGTTGTCTAAAATAGCATTAGACAACACTTGTTCCAATCTTGACAAAATAGGTATGCGCTTCCAACCTTCAACCACATACACATGAACAAAAATCCACCCTTGGCAATCCACATGGTAATTTCATCAAAGGACACAAAAAAAAACTTTGATAATTGAATAGTTAGGCTTGTTTTCATGTGCACAAGCTCTTGCATGCATTCCAACATAGCTACCGTGTGAACGTGTGAGCATGAACATGATATTCTTGGAATATTCTTTGTCATGTAAGATAAAATTTAAGTTGACATGGCAAAATTTTCTACCACATGGACATGGATGAAATTAATGGATGAAATTCATCATAAAGAAACCTTTTTCGATGAAACTTTCCATATGAACTTATTTTTTGGATTGTTGAATAAAATAGTAGTGTTTGTTTGTGGGTTGGATGTATACAATATGTCATGTGCACAGAACTATATTTGGAAAGGACATTCAAAATTTTCAGGTGATATTTTATCATTAAATTACATAAAATCATGCCCAGTAGGATGTCCATTTGAACAAACAAGAACAATTTTCAATTCATTTTGAGTGTTTCAAAAAATGAAATGGAATCTTGCACATCTATTAATATTTCATATCTATTAATTGTCTCAAAATGTACACAGTGAGAATCCCATTATTGCATGCTATACAATTCAACATCACTCCCAATTATTCATGAAATACCACCCTACCATGACTCTTTAAGCGTTGCACTTCATTCCAACTCCATGTCAAGAAATGAATGAAATTTTCTCTTTGGCTAAAATACATCACATTTTGCAAGATGAAATAGAGGTGTTTGTAATGCACCCACTTCCCATGACCACCTAAAGAACTTGCCATCATTGTTATGAAGTCAACACAAGTGCAAGTACAAAAATTTCTAATCTTCATTTCATATCGCTTTGTGCTAGGAGGTGGACCATAACTCATGATGTAAATATGTCCATACTTTAGTGGAGGAACTTCTATGGCTGGTAAAACACCAACCTCTAAAGTTTGTCCAACTTCCCACCTATTTGTTTATTGCATTGAAAGGTTCCAATTGGCATGTGCACTATCCACCATGAAACCTTTGAAATTGTGGTTTGCAAGACCAAACATGAACATCACTTGGTTTAGTTTTGTCCACATGATACATTAAACTATTATGGATTCGGATTGCATGCCATAAATTACAACGGTGAACACTTTACAATACACTAGGTCATAAACATGGCATGCCATGGTGGTCCATTCTTCAACATGTTTGACATGACTAAACATCAACCAACAATTTTGCAAATCACCTCCAGGTTGCATGCACCTCACCAAATCAACACCACTTATTGGCCCATAAAACGACATTTTAAACAAAAACACCTTTTGCCTAGCCATTTGTCTAGGGAAACAACTATCTTGGATATAATCATAAGGACTTTTTGACTTGAGGAGAAGCATATTATCCATGGGGCCTCTAGTACTAGCATTGTGCTTAAAGGATGCAATGAAATTTTGAATGTTGGGAGAACATAAGGGCTAGAACTTGTTGATCACCTTGTCAAGTTTCTCCCCTTGAAGAATTTCCATAGGCCCTTCCCCATCCTCATTGAACAAATGATGTGCCAGAAGGCTCTATTTGCATTCAAAACGATTGTAGAGATTTTCCCTTTAGGTGTGCGAGAAACTTGACCTTTTACCAAAACTTTGATTTCTTCCAAAACATCCTTACACATACCCTTTATACCAAGGTGCTCATGTGTGTTAAGGTGAATTGCAACTCTTAAAAGCAATTGGAGTTTGTGGATAACATAATACATCCAATGGGGGCATCTATTCACATAGAAAGGACATGCAACAGAAAACTTGCAAACAACCATATAGACAAGAAGACTTGGTGTAAAATGATTAGCCAAGGGAATTTGGGCAAAATCACTTGTCCAACTTACTTTGTTGCACACAATAGAGCAAAAGAAATGTTAGTAAGATTCATTAACGTAACACAAGTGCCCCAAGCACCAAGTGCTTTTAAATCCCAAACCAAAATTATTTTTGATGTTGGAGGTTTTCACTTTGCACCAAGCATGACCATCATACTTGCGGTCCATGCCCTACATTTGTTTAGAATGGTCAATTGGAATACAAATGGGAAGGAGTCCAAAAATGATGTCGTCATTAAATGTGATGGGCACAAAGGAAACATTTGGAACTTTGATTTTGATGTAGTCCAAAGACCTCAACTCCTTTGATGAATGTGGTGTAACAAGCATTGCTTTCAAACAATCGATTATAATTTTGAAGTTCTAGCCCAAACTTGATTCAAATTCAAAGGCATGTCCTCCATAGTGTACACTCCTGAAACCAAGGGCGAAAATGAACCATATACATTCACGTCAAAATTCATAAGCATGGAGACTTCCTCATTAAAAAAGTCATTGAGATCAATAAAAGTTGATGAAGGGAAATGCGAAGATGATATTGGAATCTCCTATTTGTTGGGTGTTTTTTGTTTCACAATGAAAGTCATAGGAGCCACATTCGCCACAAATGTAATGGTCCTTGGGGTGAGGACTGTACCTTGAAAACATTGTATCATGATGTCACCAACAATCCTATACCTCCTTGCTTTAACATCCCAATGGAACCCATGAGGATTTGAAACAAACTCATGATATACTTAATTTTTGACAACACCATTATCATCATAGACATCATCTTTAGAAACATGAATAAAACCAGGCTAAAAACAAAACATATACAAGACATTTTTCAATGACTCTTGCATTCCCAAAAATGTCAACAAAGTTGTAAAATCAACCTTGCCTTTAGCATAAAATGTTGCCATTTCTAATCCATAGACTACAAATTGTTAGGAAGAAAAGTGCAAGGAATAAAATAGAAGCATGAAGAAGGCAACAAATCGCAAAAATGAGTTTGCTTAAACAAATTTTCTAGAGTTGATTTAACTACAAAATTGGATTTCAATTTAAAACCACAAAAGTGAACATGTCAAGTAATGTAGTGGAAAGTTGCACAAAACAAGAAAGAAAAAGGTGAGAAATTGAATATGAAAACAATGTTTTGTCACATGATCAACCTTTGAGAAAACCTTCAACAAACCAACCTTCACATATAGACCACATAACATTTATAAAACATTTATTGATGACCCAACGTAGCTACTGGGTGGCCATGTGAGCGTTAACAAAATGATAACATCAACACAGAGAATCATTTTGTCCAAGAATTAGATTGGTGCAACAACAATTTTTTTGAAACAAACCCATAAAAACCCTAACTAGCCCACTACTCACACTATAAATAGATCAAAGAATAGGTTTTCAATCAATCATTTCCCAAATGCATAGAGCTACCTTAAGCAATGGGCAACCTCCTGAAAAAACAAGAAAATGTGGAGGGCACAATTGGACACACACAAAGGCGTGAACAAAAACATTTGCAATAGTTCAAAACAAGGTTGGAGGATGCATGATGAGAATACCAAAAGTCTAAGTGAATTTTCAATCTAAAAAGGAAATTTCAATGTTCAAAAATGTTAAAAAATGTGATTATCTTTTAACCATTTTTTTTCAATTATAGTAAGCCTAACTTCTAGGATTCTTAGAATTAACAAAATTTAAACTTGGGGTGGTGAAAACAAGCTCAATATTCATGTGTGTGGTGATGAAAGTGACATTGTATATATGCACCCTCATCTTAGAGGTAGTAAAACCTTACAATTGTGCCTTTTGAAGTTATAACTAAAAGAAATTGTGAATAGATATTAGGAGGCATTTTCAACCAATATGGGGGTGGACATTGCTTTCCATTCACTAAAAGGTTAGAACAGCGAGATCTAGCAAGGAATCAATAGATTATGAAATTAGGATTGAGTTTATAAACAACCAACATTCAGTAAAAAACTTGGGGCTTTGAGTTACTATTTTTGGGTTTTAATGTATAAAAAAAGGTTTAGTTTTCATTTTAGTCTATTAATGGAATTATAAATGCAGGAAGAGGGAGAGGAGGCACAAAGCTCAAGAATTCTAAAGACCACCCTTGAGCTTCTCCTACAAACCTAAGTGAATATTTTTGCCTCAAATTCGCTTCCTTTGTTTGATCTCAGGCTTGGATTTTAATTCGAAGGAAACCCGAGCTTAAACACAAGTTTGAAATTAGATTCGAGCTTAAGCTCTAGTTGTTTTTAGTTTTTGTCTTGTTGTAGCAAACACCTAATTTCAGTGCATGAAAACCCAAGTTCAAGCTCGGGTCCAAAATGGGACTTAAACTTGAGCTCTGGTTTTTTGTTTTTTTTTTTGTTTTTGTTCTTTTTCTTGCAAGCACTACCAAGCTACTTTTGGCACCAACAATAGCTTGTTTGTGCATGAAGAACCCAAGCTCCAACTCGGGTCCCATTTTGGACTCAAAGTTGAGCTCAAGATTTTTTTTCTTTTTTAAAAATGTAGACATTATCAAACTACTCTCATCATCGAGAGTAGCTTAGGGGTGCAAGAAAAACCCAAACTCAAGCTCAAGTCCGAAATGGAACACAAACTTGAGCTCAAGTTTTTTGGCTTTTATTTTTTTGGTTTTATTTGTTTTCTTGTTTTTTGCAATAACTGTTGAATTTCTTTCAATGCTGAAAGTAACTCGATAGTGCATGAGGAACCCAAACTTGAGCTTGTGTTTTTTTTTGCTGCAGACATTGCCAAACTACTATTAGTGCCAAGAATAACTTGGTTGTGTAAAAAAAAATTAAACTCAAGTTTGAGTCTAAAATGGAACTTGAACTTTAGCTCGGGTTATATGTTATTTGTTATTTGTTTTCTTCTTTTTGGAGGCACTATCGAACAACATTAAGTACCAAGAATAGTTGGTTGTGCATGAGGAACTTGAACTCAAGTTCAGATCCCATTTCAGACCCAAGCTTGAGCTTAACTTTTTTTTGCAAACATTGTCGAGCTACTTTTAATGTTGAGAGTAATTTGGCAATGCAAAAAGAACCCAAATTTAGTTCAAGTTTTTAGTTTTTTTTTGTTTTCCTATTTCTGCAAGCATTATCAAACTACTTTTAGCACCGAGATTAGGTCAGTTGTGCATGAGGAGCTTGGGTTTGATATCAAACCTGAGCTTGAGCTTAAGGTTTTTTTTTTTCCTATTTGTATTGTTTTTTTAGGCACTTTCAAGCTACTTTCAGTGCCAAGAATAGCTTGGTGGTGAACATGAACTCAAGTCTGGCTTCAAGTTTAGACCTAAGCTTAGGTTCTTTATTTTTATTTTTTAAATTTATTTTGTTTTTTTTGTTTTTGTAGGCATTCCCAAGCTACTTTCAATGTTGAAAATAGCATGGTTATGGATGACAAACTCAAGCTCAAGTCTGATTTCAAACCCAAGCTTGAGTTCAAGTTTTTTGTTTTTTGGTTTTTTTGGGTTTTCTTGTTTTTGTAGGTGTTATTGAGCTACTCTCAATGCTGAAAGTAGCTCAATTGCACATGAAGAACCCAAGTTCATGCTTGGGTTCATTTTGGACCTAAGTTTGAGCTCGGGTTTTTTATTTTTTATTTTTGGTTTTGATTTTTTTTTCTTGCATGCGTTAACAAGCTACTTTCAACATTGAAAATAACATAGTTCTGCATAGGGATCATGAGCTCAAACTTGGGTCAAATTTTGGACTCAAGCTTGAGCTCAAGTTTTTTTTTGGTGCAAATATTGTCGAGCTACTATTGGTGCCAATAGTAGTTTAGCAATGCAAGATGATTTCAAGCTCAAACTTGGGCTTGATTTTGGACCTGAGCTTGAGCTCAATCTTTTTGTAATAGTTTAATATTTTTCAATTTCTTTTACAAAAACACGTGAAGGAAGCATTCATCAAGGCCCCCACAAGTGAAACAATGGAGGTTAATGTTCAAAGATCCCATTAGTTAATTTACATTCTCAATTTGCTTGTCACTTATTGATACCTTCTTTCTTTCAAGGTTTGCAACTTTCAAAGGCTCTTTTTTTTTCTACAAGTGCCTCCGAGCTACTCTTGATGCTGAGAATAGCTTGGTGGCACATGACAAACCCGAATTCAAGTTTGAAATTTACTTTTGGTTATTTTTTGGATTTTTTTCCCATGTAAGTACCTTTGAACTACTTTTGATGCCAAGAGTAGTTAGGTGGAACATGGGTGGAACTAAGGTTTATTTTTCATTTTTTTGTGGTTGTTAACTTTTATTACAAGGGCTTTAAATTGAGCTCTAGTTGGATTGTAGTTTCTTGTTTCTTCCCATTTCATTTGAAAATATTAAAACCTTGTTATATGAATTGTTTAAAGGTTCTTAATTTTGTTTTGCAAGACACCATGAGGGATGCTTTCATGGTGACCCCCACAAGTGAAGTGTGTGAAATAATGGAGGTCAATGGTCAAACTTCCCATCACTTAATTTCAATTTTCACTTTGTTTGTTAGTGATTGATTCCTTCTTCCTTTTAAGGGTTCATAGGTTTCACAATATCAAAGACCATGGATAGCATGTCCTTTGACAAGACAATTCAAGTTGTCGAACAACATAAGTTCAATTTGACTAAAATCCTCAACAAGCATAAGTTGTTGCCAAAGAAGAAGGTGTGGATGAACATCCCTTTTATGTAGGATGATTTCCATGCTTGTCGTTGGTCTTGTCTTCAACATAAATGTTTTGAAGATGGAGTAAGCATTTTAGATTGAATAATGTTAAGGAAATAAGGTATTTTATATATCCCTTGAATTGGAAGGGAAAAGAGGAATTTTTTGATTCTCTTGTTGATTCTTGGAATGCCCACTAACATTCCAAAAATGAAAAATTTGAGAACCTCTTTCTTGAAAATCCGGATCTCAAGTTTCTTTGAAGTTGGATGTTTTTTGTGTGGGATAGCAACCACAAGCTACAAGCATGGTTGCCTTACATCCAATGTGTGCATAACAAAGATCCTAAATGGCATTACTTAGTGGACTTTCTTGTGCTCGATACCTCACATGGTCTTGTCGAGCTTTTCACAACCATGAAATACCTAAATAAATAAATTTCTCACCTTTTAATGATGTGATGAATTCTTAATGGCATTCAAGTATGCTTTCTTTGAAAGCTTTGATGTTCCTGATTCAAATACAAAGGTTTATCGAAGACACTATCCTTTTTTGCAATGAAAGAGTTCCACTCTAATCCCCTCATGAGGGGCTTTATATTACCTTCATATGCTAAGGCTTAAGCCCAAGTCCTGGCTTCTAGGGTTTCACTGCCTACACTAATAGAAAACACTTTTTTTTCCAAGTCCTTTCCAATTATAATTTAAAGAAACAATGACATGTGGCAATGATCAATAATTTTTAAATTAAATATTTTTTATAAATAGAATTGATTTAAATCGTCCATCTTGCATCTAATAAGATTTTGACATGTGGACATAAACTTTATATTTAATTAGGCTTAGGTACCTACTTACATATTTAATCAAATTTAAGTACCTCAATAAGTAGGTAGGTAAAATATTTACCTACCTACCTACCTACCTACCTACCTACCTATAAAGCTTGGCTAAGTAGGTAGCTAAACTACCTACCCATCAAAACCTATTTACTAAATAAGTTAATTTAGAATAATCTTATTTTATTTTTTATTTAGTTTTTAGGGTGAAACCATTTGGATTGGCTCATCCCAACTACCATTTGTTTTATAAAAATGGTTGGTGCATCTAGTTATATAGTTTGCAAATTTGAAACATATGACCAAAAAATTGGGACAAACATTTTAATTACATCTTAATTGCTACTCCTAGGATAAACATGTTGATAACTTAAGGAGAAAGATACATAAATATTTCTCCATTGTTTAGTTTTTTTTTGAGCTCAAAAACATTTTGTAACCTTTTTCTTGGCACATCCAATGCAATAAAAATTGCTCTTATCGATGAAGGAATGAGCAATATGTGCATTTTCCAAGTGAAGGGGGTCATGGGCATGTGAATTGGCACATATGACTAGTTTGCATTTTGGAGCTTAAAAGGTCTTTAGATGTCATTCTATTGTGTTTGCATTTGTAAGAGGCTTTGTAAAGCTTAGATGGCACATCTAATGCAACAAAAATCACTTAGATTGATGAAGGAATGAACAAGATATGCCTTGTCCAAATGAAGGGGGTCATGGGCATGTGAATTGGCACATATGACCAATTTGCATTTTGGAACTTAAGGTTTTTGAACATCACTTTATTGTCTTTGCACTTCAAAAAGGTTCTGTAATGCTTTAGATGGTGCATCCAATGCAATAAAAATCACTCAAATTGATGAAGGAATGAGCAAGCGAAGGGGGTCATGGGCATGTGGGTTGGCACATATGACTAGTTTGCATTCTAGAGCTTAGGGTCTTTAGATGTCACTCTATTATCTTTTATATTTCAAAAAGCTTGTGTCAAGCTTTAGATGGCACATCCAATGCAACAAAAATCATTCAAATCAATGAAAGGATGAACAAAATATGCCTTTTCCAAGTGAAAGGGATCATGGGCATTTGGGTTGGCACATATGACCAATTTGCATTCTAGAGTTTAAGATCTTTGGACGTCATTTTGTTGTCTTTGCAATTCAAAAAGGTTTTGTAAAGCTTCAAGTGGCATTTCCATAGTTTTAAAAATTGTTCAAAACAAACAAAAAATGAGGAGGATATGACATTTGAAAGTAAGGGGGTCTAAATTTTATTTTATTTTCTTTGAACAAGCTCACCCTTTTTGCTTCTTTGTTTTTGGATTTCCAAGAAGTATTGAAAATTTTCATTTAGTTCACCCATGGTCATGAAATGTTTTCCAAAAAGACAAGAAACTTCAAAACTTCAAGGGTTTGGTGATAGGTGTGTTTACCCTACCCATTAGTTATGTTATACTAACATAATCCACCTATTAACTATACTAAATATTAAACATAGAAATATCTAACAAATTAAAAAAACATATTATCATCATTATTAAATATTTATTACAATAATAATAACTACTAATATTGATATTATTATATTATATCTTGTTGGATATTAACTATAATTGTATTACTTTAAAATTTTAATTATATTAATTATATTAATTATATATTTAATTATATAAATAAATTAGTTAATTGATGGTAATAATAATATAAACTAATACATAAATTTGACATTTATATATAAATATTCATTTTATGATATCTTGCCAAAAATTAATTGTAGATATGATAATTAATATTGTGTAAATAATAATATATACCTATGTTATACTCATTTAGGTGAGATATATTCACACACACATATATATATATTGGTAGCTAGTAAGTAGGTACCTACGAACTAACTAAAAGTTCAACCTACCTAATTAATATTTACTTACTAATAATTAATAAGTACTTAATATAGGTATGACCTACTATTACAAATAGTCCTTATAGTTGAAAGATAATTGTAGCAAAGTTGCAATTAAAACATTTGTCCAATCGGCATTTATCATCCATGCCTATGTTTGTGACTAACCAAAGTAGTTAGACTTGGGATGTCATTTCCTAGTCAAAACCTCAACTATAACTCAATTTTAGCACTTGTGAATACTAGGAATATTTCATGACTATCTTTTTAGTTGAGACTCAAGTTTGACTGTCTATCAAAAGAGTTGATGTTTCAACTTGCTTGGTAGTACCGAATTATTTAATTAAATAATTTTTTTTTGCAATTGAAACATAGTTGAAAATGACCTGTAGTTGAAACTATTATGGTTGCAAAAGGGGGGTTTTCTACTAGTGCTAGGGTTAGGAATCCTCTTTTGTATGATCTTCCAATCAAAGCTTTCATGAAGCATTGGAGTGAAATAGGTCGTCTTTGTGTTGAGTTTAGGGGTGGACTACTCTAAGATGAGCCTTTGTGCGGTCTTTAGGTTGGGTGGAGAGCTTTAATAAAGATGTTGCTTTCTCTTTTGGATTCTTATGTTGCAGTTCCTTGTATGGCATTCCTACTTTTCTTGCACCTTTCCAATCACCACCATACCAATGTGAATGTTCTATTTTCCAACATATATTTTCCACTAAAAATATCTAACATTTTTTATACTACAATATTCTTTGTTTCAGACATGTGGCCCTACCAAATATATGTATGAATAAATATAAATTTTTCCAATGAATATTGATGGGAAAATGGCATTATTTTAAAAATCAAATAAATCTTATGTTTGGTGTTATGTTGATAGATTATTTAACTTGCAAAAGAATGATGTTTGAAAACATATTTTCAATCAATTTAGGAGTGCAAAATTTGGCCTTACATTTTTTCAAATTTTGATTCAAAAGATTGCAAAAACACCCTACTACATAGTGACCAAAGTGTATCATCATGTGTCTTGATTTTTATCACCCACTTTTCCCCTACTCTCGGTGTTAGGAGTAGAAGATGGATAACAATTCAAGTGTCTAAGCAAGTTAGTTAATGTCTCTTAGGCCTGCTTCACATTAGGAGTCATGGATAGAAAAACTTGGGGCCAATTTTGAGTTAATTTATTAATAAATGCTAGAACATTGATGTCATGATATCAATAAATGCAGCAATATTGGCTCCAAAGGTTGCAAATTGGCCTCCCAATTTTTATGGTATCCTTTTATTAGCCTTGGGGCCAATACAAGGCGATAAAGTTCAACATTTATTAATAGCTTGGGGTAGATTGAAATGTTTTTTTCTCTTTCAGCCTTGACTCGTTATGTAAAGCCCTTGGAGTTGATTTCAATTTTTGCACCAATAAGACTACTAGATTTGGGTTGAACATGGCCCTAATTCCTAGTGTAAAGCAGGCCTTAGTGATGCATTCCATATTTAAAAAGATACAAGGTAATGCAGGTTTCCATGTTCCAATTATGCACCAATTATTGAATATTAAACCATACTACTAATATGCCTACTCCTTGCAACAATTATGATAATGTATCATAGTTTGTTGTGTTTTAAATAATGTCATCATAAGAATACTAGTGCATATATGTTTCCTTTCAATTATGTATTTTTTGAACCATTCCATATCAATTGGTGTGGAACTCCACAATGAACGTTATCCTATGGTTTGCTCCATTCACTAGTTCCAGGAGGTTGTAATGAAAACGAATATCATGCAATTTCATAGATATCTACCAAACACATACTTATTGGGCTTCCATGAAAATTCTTATTCCCTCCACTCATTGTCACTAAATATTTTTTTTCACATGCAATGGAAAAAACTCTGAACACCATCCTTTTTTAGAAAAAATTGTGCTAGCAAGTGAATGTATTTCCTACTATATTTTGCATGCTTGTAGCCAACTAATTCTCTCTAATTGGAGCTTTGTCATTAGATTGAACTGCTTATTTTTTGGGCATCTGGAATCCCAACAAGTAATTACACTGTCAGTGAAATTATGTTATGAAATTTCTATTTGTTGGGTCTATTGGCCATGAATTGTCTCTAGGTGGTTGTAGCAAGTTGTTCAAAAAAATTGGGATTAACATTTTGATCATTGTCCCATACATTTTGTAATCCTACAAGTGGTTAGTAGATGCCCAGTGTCCAACCTTTACTTGAAACTTTGCATTTACACTTTTCAATTTATTTTTTACATACAAGTACAAATCCAACTCTAATGATGTTTGACAAAAGTGTCATGGATATAGATATTGTGACATGATGCAAATGAAGTTTAGGTTTTTTTAATTGAACCTTTCAACTTCAAAATAAAACTAACATGAATGCACAAAATAACACACGTTTGGGAACATGTCAGGTTAGTGACATACTTTATATTTAAATCTAGCATGGCAACCATTGGTTTTGATTGGACCATTTGGTTGGTAATGGTGAGTTTGGAATAGTAACATAGGCCAAAATGATTCCAAATTGCACAACTACATGTGTCTCAACAACCATAAAATCATGTATTTGCTTATCAAAGTCATTTACTACCATAATTTGATATTTTTAGTGATTGTTTGTTTCAACAATCACTACAACTTTGTTCAACAAGCAACTTCAATGTTCAAGTTCAACCCTCATTTTATTTTATTTTTCATAACTAAATATTTCTTTCTGAGATCACATATTTTGAACAAATATTCATGTTAACACATGTGTTGAACCATGATTTAATGCAAACAATGAGATTTCAGTCCTCCTTCATTTGTTGACATTGTGTTTGACTATTATACACGTTTCGTGGTTTCAAGGCCAACCCTATCATTCAACGATTCACTAGATGTTTTAACATTTTTCCTTAAATTCTTATGGAACCTAGGCTTGCTTGCTTAAAGTTGCATATAGTTGTGTTTGGGGTTTTATGAATCATGTTGATAGCAAGTTGCCAAAGGTTACCAAATCCCTTTTAAACAAATTGTTTAGTAAGCTTATGAAAAAATGTTTTGGAATCAATTTTTTTAAACTCGTGTATTCTTTAAGGAAATACATGGCATGTGTAAACATCACCCAATTATAGTCTTTTATATCTTTCTTGGAAATGTTTACAATTTGTTTGAGCAATGCAAAACTTTTTTTTGTCTATTTTCGCATTCGACCTTCACCATGCTACCATTTATCTGTTTTATCAATTGCCCTTTTCCATTTTATTCCCCATGTTCTAATTTTTAGAAAATGTCAGAGGAGGACTAGTCGGGTGTCATATCGTGGATATTCCAACAGTTTTTTTGTCATCTCACATATTCTAGATTTAATATGTTTCAGATTAATGCATATTAAATCATAGATTCCAAGGTGTTTGGTGTGACAATTGATGTCAATTTTCTTCTTGTCATTGTAGAATAAAAGCTTATGATTGTAAACACGTGGTAAAGGTAAAAATGATGCAATTAGGTAATCAGGGCAACATGTAAATGCAAATTGAGGTATAGATCATGCAAATTAGTAATAGAAGGAGAAAGAATGCAATTTGATTGGACAAGTAGTAAAAATGGTCCTAGATGCAAGAATTTGAAAGAGTGCATGAATTTTTTTTAAAAATTAAATGGTTTAGACAATGTGTCATGGGCTACCTCATATTGTTTCAATTCCTAATGGGCACATGCTTCTTGGTGGTGAACACAAGTGTTTAGATTGGCACATACCACTTGGTGGGTCAACATGTTTATATGCCATTAAATTCGATTTAGTTTAACATTCTATATGGTTTAGATGATGTAAAGCTTAATATACTTCATATTAAGGTAATATAAGTATGACTTCAAGTATGACTTCAACATTTCATGTGTCCAATTTTTCAAAACAAACCAACATAATTTTTTTCCATCCTATTTCTTTTGTTTAGGTTTTGAAAAAATAAAATGTTGCCAACATTCATGAAAAGTTCATCCATTTTCATTTTTCATTCACATTTTCATCCATAAATATCGTTCATCCATGAACACATGGCAAAATATTCCTCCATGTCACACAATATTTTGTCCCATGTGTCAAATAATATTCCAAAAAGATTCGTTCATGTTCACTTGCTCATGTTCACTTACTCACCGCTCACATTCACATGTTCATGAAATAGAATCCATACATGCATTCGGCCATTGTCTAAGCATTTGTATCTCTCCAATGATGTCAAAGGCTCTTTGGAACTTATAGAAAATCAAACAATTCCCTCATGCTTTCATAGTCTATAATTGGGCACCCATGTTTCAAGAAATGATAAATTGTCACAAACTACACAAATTTGAATTTATGTTTAGAATTCAATCCAACTTGGAGATTGCTTTTACCATGCAATGTTACAAACTATCATTTACTCTTGGCATGTTGGTTGGTTGAACTAACAAAATATTGACCTTTTGTTACCCCTAGTTTAGCTCCAAAAGCCTTCCAATGACCTACACAATAACCATACCTCAAATCAGAAGCACAACATAAAAGTACGTTGGGCCTCACCTTGTCAAAAATGTAGGAGGCAAAGAAAGACTTACAAATAGTTTGACAATGTACTATTAATAGTCATATGCTTACAATTTCTTGAACTTACAACATTACACAATAACACTTGATTCACAAATGATGATAAAGTTAATGAACATTGAGTTCAACAATTCAATACCCAATTTGTACTTGATTAGGGCAATCGTCAACATATTTGGGCATGTGCAAACAACATGGAATTTGAGCCCTATTACATTATTGTAGTAGCATCCTAACCTTGATTCCTTGATCAGATCTTCACAAAAATTTATGTTGCACTTTGAAATCCATGGGTGGTAGCTTAGATCTTGTACCCACCTTGAATCGCACACCAAGTTGGCAAGCAATGAGCACCTTGAACACAACTTTGAAGACAAAATCACATAGAATCGAATGCTTCAAAACAATATATAGACTCACAAAGTTCAGAAAAGTTTTCAAATCTAACAGTCACATTCTAAAAAATCAATAGACCTTGTAGGCAACTATGTATAGATTTATAAAAGCGTAAGGGGTGGTGAAGTTTTGAGTAAAGCTCTTGTGTAAGGTGGCAAACTGCAAAGGAAGATAGTTGAAGTGATCCTTGATCATTGTGAACTCATTTATGAACTAATTTGTAAACCCCTAAACCCCCTTACACTCATGATCTTCATCACTCCCATTGGTGAAGCCATCTAGTTAACTTTGTAAACTCATTTATGAGCTTATCCAAGAGTTCCAGGCTTCCAACACTAGGGTCATCTACACACTCTTTGAAATTACATATTAGCTAATCCAAGAGTTCCAACACTATGGGATCATAATGTGTAGCAAGAGGGTTAATTTTGGAAACTCATCTATGAGCTGATCCAAGAGTTCCAGGCTTCTAACACTAGGGTCACCCCAATATTGGGTCCCAATATTGGGGGTGAAATTATTAGCTAATTGAAGAGTTCCAGCACCTGGATCAGCTTATCCATCATCACATTTGAACTTTGTCACCTCTTTTCAAAGTCCCAAAGTTGCAAGCCTTCAATTTTACCACCTTTTGGGACTGATTGTTTTGTATGAGTACCTAAGTTGGTCATTGTTGTGGGTGGCATATAAAGATGCATGTATTTTGATGACAGCCTCGCTGGGACTTTACAAAATATGTACAAGTTTGTTCTTAAAATTGTGACAGAATTTGATGAAGTCGAGAAGTTACAAAATATGTAAGCCGTTACACCTCTCTTTTATGGACTAGGTGACCAGCAATGGACTAGGTGATCAGCACGAGCACACAAGTTCCCCAGACATAACCACTTGTTGAGCTTATGGGTTATAGGAAATAGAAGAGTGTGAGTTATGAGGTTCAGTCAATAAGTCCTCGGAAATGTGCAAAAAGGAGTCAGGGAGCTTTGAAAATGTTAGAAGGTCACATGTTGCACCATATAACTAGGGATCTCTCATCCAATGGCATGCTTCCATGTGACGGAGTTGCTCCCTACAATTGGTTATGTATATGAAGCAAATCTGACAGATTTTGAAGTTCTCTAGGACATGGACCTTACAAAATCACCATAAGTGTAGGGTAATGGCTGAGGAGTGGGGAGTTCCAATAGTAAGAGTTTGCCTAAGGCAAAGCCAAGGGTCGCTTACTTTCGACCTCCAAGGCCATTACCAAGGATAAAGAAACTCCCCCACTTTGCGGCCCTTAACAAGGATAAAAATTGATGTGAGTTTTTCCTCATCAGGTATCATGGAGGAAAATGACTTTGAGCATTTTGAAAGCCGGAATGCTCATGCGTGCAAAACGTTTCACTTTCTGAAATGCCCCCCCAGGGATTTTCCACTCTCTAAGCGTCCCTCCAAGAAAAATTTGGGAGGTTTATAGGGGACTATATATACAAAGGCCACTCAGGAGGACCTTACGAAATCCATAAGGGACTCTACAAGACGGTGAAATCGTCCTTCCGCGTTGCCCTAATTCAGACAGGAACAAGACGTGTGTCACACTGCATTGCGTGCGAGTTTCGGAGAGTCGAGAATGCAGCGCGTGTGAAACCGAATAGAGAGTGGAGAGAGCGCGAGAGAGAGAGACCGCGGGAGGATTTGGAGACGGGAGGAATAGAGGGAAGGGGGAGTGGGTGTCTTAGAGCAAAAGAAACTATAGAGGAAGATGTCGCCGGCGGCAGCAACGCAAACAGGGACACAGTCTCTGGAATCGGGGCACCAAGATGTGGTGCACGATCTGGCGATGGATTATTACGGGAAGCGTCTGGCTACTTGTTCCTCGGATCGGACCATCAAGCTGTTTGCCGTAGGTGCCCCGGAGCAGACAGTAGCGCTGGCTACTCTCACTGGCCATGAAGGTCCGGTGTGGCAGGTGGCGTGGGCGCACCCTAAGTTCGGATCCATCCTTGCTTCATGCTCCTATGACAGGAAAGTCATTATCTGGAAACAGGGAGCTGACAACGAGTGGACGCAGGCACAGGTAAGCTTGCAGATCCCCCCTTCTTTAGAATCGAGAGCATTGTGCAACATCAAGTACTTAGGCATCAAGCTGGTTGTGCCCTGTGATTAGGGTTTCATCATTTATCTTGCAAGTTCTTAGGGTTTCATTATCCACCTTGCAAGTTCTTCTGCCAGTTTGGATTTCAATTCAGTTCCATCTGACACTGAGAAGTACATCAATTCATTGTGTTTGTTGTATATGCCTTTACATGATGAACACAGGTTTTCCAGGAGCATGACTCTTCTGTGAACAGCATATGCTGGGCTCCACATGAGTTCGGGTTGTGCCTGGCATGTGGGTCATCAGATGGTACCATTTCTGTTTTGACACAAAAGGTGGATGGAGCATGGGAGAAGGCAAAGATCGATCCAGCCCATCCAGTGGGAGTTACATCTGTCACTTGGGCACCTTCAACTGCCCCAGGTTCTTTAGTTGGGGAGAGTGCAATACCTGTGCAGAAGCTAGCCTCGGGCGGATGTGATAACACGGTGAAGGTGTGGAAGTACACAGGTGGGAACTGGAGGCTTGATTGCTTCCCTCCACTTTCCAAACACACTGATTGGGTTCGGGATGTAGCTTGGGCACCAAATCTTGGACTCCCTAAAAGCACAATTGCCAGTGCATCACAAGATGGAACTGTGGTTATCTGGACACAGGTAATGAATCCTATTGCTGTCGCACAGTTCCTACTATGAGCTTTGGTTTCTTTTTTGCTTTTCCCAGCAGGCAGTCTGTTTTGGTTTTTTATCGCTTTCCCAGAAGTCTGCTTTGGTTTTTTTCTTCCCCTTTCGCCAGCAGTCTTGAGGAAGACAGGATGATCTTCTTTTAATAGTAAAAGTGTGTTGTCAACTGTGTTCAGAGTAAAGAAGGTGATCAATGGGATGGCTTGACGATGCATGACTTCAAGACACCTGTGTGGCGAGTGAGCTGGTCTTTGACAGGGAATATACTTGCGGTTTCAGATGCTAACAACAATGTAACACTATGGAAAGAAGCTGTTGATGGGGAGTGGGCACAGGTTACAACCATTTAATGAGAATGCAAAATTTTGCTGCACATTTTGATGAGAAGATGATGCAGGGAGAAGCTACCAGCTTGACCATAGATCTCAAGCACGACGTAGAGCTGGCTGCTGTGCCATGAGTGGAGACTGTACAAATTGGTCATTACTCTCACAGACTATTACTACTACAAGGACCCAGCAGGATGAAAATGACTGTTTCCACCAAATGCAATGAATGGGCAGGCATGATTCCACACTGCTTTGCACCCAAATTTGCCTGCCTTTGTCTCTCTTCTGTGGAAGTGGTTCCAAGCTATACCTCCCTTGCTATTGGGTTGATTCATTTTCCATGCATGACATATGTGTTTGGTGACTGCCCATTGTGCATCACACAATAAAACATTTGGCCTCTTGAGTTCTGATGTGCATTGGTGGTGTGCTGAACATTTTTAACTAACATTAGCCATTTGGATACAAGGGGCATTCAGTCTCTACAATTTGCACTCATCCAGTAGTACCTGAAATTAATGCAGTAGCATGAAATTCTTTCTTCTGCATTGATGACTCTGGTTGATCTCCTGGACCCATCAAAAATCCAACAGGATAAATACAAAGTAAAACCTTTTATTACAGCAAGTTGATCTGCCCCAATACCAGTGGTTATTTGTGTGGATCATTTGTTGCAGAAAGCTTCTCTTGACAAACACATAGGTGAGACTTATCTTCTTTGCCAACCTCAGAATTGAGAGCATTGAGATCTCGATCCAAGGGTCGGGTTTGCTGCGTTGAATTAACCCATCAAAGTTATTATTTAAGTTCAGCAGAAAAATTTCATTCCACAATATTCTGACACTAGACTGCATGATCCTGTGGGTTTCACTGTGGTTGAGCACATGGATGCATTTAGTTTTGAACAAGTTACACATGGATTTTCCAAGTCTTCTTGAAAAAGGAAAGTTCTTGGTCAATAGCTCTCTGCCAAGTAGTTGTTCCATGACCCAAAATTGGACATGAACTGAATTCAAACCTTGTCCGATTTGAACCCCTGATGAGTGATTTTATACTTGCCAAGAAGGTGATTGCCACTAGTGATAGGAGGATACCTGTAACAAAAGGGAAAACACCAAATTAGTGTTGTAATTTAACATACCAGCTAAGCATCAGAGCTACTGTACCCCTACCCATTGAGCTTCATACAGTCTGGATTTCAGCATGACATCAGGAAGTAGGGTACATGAAGTGTAGGCAGATAATCAAATCATACTTGGGTGGGTTGTCTTCTGAGCAACATGTAGGAAGGCACTCTACCACACAGTCATAGTTAGGTTCAAAGAAAAATGGTATCTGCACATCCATGCAAAACGAGTTTGTGAGGAACACAGATAATCTCCACCAAATAAAACAAATCCTATGAGTAAAGATGAGAAACATTGATCCCAATCACCATCTTAATCCAAATTTTATTCTAGGCCAGGAGTGTTATATTGGTGAATCATGTTGTGATGCTGGGGCAGATAATAAGACCACACAAAGGAGGCCACTCACAGAGTACCGCTCCACGCCTGGGTTCATGACTCGGTGTAGTGTAGACCTGCAAACACAAAGGATGTTTGTCAATTCATTTCAGGTCTTTGGTTGCCTCTAGAGACAAGTCTACTTGCAGAAAGAAGGATCAGAAACATGAGCATCTTACCGAAATAGGCCATTGCTCCAGCGTTCAAGCATGTCACCCAAATTCACTATGTAGGCCCTGTCATGCTCAACAGAAAACATTTGTAAGTCAGTGGTTCTCTTCTTTACATCTTCTATGTGAATTCAACATTCAACAGCTTCAACATACACAAGGGATGTTACTCCATGTGATGAAGAAGTTATTTACCCTTTTCGTGGTTGTACATCCTCCCAGATCTGTGGAACTGCATCCTTGTTTCTGCATATCTGGCATCATGTGAC
>Ga0116231_10005848_pt1 | contig 23970 bp, 28 predicted proteins | sample S1TSphgellanicum_2_FD_89695 | JGI IMG/M metagenome (GOLD analysis project Ga0116231, IMG submission 89695) | Host-associated microbial communities from peat moss isolated from Minnesota, USA - S1T2_Fd - Sphagnum magellanicum MG | ecosystem: Host-associated > Plants > Peat moss > Unclassified...
ACCTATAACCCAACGTTCCCCTCACCGTTCGATTTTTGAATGTTTAGTTACCCACCCCGTAACTGTTCGCACCTTCAATTTGGGCCTTTTCCGGGGACTTTTTTTTTTTTTTTGGCTTTTCCGTTTCCCGTTACAAAATTGGAGCCGGATACCGAACGCTGAGGCCTATAAGCGGTCCGGTGTCTTGTGGGGAGGACCCGTAGGCTGTTAAATGGGGGGGATTTAAGGCCATTTATTAGGTCAAGTCACAAAAGGCCATTTATTGGCCGTTTAGAGACAGCATAGGTATGCTTTCCATGTTTTCTGCAAACAAATTAAAAAAACACACACACATAGACGCACTTTTTGGGTCACCTTTTAGGCTTAGGTCATTAGTATTGTAAACCCTAATTTTTTTAAAGCTTAAATTGATCTTCTTTTTTCTTGCATTGTTTCTTGAAGGTCTAGGTTAAGACAAGGCCAAAATGAATGAAGAGTGGGGCTAAGGGTTCGTGATAAACTAATGAGCATCTCCACCACCACACCGGCAAACACCCCTTTTCATTAAATCTCATGTAGTGATGGTCCATTTTGCAGTGGTCATTTTAACCCCTTTGGAATCTTTTTTCTATAGTGCATGACACCTAAAGGTGACCCCAAATGTCAAGCTTAAATATTCTTCCCACACAACGTGTAACCCCAAAAACTCGACGTATTTATCCAGTACTTCACATGCTGAACAAAGTTATGTAACCCGTTTGTCAAAATCTTTTTTTTTGGCACAGATAATGCCAGTCAAAATTGATGACTTTCATCCAAATTTGGCTGGGGCAGCCCATATTTGGCCACAAGGATTTATAAGGAGCTTAAGGGTTAGGGCTAAATAACCCCTAACCCTACTGTGGCTTAGTCAATGTTCTTCAACATGGTGCGTGAAATTCGTCGATGGGAGTGATATTTTTTAACGGCAACTTTGGCTGCTTTCCCAAAGAACGAGGTCAGCTTCTTGGTCCCAACAGCTGCCTTCCTCTGCTTCTGGCGACGCTGGTGCTTTGAATGTTCCGAGTTCCCCACGTAACGGGCAGGTCGCTTGCTCTTCGGCTGGACTCACAACTCCTCCAACTGTCCCTGCGCCTGCTCCGCTTCGTCCTCACCAGGCTCTTCGACGTCCTCAAACTCAAGCTCTTCCTCCTGCCAAACAACGTCCTCGCCAAGCACGCCAATGTCAACATCAACGGTCGTCTCATCGTCGAACACAGTCACCTCCTCCTTCTCCTCGCGTCCAGACTCATCCTTGTCGTGACGTGCCTGCCTGGCCTCAGCTAGTCTCTTGAGCTGCTGCTTTCGTTTATTAAATCTCCCCATGCTGGCCACTACTGTCTGTGAATTGGATGTGGGTGAAGACGAAGTAATATGGGCTTGTGCATGCCTATGCACGGGCCCACCAGAAGGAGCAGAGGCCGCGCCACTCCATAACCCTAACCCAAATTCAAAAAACTCCTCGAATTTATGCTGAAATTTTTGACCCAAATTTGGCCGCCAAACTTATTCACAGGTCACCTTTAGGTGTCATGCACTGTACTATGGATTTGGACAGTGACTATTGCTCGTCCAGATGTAAAGACATAGATGGCCCACTCCAAGGGCATTACCCTTTGTAAATCACCACTGGAATTTTTTTTTTCCCCATGACACCTGTTGAGTATCGTGAGAAAAAGAGGTGACAGTTGTGCTTTCCCCTACATAGAATTCGAGCCCACAATGAATTGAGCTGTTCAGGTGCATTAGAACAAATGGGACAGATTTCCTTACAAGAAAATCCCTTCATTTCATTGTAGCGAAATTACAGGTAATCTCCCCTGCACCAGGGAAATTATGTCAGATTCATTCGGATCTGGAAATTGTACTTTGGGGGAGGTTTTCCAAACTTCCCCAAACTACACTGTGTTTTTTGACCCCAGGTCTTTTATGTACAGGAGAAGGGTCTGAGTAGAGGCCCTTCCATGATTTGAGACTTGTTCCCTTGACGTACTGGCCTCGGGCAGAGATCTCAAATCAGGGAAGAGCCTCTACTCACACACTTTTCCTATGTAAAGCACAGCTGAGATTTTTTCACTTTTTAGAAATAGTGAAAGGCTGGCTGGTGCCTTCCACGGCAGAAGATCCCCCTTGCTGAGAACACGCAAGTAAACGAAAATCCAGGCAGTGATTTACAGAATAACAAAAAGGCCAAGCTTGTGCTAAAGGCCTAGCCCAGTCATGTTTGTCCAATAGGAATTGGATATCTTGGGTATAATTAGAGAACCTAAATTTGTCTAAATTTGTCTTAGCCTACAAATCATTTTCCTATGAATATTTTACCGGGGACACTAAATACTTGTTGGACCAGGCCTTAGCACAACCTTAGCCTTTTTGCTATTATATAGTTGTTATGCGTATTTGAGGCCTTTCACACCTGTGAAATGTACTTAATGTAATAAAACTAGCTTAAAAGGCTAGAACTTAAAGCTTTAGACATAAAGAAGAGGAAGCAAATGATTTGATATTTCATTTATTTCACCCATCTTACTCTAATTAACCTACTACCTTGGTAGCTTGGACATCGAAAATGGGTTTAGCTTGGACAATTATTCAATTTTTGAAAATGGGTAATTTTGAAATTTTCATTTAAAAAAAATCTTGAAAATTCAATATTTTTTTTCACAAGTTAAGGTTGTTGAAGTGGATGCCCTAAGGTTTTGAATTTAAAAAAAAACATTCTAGAACCTTCAAGTATAGTTTAATTTATGTTTTTGAATTCATGGCGATTATTGGGTATAAAGTTTACAATTGTTAAATTGAATACAATTTCAAGTAAGATTCAAAATTAGGGTTATGAAAAATTTCTTATTTAATTCGAATTGACATGGATTCTATCCTCTAACTTTCCTCCACCTTACACATTGTCACAATTTTTTACAAAATAATAAAAATACATTAAAATATTTATTACATATGTGCATAATGCAATGTATGTTTGCAACAAAAAAATGATATAATTTTTTTGATCTATAGCTCAATATCTTAGCATCCTATGATCATACATGAGATGAACTTTTTTTCATAGTGATGAGAGAAATCATAAACCTCAATAGTATCATCTAAGACATCAAACTCACAAAGGTTCTTGAGTTATTCCTCCATAAAAAATAGGCAAATAAAAGGTTTTGGGTTTTACCCTGGTTTTATCATGATCAACAATTCCAGATTTAAATCTAACTGGTTTAAGTTCTTGGTACCTAAAAATGTAAGTTAATTGTTCACTGTATTCTATTTGCTTGATTAGAGCCTCTTATTAGACTCTTAAAAGTTATGTACATATTATCTAAAGGGTATATATAGTTTTTAATTTATCAAAGTCACATGTAAGGTAAAATTTTCCAAGTGAAATTTTTATTAAAAAAATTCAATACCAAATTCAATACTGCAATAACACACCAGCAAGTCCCAACACCGCCATAAAAAGACAACCAAACTGATGTTGGAATTGCTAGAAACTACAGAATCCACATTCGTGACACAGAAAGGCTGTGCCAAAGTAGAAGATTGTCTTTGCTTAAACCAGAAATGGTACTTAGCATTTCCTCATGCACTTGCTAGCTTGGGATGAAATCAAAAAGTTCATATGAAAACTCCAGACAAACAAACAACAGATCTTGACACCTACCAAAACGGTGCCTGTCATTGGCCATCAATAAATAAGGACACTACTTTCATGGCAATCAGGAATAATTGTTCTAGTTCCTACTTGATGTTGACCATCAATAGAAACAACTGAAAGAAGTGCTCCAGTAAATTACAAACTCAAATCGTATCTAAGGGATAGACTAGAGGACTAAACCATACCTCTCTTCTTAATTTGCTTGAGGCCTCTACTTCCTTGTGTGACCTCTTGCCTTGTATGCATTTGCAATTTAAATCAACTATCATTAACACAAAAAATTGACAACCAAACTAATACAGGGATGAATCAGTCACTTGTAGTTATTGAGTGGTAACATGAAACAGAAAGGCATATGTGGCACCACCTGGCTGATGATGTTGAAACCAGGACAAGACCCCTTCATGATGCCTTCATGTCATCCAGACCAACACTTTTCTGCATCATCCAACCATATTTTTCTTGCTCAAACAATCATGTATGACCAAAGCAGACACACAATTAATGGGTAGCAGGCTATAGCCATCCTCATGGACTACCATTGTGAAGATCTGAAATGAACAGCAAAAGCTCACTTCCATCCTTACCACCAAAAAAGAAGCAAAGAAAATTCACTCCAGCATAAGCACATATCAAGACAAAGATAACTTCACAAACCATGCAGTAGCAAGAACTGGAGATGCTGTGAAGTATGAAAATTTGAACTTACCAGAAAAGCATGATTCTCTGCCAGAAGTGGTGAGAAGTTTGAGACAAAACTCTGCATATCCTCATCCAAATTCCCAGATCCCAGTAGCTCCAGAAACTTTTTCCTATCTGGGATCAGCTTCATGGCCACCTGCAGGAGGGATTGCCTTGTTACCTCTCTCGGAGCATGACATCATCATGGAAGGAAGACAAGGAATGGGATGGCTCAGTTCTACTTCAAGTCAGTAGTTATCAAATGAACACATTCTTGCAGCTTCCTTCCAAGATGTTCTTCTGGTGTAGCAGTATCATTACCGTGAAGGCAGTACTTGCAATCCATCCATGATATTCTTTGAGTGTGCAAGTGTATGCTGCAGTGGCACATTGTCCCATAGTCCAATCAGCATGCGCAAGCAGATTACGAAATAGCTCCACAAGGAAGTCCATAGCCCTGAAATTGCAGCACTAAACCCGTCAAATGCTGCAAAGATTGATTACCCTTTTCTTCCTAGTACTCATTCACAGGAAGCCACCCACATGCAATAGAGATTGTGCAGATTTATAACACTTGAAGGAAGACAAGAATATGGAGGACAAGAAGTCCCCTAGATGTAGCTAACAGGAGAGGGAGCCAGGAGCCAAGGGAACAAAAGTGAGAAACCCTAACCTTGTCAACCAGAGGAGACCATTGGTACTACTTGATGAACCCCTGGCTGTCTTTGCTGAAATTTCTTTCCTCACAATCTCATACAACACATTGAATTCTGTGGGATCCGTATCATACTTGGCATCCAATCTCTGCCAAGGAGTCATAGTAACTTTCAGGTATACACATGCATTGATCGATCAGCAATGGAAAAGGAAAAAATTAAATCCAAATCTTATGTAGAAGATTATGAGAAGCTCTCTCCAAATCTCTGAATCAGGAACTACACAGAGAAATAAATCAATTCTGCCATATCTGAGAATCAGATCTGCGATCAAGCACTTGCAGAAATTCTGATCTCATGATTTCCCATGTTTCCAAGATAGCATCTGCCTATATCCTTGAGCAGCATTCTGCATAGATGACAAAATGAAATGATCAGCACAAGGATCAGATGTGAGGGAGAACCAGGAAATTCACTACTCAACTGTTGCAAAACTCAACAGTGCACATTTTCCTGATCCTCCTTCACATCTTGGTCCCGGCACCGTATTCCATATACAAAGGATCTGGGGAGAAGAATACCGCGATGTTGCCACCAACGTCGGACTTAACAATCGCCATTGAAGCTCCGAATTTCTCTGCAAAACAACACCAAAAGACGCGGAAAAAATGACGTCACCGAAAGTCTCCGTTACTCTTCCTTCTTCCCTCATCTCTCCGTCCTCTCACTCCAAAGTCTTCCGACAGAAAACCTCTCCAAGCAACTGGTAAACAAAATCGGAGGCATCGACATAATCCAAAACCAAAACAAAACAAAACAGGGGGAAAAAAAAACAGAAAGAGAAAGAGATTCCACGAAAGAAGCCAAAGCCGTAAGCAAAAAGAAGAAGAAGATTCTTGGAAAAACCAATTACCGATTACAGGAAGCACATTGCGGCAGACATTGAGGAATGGCTTGGTGAGCATCTCGCCGTCAGGCGATTTCACAGTTTTCATTGTCTCCAAGGCAGGTCCGAAGACTGTAGTAGTAGTTGTCGCCATGGCGAAAGGAGGACGAGGACGAGAACGAGGAGAAAACAGAGAGGTCCAATAGATGGTTATCTCTCTTCTTCGAAGAGCCCTTCCTTTGAAAGAAAACCGCTACGACGCATCAGAAAATGCGCATCGGCGTTTGGCAAATCCAAAGGAGAAAAGTTCTTCCGCACACCTCTCGTCGTCTGATTTGTATCTTGGGATCCGATCTGTGAGGGAACCCTAGGGGCTCCACCCAGTTCTGGGTACACACTTTCTCCTCAGGCCCATTGGGGGGCATACAAACATGTAGACATTATTTTTATTATGGCCGGAATATGTGGGCCAATTTGACATTAATTAAATTATTTGTGAAATTTTCATTTTAAAAATAAAATAAATACCCAATATTTTTGTACAAATTTTTTACAAATATTAAAAATATTAAATGTTTTTCCTTGTGTTTTTTTCCCCCCATTTAATGAGTCATGTAACATGTTCCTTGAGGAATCAAGCCATTGTCTAATATGTGCACATCTTGATGAGGGAGAGTAATAATTATTCTTTCATTGTTCTTAAAGTACACTACTCAAACCGCTTTAACATTGTGAAAGTGCAATTTGTACCAATTTTCAGTTAATTAATATTTCACCTTTGTTGATTTGCTAATTAGTATCTTAATTTTTATTGAATATAGAAAAATAAAAAATCAAATTGAGTTTACTTTGTAGAAAATGCTCATACACATCTTTATTTTGCAACCTATGTGACATGATATTCATTTTATACAAATGATATCATCCATCAAACTTCAATAGGCAATAATGTTCTTATCTTATTTTCCAACCTAAAAAAGTGTCCACTAACTTTGGCACTACTTCACATTTTCCAATTGACTATATACTGATGTTCCTATCCATGTTCAATCTTGTATCATAAGTTAATTATCACATTCATGTCCTTGCTTGCAATCATTTTTCATCCATGTTCAATGCCAAATCATATGTATTGGCATTCATTGTTTTCACTTTTGTGTAATCTTATAAGATGAGTTTCATTACCATGGTCCACAATGTCGTTTTTGATGTTACCTTTTAGGAAGCTTGCCACATAGTTTTCAATTTGAAAGATTCATATTGAAGATATCTATAAACTTGTAAGAATCCATGACAATTTAATTCTTCACACCTCAATGCTTAATATTTTTAAAGTATGGATATGAATCAAGCTCACAATGAAATTGTTGTTCGAGCCTTTCATTTGTAAAAGAAGTTTCAATATTTGGAGTTGATTTCATTTTCTACTCATGAATAAATCGTATGTTCCACATTCACTTTTCTAATGATGTCACATGACATTGCAACCTCAAAATATAATGAATAGAATCTTGAAATAGCAATGCATTTTTTAATGTATTACTATAGTTGGAAAATATATTCATTTAATTTTGAGTTGTAGGACATGGTTAATGTGGTTGGGTGCAACCCTCTTTTCTTGAATGTTTTTCTAGGTTTTTGATCATCAAATTTGGTACATAAATTGTTGGGTCTTGTTGTATGTTGAAATATATAGGCCTTTCTTTTAGATACAACTCCATATGTGGATGGAACATTATTAATCTAAGTTTCTAGCCCCTCTCAACAACTTAGCAAATAATTTAACAACATTCAACAATTGATCAAGAAATTGTGTGTATTTATGTTTGGAGCTTGGGTTGATGGTGTATTGAGATGGAGGGCAAACATTGACATTGTTGGTAGAAGGTACACACCGTGGTCCTATTTTTGATTGAGAGGTCATGTCAACAAGAATGCAAGATCATGGGAGTTGAGTACATGCAAGTGGTTTTGGATAACTTGAATGAAAGGTTTCCTACTAACCTTCACATTTTCAATGCATCTTCAAGCTTTTTAGTTCATAGTTGAAGCGATGATGAACAGGCTCTCAATATGTTGGAACAATGGTTGGAGAAATTGACTTTAAAATTCAAATTAATAGGAGCTGCAAGTGTTGCAAACATGGCATAATTACTTTGTCTTTGTGGAAGTTTTGAAGTATGAATGTGAAAACAAATTGTTGGTTGAGGCAAGCTGATTATGTGTAGGCATCAATGAGTGATACATCAGTTGGCCATATTTCATGGAACTTTGATAAAAAAATTCTCATGAATCCTTCAAGTAATGCAATTTGTGAAAGGGGATTCTCAGACGAAATGCTAACAGAGTCACCCATTGGCCATTACCCAATACATTGTAGCTTGAATCAGTATAGTAGGTTGGCTGGTGAAATTTATTACTGCATTTGTGGAGGATTTTACACATTTGTGAGGCCAATTCTCCTTAACACTAATTCCAGAATCAAAAGATGCCCAGAAAGTTTACAAAGTGGAATAGAATGAAAGAATCCACAACAGAAACAGAAATCTGCAAGCTCAAAAATTGAAGCTCCTTGTCATCACCTGTGTTATGTGACCAACAGACACAAGAGAGTTTTTATCTTATAGTGCCACCCTTCCACAAATCTGTTCTGTTTTATGCAAAATTGGTTTCAGTGTTTCCTGGTGCCAAACAACATCTTTTGTGAATTCTGCAAAATGGGGGGATATGAAGTACTTCACCACCAGCACTTGCGCCGCCCAGTTTGGTGATGATGGCAAGAGATGCATTACATATGCACCTCCAAATGCTTTGAGAAGATCTTGCTCTGCATTATCAAAACTGACATCATTTTGGTCTGACAACATTTTGGTAGGACAACAATCAGTTGATACATTCTTTTGATAAAAATGGAGAAACAGAACTAGAGTGATATATGTGAGGCAAAGAAAGACTATTAGAGAGTTAGACATGCTACCCACCCATAGGCTTGCCAATGGTGTAATAGTAGACAAGGTACATGATGTCCATGAGCCACTGTCACACATAGACTTTGTCACGTATCACACTGGTTGCAAATGCAACCATAGCACCTGCCATTTGCATCACCCAAAATCCAGATAACACTGTTCAGTAGGCCCTTCATGTTACTCTTCTACCAAGGAGAACTTATGATACATAGCTTACACATTGCTTGTAAGCAGCAAACTAGTTTCGGCAGGTTCTTCATTTTGCTTCTCTTTCAAAGAGGTCTTATGATGCATAACTTACACATTACTCTTACACAGCAAACTTTAGTTTCACAACAGCCAAGATCTTCACATCCACCAAATGTGCTAATAATACTACTACAGCCATTCTGTATTCTAAGGAAAAAAGACAGGATTCCCTCCCCCAACTTCCAGATGCAACTGGAAAATGTATAAACACAAACATGGAAGCTTGAATGCCCAGAAAACAATTACCATCGGGATCTCCAAATGATGCTCCAACCTGCAGGTGGTTGTTACCATTTCCAAGAGAGTGGGATGCAACAAGAACACTAGATGAGAAAATAATGCACTCAAATCTGCATTCAAAACATACAGGAGGGGATGCCTTCGCTTGCTTTGCCACTACACGAATTCTCTGTCAAGATCCTAGAGCAGCAGCCATCGATGAGGCTCGAGTCTTCACCCTCATAAGAGTTTACAGAAGAGGAGGCGATCTGTCCGGTGATGGAGCCCTGAAAACTGCAATCAAATTCGATTCTTTGATCCTAGCGTCGTCGGCTTCAAAATGGCAACTTTCCATTCACTCACCAGTCCTGTCTCCCTTGGGGTTTCTTTTCTTCATGTTGCAGCTGCTAATGCGACGCTCCGCGGATGCAGTCAAGAAGGCAACGTCCCTCGTTGCCGCAGCTCCTGCACACCTCCTACCTATGGCGGATCCTTCCATGCCGCCTTTACCTGCAGCTTTTCTTCGGTTTTTGGAACAGAACCAGATCGACGCTGCCGTCTACTCTGCTGCACACGCGCTGCCTCGATATGTCAGGTATTCTCAACGAGGCTCTTAGACTCTTTTCCCTTTAGGGTTTTAGGATCCATGAAGAAGCAGGGATTCAAAATGGGAGCCAGAGCAGCTTGTGTGTTTTGATTTGCAATAATACCATCAGCAAGGATTGTTGGTCTTGCAATCGATGTTTGCGTGCAGAACGCATTTGCACTCAGTATCCGCTTCCTTCTGAATTGCGGTTCACAGGTTAGGGTTTAGGGAAGTGAAAGGGTTTGAGGAACTGTTTGGGAGGTCCAGATTGAAAGAGCAAGCAGTTTTGGAGCTTGTGGAGATTGAAGAGGAACTAGGAGTCAAGCTTACAAGGGTGGCATGGCTCCCTGGATTTTTCAGTTTGCCACCTGATGCCCAGATTGCAGGATCCTGTGCATATCAGCAGGGAAAGGTGATTTGTTTGTCTATTGCCACAGGAAGGCAGTTTGTATCTGATATGCTTGATCTTGATCTTTCTATATGCTTGTTGTTTTTCATGGCATGCAAACAATTTGCCAGATTATATATGTTGAATGTGGTGCACACAGCTCTACGGGATAGATGCAGCCTCAGGTGCAGCTGTGGCAGCATTGGAGGTGTCACACTGTGACCATGTTCTTGATCTCTGTGCTGCTCCTGGTAATTTCTCTTCTCTGCCAGTGAACAAAATATATGCAAGAGATGAAGGTGATGATCTGACACATCTGTGAGCAACTTGCATTCGTGTAATGACTGCAATCATTGTTGTGTTACTTTCAAATTGTTTATTTTGGGAAATTTCTCTGCAATTTAATAGAGATATGTGAGAGATGAATCTGATTTGCAGAGTTTGTAAGATCTGAAACAGAATGGGGGTTAAGTGTGCAGGTGCAAAGCTGTGCATGGTGGCTGAACTTCTTGGAGCTTCTGGCTCTTTAACAGCTGTTGATATTGCTCAGCCTCGCCTGGCTGCCTGCCGCACCATGCTTCAGAAGTATGGTCTTGGTAGTCGGATTCGCCTGTACCTAGGAGATGGGACAACCTTCTCTCTTTTGCCCTTGAAGGAGACCACCAAACTCCCAGACTTTCATTTAGGAGCTGAAGGTATGGAGAAGAAAACCTGCATAATCTTTGGGAATGTATCTGCATATCAGTGAATTGAAATGTGGTTCTCGATCTTTGTCTGAGTGACATTTTTCAGTTACCTTGAATGACTTAGTTTGTTTGTCTTTGCACCTCATTGTAGAGGAATGAAAACCTGAAGAAATGGATGCATCATTAGCACTTTGTTCTGTACTATCCAGAGTAGGTGGATTGGAAGAGTTGGTTCATTTATGAAGGAAAAATAAATTCACTGATTCCTGTCAGTTATACACAGGTGAGATCTCAACTGATTCAAGGCTTGAAGTTTTTAAGTATTATGGGGAGTGGAGGCCAGGGAAATCACGGAAACAAAAGCGAGCAACCAAATTGGCAAAGCATTTGGGAATCCCTGTACAAAGAGGGGATGAGCCTGAGCTGTTCTTCTATGGGAAAGAGTCAGGTGTGGTTGGCATGAAAGTTGTGGATTTGCCTCAGAGCAAGTGCATGCATTCTGAGGCTACTTTACAAGATGGATATGACAAGGTAAGACTGCACTGGTGAAGATTGGTCATCATGGCTGTCTCTTGCCATGTGTGTGCTGTGATCTGCATATGTTTCAATATTGTAAAATTGTGGCTTTAAGCAGGTGCTGGTGGACGCTGAATGTACGCATGATGGATCACTGAAACACATTATCAAGTATGAGCAATGGGGTTGGGATAGTTTTGAAAGACGATTTCTAGATGCAGACCGTGTTGCTTCCATCACCCTGCTTCAGGCAAGCTGTTGCTCATACTCAATCTTTCTGTGTGTGAAGGGTGTCAAGGTCAGCCCTTGTGTTAAGCAGGAGTACATGGTATAAAGCTAACCATGGAAATAACTCTAAATGCCTCTTAATCGAATCACCTTCTGCAAATCCTGGATTGATCACCCCAAGTGACATGAATTTCAATAAACAAACTTTGAGTAATGAAAAGAGATTGACTTCTTGCGGAACCTATGCTAGCTGCACTTGTGAGGCCAACCATTTCCGGCAAACTTTGTAAGAGTATAAGGTTGATCTATGAACAAAGTTTGTGTACTTGAAAACCCTAGATTGGTCCCTATATCACCTGTTCTAACATCAATTTCATTCCTTGTTGCAAACAGTTGCAGCTATTGACAAATGGATTTCGATTATTGAAGCCTGGTGGCACACTTGTATACAGCACCTGCAGGTGCATTTCTTTCCTGCATGACGAGGTGTTTTGGTGTCAAATTAGAGGTCTTAATACATACAGGATGATGGTAGGTAATCCTAACAACAATGCAGTCCTTTACACTCCTTCACACATATATACTACTGGCATTGTATTGTATATGAGAGGCTGGTGCAACAAATTTTGTTGTGGAGTATTATTTACCCACCATCAGGAGCTGATGAAGTCAGTGGGTAGTCATGGCAGTTTGTCACTGCTGTTTGTGATGAAGGTGATGGTCTGACACTTTATGAGTGACTCTCATAAAGTTCTGGCTGCAGTCATTATCATGTTATCTTGCAATCGCTGTTGTGGAGATTTCTCTGCAGTTTCATAGATGTATATGAGAGGCTGGTGCAAGACTATTGCTGTTTGACAGAGCTTCCTGTCAGTTATTTGTTTAATTTCATTGTGTTTCCTTTGTGCAGCTTCACCAAAACCCAAAATGAAGGGGTAGTTGAGAGGTTCCTTATCAATCAAGCTAATGCAGGTATGTATCCATTTTGTGAGTCGTTCCTCAATCCATCTTTCTTGAATAGATTCAAAGCTCCAGACATGCCTTGGGTGGGAGTTCCAAGTAAGCAGTGGGTTAGCTCGGACTTCCAGAAATGGACAGCAAAAGAATGACATTAATGGCGCTTGATTGCTTGCCAACCTGTTGCAGAACTAAAGGAGGTGGACCCTGCAAAACATTGGCCATGCAGACCTGGGGATCTGCCTCATACACTGCGATTTGATCCAGTGACATCAAACACAAGTGGTCTTTTCATTGCCAAGATTGTCAAAAGAGTCACATAGCTCTTCTGCAGATGTGAAGGTGTTGATGGACGGCACTCTGGGCCAGCAGCGCTGACTTCAAAGCTCACCCTGGAGGAAATCCTGAAATCCTTGGAACCCTGAGGTGTGTATAACTTTCCCACTTACATCCTCACTCAATTGATGATGCATAGTGGTTATGGTCAACAGTCTTGTGCATCAAATTGTCTTGGAAGAGACATGAATATGATGCCAATGGCACCATCGTGATTAATCTCTGATTGTGATTTCTGGTTGTAGGGAAAGGAAAGCTGTGAAACCAATGGATTGTTCAACTCAGTGGCAAGCAGATAGGATCCTTCAGAGTACAATCTGGGTCAAGGTTAGTTATTGAAGCATATGCAAAAGGCATTATGCTGAGGCATTTTTACATTGACATCTCTTGCTGTCTAATTGTGAAATGCAATCAAAAAAGCTGTTGAAAGTGGGACTATTGAGAAATCTGGTGTTGCTTCCAATTGTGGAATTCTAACTATCAATAATGTTTGAGACTGAAGTTCCAGAATGACTGAAATGAAAGAAATCACGAGGAGGATGAGCATAAATTGAAGCATTCACTGAATACGAAGTGATAGCAGAAAGGATTCTCCTCTTCCTCTTGTCCTTCATCTCCTATCCTCTCCTCATCTCAATTTGCAACTCCAAAACATCGTCCTTCTCCTCCTTCCTCTCCTCTCATCATCTGTGTCCCCAACTTCATTTCTCAGCATGAGGCCATCACTGGGAAAAAAAAATAAATAGTAAATTTTTTTTACAAGTCTTTATGTACAGCAAAGCTCTTGGTCACATTGGCTGCAAGTATTACCAGAACCAAGCCCATGCAAAGCCCTTATTCTGGTAAAGCCCATAGCCAAGGGCTTTACCTACCCATGTAAAGCACTTCAAAAAATTTCCTACTAAAGCCCATGGCAATGGACTTTACTTGGTCAAGGGCTTAGTAAAGCACTTCGAAAAAGTTCCTAGTGTATTTGGAGGGCACCGTTTGTCCATGGATACCTTACCTGTGACTGATGTTTGGAACAAAGTGATTCACAAAAGGTCCTTACTCCTCCTCCTGAAGCTCCTACGCCTTAAGAGTGAGCCTGAAAGAGTAGGTGTAAGATCGTTTCCAGTCTTAAGGAGCGGCCGTAACATTGTCCTGGTAAGCCTGGTGATCATGTTCATGATAACGTCGTTCGCCTCATGCTCTCTGATCCTTCAAAATGAAACCCTACGGTCAATAGGTTCTCACCAGTTCCTTTCACGGCAGCGCTTTGTTGTTGTGATGATCTTATCTTCCTCTTCTTCGCCATAGGGTCAAGGTTTGTGGCACCAAGGCTCTTCAACGATTTTGCACAAAGGAGTTTGTCTGGGAGTTTGTTGGAGAACGTAGCTGCAGAAATGGCATATGTTCAAGCTGCAGCAGGATTGGCGTCTTCCGTTGTCTTGGTTGGTGCAACAGGAGGAGGCTTGCAGTTGCAAGCATTCAGGATATCTCCAGCCTCAGCAGGAGCAGCAGTAGGCGGTGTGAGCTTCAAAGGGGGGTACCCGTTGGTGATGTGTGGCAGGGGTGACAAGAGAACGGCTAAAGGGAAGAGATTCCGAGGCTCTTTTGGGAATTCTCGACCCAAAGACTCCACCAAAAGCCGAGGTTTGGCAGTGACGCCGATGCCTCCGAGGCCGAAGAAGAAAGACGAGTTCGAAGACGGAGAGTACATTCATATCGACATTGATGAAATTTTGCTTGCAAATTAGATAAGATTGTCCCTCCCTCATGTTGTGTAGAGACAAATCTTTCGTGTTCTTCGTATGCGATGTTTTCTTTTGTTGTGGTCTTTTGAGGGATGATTCCACAATATTTCTATGATCGAATCCTTTGGAGAAATGCCGTGATAAGTAGTAGCAGCTCACTGTTGTTGCTCACCAGCTTTTGAATTGAGGAGCTTCTTGTCACAATTGCAACCAGAGCAAGGTGAGAATCGCTTGCGTTCTTGTACACCGTTGTTTTTTTGAGTTTGAGTTTCTTCTCTTCTTCTTCTTAGACTCTGAAATCTATCAAGGCTTTCCAGCACCAAGAGGATTGTGGCATGAACTTGTGCAAATTGAGTAGGTATCTGGAGAGCAACAATGGTTGGGTTTGAAGATTTTGGGAGAGTGTTGGCTTTTGTGAGTAGATATGACTTGCTGTTGTAGCCAGATTTGACATTACTTACCTCTCTAGATTTGCTCCATCAAGGCACCAAGAACGAAAGTTCAAAGGCATGGTGGTTTCTGTCATCTGAGCAGATAGACAACAAGCAGCATTCTGAGACTCCTCTTAACAAATCTTTTGCAGTAGTTCAACAATCTGTCAACATGAAGATCAAAACTCCTCAAGAGAGCATGAGGAACTTAAGGACAAAAATCAGAGCAATTCATCTGAGACTCTGAAGTTTTCTAGTGTAGGTATGCAGAGTTGTCAACTGTGAAGGCACCCAAGCATAGATGATGTTCCTGCACTCACATCAAGGCCACAACAAACCCAACATTTGTTGTGAGATAAGAGTTATCCTTAAAGTCATCCTGTCTTCAGGCATGGCTTTTGTTGGGTCTGCCATTGCTTTCTCATGCTGAGTTTTGAGCTGCTCTTGAAGTCCCATACAGGACCTGCCATTGCTTTCTCATGCTGAGTTTTGAGCTATCCTTTTAAACTCCCACATTACAGGGCCTGCCATTGCTTTCTCATCTGAGTTTTGAGCTATCCTTATAGACAGCCATACAGGGGAGGACCAACATTGATCAATCACAGAAACTCCATGTTTTGCAAATGTAAACAAGCTAAGAATGCAGATTGATCATCAACGAAACATGCAGACACATAAGAAGAAGCAAAAGAGGATGCAGTGATGCAAAATAACCAGCTAGAACCACATGTACAGTAAGAGATGCTAGGAAAGGAAACACACATAAAACGCAGAACAGCATGCATTAGTCAATGAACCATCAACAACCACGTGCAAAGAGAAGATGCAGTGACTGATGAAAAAGAACGTGCAACGACCACATGTGCAATAATAAGAGAAGATGATATTATGAAGAAACTGTCGGAGAAGAGACGAAAAAAAAGTTGACCTAAAATGCTATCTGCAAATCTGAGATGGTAAACTGATGACCAATCAATCGTAGCTAAGTGGGTTCCATCGCCATCTTCCACGAGTCGTCGACGCGATCCAGTAAGTTAGTGTGTTCCAGCAGCTTCAACAGGGAGGAGGAACTGTTGCACTCGATTTTGGCAAGGGATAGTCATCTTGTGTTAACAAATCTTTTGCAGGAAACCTAAAAGGAGGAAGAAAGGTGGGGTTCAGGAAATCCTGGGGTGGAGAGGAACTAGTGTTTTCGATGCATTCTTGGACTTTCGCGGTTGTTGGGAGAATATAGACGACAGAGATTTGTACGCTGTTTGTGGTTTCTTCCTTTTATTTTTATTTTTTGAGGGTTTGGAGGAGATCGGAGCTTTCGAGCCTAAGGAGTTCGGAGCGTTGGGAGTGTTTTTTTGGAGCTTGGCGCTTGCGAGATAGAGAGACTCATAAGGCTCAGAAGTAAGAAAATTTCTTTGGAAATTTTGTTGTGAGGAAGCAGAGAGAAGGAATAAAGAGGGAGTGGGTGTATTCAATTCTTGTGGATTCTTCTTCTTCTTCTCTTTGTGCAAAAAAATCATCCCTGAAGTTGAAAACACTTCGGAAGCTCGGAGCTTCGAGGTTTTCTGGAGCTTGGGAGCAAGAGGAAAATCTGTAGAGTGTGATGATAGGAACAACTTTGCTTCGAGGTGTGGGCACAGATGTTGCTGGCACAAGAGATAGCCTAGTACAACGTGTATCGCATTTCGAGGGCTTGAAGACGAATGCTCGTCTTCCTCTGCACATCAAGTGCAAGAAGGGTCGGCGGCGGGGTGATATGCGGGCAACGAATCCAAGCTTGAGAGTGGAGGCTACCATCGAGACGAATCCGGGATTGAATGGAGGGCTACCCCCGAGTGCCAAGACAGTTACGCTGGAGTCTGTGGCCAACAACTCCGCCACTCCCCTCTCACCGAATTCGGCAAAACGGCATGCAGATGAGAATATCCGAGATGAAGCTCGACGGCAGGGGCTTGCCAATCCTCCCAACACATTCTCAGCCAAGTATGTGCCGTTCTGTCCAGGTATAGAAACTGATGAGGAGTACTCGATTGATGAGGTGGTTTACAGAAGCAAGTCTGGCGCATTGCTGGATGTGCAGCACGACATGGCAGCTCTGAAGAAATTTGATGGAGCATACTGGCGAGATCTGTTTGATTCTAGAGTTGGAAAGACTACCTGGCCTTATGGTTCAGGCGTCTGGAGCAAGAAGGAATGGGTGCTGCCAGAGATCGATGATGATGATATTGTCAGTGTCTTTGAGGGTAATTCAAATCTGTTTTGGGCAGAGCGGTTTGGGAAGGAGGTAAGTACTTTCTCTATACACAAACACAGTTGCACTTCCAGTGTTTTGCAGCAGAGTGTATGCACACATGACATGATTTTGTTAGATCAATGCATGTCTTAACACTGGTTGCTTATGGCAGATTGTGGGGATGAACGATCTGTGGGTGAAGCATTGTGGCATCAGCCACACAGGATCCTTCAAAGATCTGGGGATGACAGTGCTTGTTTCGCAAGTGAACAGGTTGCGGCGGCTTGGGAAGCCATTGCTTGGTGTTGGATGTGCTTCTACAGGTGATACTTCTGCAGCTCTTTCAGCCTACTGTGCTGCAGCTGGAATTCCAGCAATTGTTTTTCTTCCAGCAAATCGCATTTCGATCGCCCAACTTGTGCAGCCAATCGCAAATGGAGCTCTTGTCTTGAGTATGGATACTGATTTTGATGGTTGCATGCGGCTGATCAAAGAAGTCACGACAGAGCTTCCAATCTATCTTGCAAACTCTCTGAATAGTCTCCGCTTGGAGGGACAGAAGACAGCTGCCATTGAAATACTCCAGCAGTTTGATTGGGAGGTTCCAGACTGGGTGATTGTACCTGGTGGCAACTTAGGCAACATCTATGCTTTTTACAAGGGGTTTCAGATGTGCAAAGAGTTGGGCCTGGTTGACAAGATGCCACGGCTTGTTTGCGCACAGGCAGCAAATGCCAACCCTCTGTACAGAGCTTACAAAGATGGGTATGAGAGTTTCAAACCAGTTACAGCTCTCCCAACTTTTGCATCTGCAATCCAGATTGGAGACCCTGTTTCTATTGACAGGGCAATATATGCGCTGCAAAATTCAGATGGGATTGTTGAGGAGGCATCAGAAGAGGAGATCATGGATGTTTGTGCTCAGGCAGATAGCAGAGGGATGTTCACTTGCCCCCACACAGGAGTTGCCCTTACTGCTTTGCTGAAGCTGAGAAAACACAACATCATTAAGCCATCAGACCGAACAGTGGTTGTAAGCACTGCACATGGTCTGAAATTCACACAATCAAAAGTGGCATATCACTCGAGTGAGCTTCCTGACATTTCCAGCCGGTTTGCAAATCCTCCTGTGCAAGTAGGTGCTGATTTCAGTTCAGTGATGGAAGTCCTGAAGCAAAAGCTTTCCCTACAATAAATGTGGATTAGTTGGGATGGCATGATACCATGTAACAAAATCTTTCAGGTTTTCCACAGGCACAGATGGCATCAGCAAATCTGCTCCTCATTTATTCTGTTTTGTTCTGTTCTGTGCTACCCCGTTTGTTACTCTCTGAGATTTGGAACTGATGTCAAAGCAGCCATGAATTTGCTCCTGTGAGGAACTTGTTCAATACAGTGAAGCTAGACTAACTATGAGGAGTTAGTACAAGATCTTCCCATCTAATTATCTCAGGGGACATGATATTCTGTACATGTACAATGTTCTGTGAAGAATGCAATGCAATACTGGAGCCTGTTGTTGTCTTTCTTTCTTTCTGCAAGGATGAGCTTTCATGTGAAGAATATGGAGTCTGTCAAAATGATTTGCATTGTGTGGGTTCTGCAAAAGACATTGTGTGGGTTCTCACCCACAAGACATAAGCATGGGGTTTACAATGTCAAATTCAGCAACTCACATCTTAGCACAAGCAAACTGTTTTCATGTTTTCTAAGTGTATAGTAATTCCTGATCTGCATGGATCCTTCTGTACCAGATCAATGTGTCCTGCCCAAGACTGCTAGCTGCTCCCCCTAGATGCAGTTCTGCAGTAGTGGATCTCTTTGTTCTACCACCATTGGCAAAGTAATCAAAACCTGGATGCCAAACCATGGAACACATGATTTATTATTAGGTTAGAATTAGGTGGCTAAAGATTTCTGCCAGCAAAAGACTGCCTTTTTTTCCACAGCTCATGAGCTAATCAGGTTTGATACTTGGGATCGATCTGGCATAATCTGGCCCGGTTAACCAATGCATCTGTTATCTGTGTGGCCATATGAAGAACTTAGGGCTGCAGTGAAACAGCATTCACTCTTCCTGTATACAACCTGGAAGCGAAGGTTACTTCCCTATTCAGTTGGATATGCTCATTGTCTTCACTTCCAGAACATGCCATTGTCTCATTAGAATCAAGGGAAGTGATCTGGTGGCCCCTAAAAGAAGTTGCATGATACACAAACCCACATGTACTCACTACTGGATCCCTTGGGAACCATTTGGCATTCTCAATCACACCCAAGAAAACCCTATTAACAGTGAGGTGGATAATTCCTTGAGAGACTATTGCAGAATCGGAGAAGGGAGTTTGCACACAATGCAATGCAATTCAAAGTAAAACTCAGCTTGAATAGAAGGCGAGGGAGACCATCATCATGACATGCAATAACAGCTCCCCACTGCCATGCAGTTCTTTCATATAGTTTCCAGTGCACAAAGCACTGTACTGGAAATGGAAAACCTTCTTTAAACAAGGTCTTGAACAGCACAAACACAGCAGGTAGGTACATACGTACATCTGCACTGTAGAATCCCTAGAACCAGTGTGATTTGTAGGACTGGGCTGGCATTCTGAGAGCACTAAGTAGAAAGATCTACAGGGGGATTTCATGTCTGTTCACATGAGTGGAAACTGTCACTTTATTGTCCTTAATGCACATTCAGATTAGATGTGATCTGATCTACACACAGAATACAGAGATTTTTCTTTCTCCAAGCATCTACCAACTTCCTTTTCTGTTTCTTCAGACTTACCTTTGGAAACTCCTTTCATGCTGCAATTTTCATTTGCTGACTTGCTGTATTTTTTAATCCTTCCCATCTACATGCGAGCAGTGGGTGCAAACTGCACAATGTTGCGGTATGCATCAAGAGTCAAAAAGTCATCCAATATCTCTGATGTGCATTGTTTGGCAAACAGCTTTGCAGCTTCTCGGTAATGGCCACTTGCAAACTTGGCAGGTCCTACCTCCCTCTCAATGCGTACCATCTCTTCATCCAGCACCCTGGCAAACAACTCCTTTGTCACCCGCACACCTACCATTCACCCAAAGCAAACTCAGGACTCAAGATTGGGCTAGAAGTTCAACTGCAGTTCAGCAACAGAACCATATCAACTGTAACACTTGGCCACACACAGACCTGCTTGAAGATCTAGGACTAATGATGTAACATTACCAGAATACCAAAGACAACTGGAAGATAAAAGGCCACAATAAAGACACAATCCAGAATGAAATGAATGAAAAATTAGGTCTCCAGATCAAAGAATATTGGTGGTTGGTGGAGCAGTGCACACCTGGAACCAAGCCACCATCAAAAACAGCTCCATATTTGATCCATTGCCAGTTCTGAACACGACTGATTTCAGCTGTGGCTGCATCCTCCATCAAATTGTACAAAGGCACAGAGCCTGTTCCTGTCATCCAAGCTGCCAAGTATTGGACTCCCACACGGGTATTCAGTCGCAGACCCTCCAGTGTACGCTTTCCCTTGGGCATCTGAAGCAAATCATCCTCCGTAACCTACACCAGCTCAAGGGTTTCTCCACAGTATACATGAGTACCAGCTGGGCTGAATTTGTAGCTGCCAGCCATGGACAAGAGAACTGACATTCTAACAATTTGTGGCAGGTTGAAGATAACTGGAAATTTTTACAGGATTTCTGCAACAGATGGACATTACCTGGACATCCTCACGCTTAACATCAAGCTGATTCGCATGAGGCATGTTAGAATCAAACACTTCCACAACCATTGAAATGAGTCCGGGATGTGCAGCCCAGGTGCCATCATGGCCTGCCTTCACTTCACGCAGTTTGTCAGCCCTCACCAGTGCTGATGCAGCTTCATTTGCTGCAGGATTATCCCTGATGGGAATCTGTGCTGCCTGTCAATCACAATCACAAACAGGTTTTGTGCCACTCTCAGAGGAGGCCATCTCAGCAACTTGTACATTATCCAAAGAATTACATCTGATATCCACAAAACTGATCCTGAATGTGAAACCACTTATTGTGCTTGGTGTCTACATTCAACATCTAATCAAGACAGAGAGGGGAAGAGAGGTTACATACCATTCCACCCATGGCATGAACACCACGTCTGTGACAAGTCTGAATCAACAACTCTGTGTAGCTCTTCAGAAAATGTTGTTTCATACCCACCTGCACCAGGACCACTCAGACAAAGCATGAAATGCAACCACTGTTCTCTTGTTCTAGACTCCCCACAAAATCTAAATCTGGAATTTGGACAATATAACCATCTCCTGACCTCCATCATAGCTTCTGGATTTTCAAAACCATCTCCCAACAATCAACCCTAGCTTCTTCAACTGTCCTCTACCATAGTATCTTCAGGGCTTTACACTTGGGGTTTGAGGCTGATGAGAATGGAAGTAACCTACCTGCACACGATCAGGAAGCAGCCTGTCAGCATGTGCACGAACGGTCTTGATGAAACTGAAGATGTAGTCCCATCGACCACAATTCAAGCCTGCTGAATGCTCTCGCAACTCATACAGAATCTCATGCATCTGGAACACGGCAGGCAGTGTTTCAATCAGCACAGTTCCTCGGATGCTGCCATGAGGTACTCCAGTAACATCCTCTGCTCGATCAAACACTGAATTCCACACTGCCGCCTCCCTTGAGTGCTGCATCTTTGGAAGATAGAAGAAAGGGCCAAATCCTCCATGCCTGTCACAAAACACATGCACAGGTACATATGCATGAGAAAATTTTCAAAACCTCAGACTCCACCAGAATTCAATCTAACAGGATTAATACTCTTCAATCTTCCAGAAGCCAGTGTGCTTTCATTCTGGTGAGGGGAAAAAACATGTTGCCATGATGTGCAAAGTTGAAGAACTGTAGTCCTGTGTGAGCTTTGCAACTAAGATGGATTGTTTTAAAGGAAATTTCAATTCAAGGGTTTTGAGAGTTCTGGCAAGAAGCATACTTGGATCGGAAGTTGACATGGTTGTGGAAGAAGTAGAGACCGAAATCAACCAAAGCACCAGTAGCAGGCTCACCATCGATCTCAATATGTGCCTCCTGCAGATGCCAGCCTCTTGGTCGAACGAGAAGAGTTGCAGTCTTGGGATTGAGCTTGTACAGCTTGTTGCGGGCTTTGTCTTCAAAGGAGATGGTCCTGTTCACGGCATCCCGTAGATTTATCTGACCCCGCATCAGGTTGTCCCATGTGGGTGCAAGTGAATCCTCAAAGTCTGCCTGCATGTTTCCGCCAACAAAAACTGGAACTCTTCAGTCACACACAAAAATTCTTCCAGAAACAAAATGCAACATGATCAACATGGTGATGATGATGATGATGGTTTCGAAAAGCTCAGATTTCACAGATGATGACAAATCAGAATCCGAGCTACTGCAGATTGTGGGCATAATGGTCTCGAAAACTAGAAAATTCACTTGTGATCTGAACTACTCAATTGCATGCATTTTCTCGAGGACCAAACGGAAATAACAAAATAGAACTGTTCACGATCAGTGGCACACTCACCATGAACATTTTGGCACCACAGTTGAGAGCATTGATGATCATCTTGCGCTCGACGGGGCCCGTGATCTCCACTCTGCGATCGGCAATAGCGGGAGGTGGAGCACTACAAACCCAATCGCCCTCTCGAATGGCTTTCGTGGCGGGATCGAACCCGGGCAACTCGCCGGCGTCGTAGCGCGCCTGCTCCTCGCGCCTGCACGCTAGCACGTATTTCACACGCGGTCGGAATCGACGCTCCAAATCCGCTACAAACTGTAACGCCTCACGCGTCAACACGCTCTGGTACCCACTCTGCAACAAGCCCCGCACTCGCACTCCCGCAGGCAATTCCAGCTCCACCACCCCTCTGGCGGCGGACTCTTTGTTCCTCGAGACCGCATCCTCATAAGCAGAGTAAGAAGGATCCATTTTCGCTTGCAAATCCTTGAAAAACTCGCTTCTTTCGTTCCCTCCTCTTCTTCTTCTACGCACGATCCCCAATCAACTCAACTCTTTCCTGCAAAAGTAACAAGCACACCCCCAAAAAACACACGCACTCTCAACAACAATAACTGTTGCAAAAACACTAACAAACAGTTTTCTGGCACTTTTTGGCAGCAACTTCAGCAATCCCCCCCACCCCCGCCCCGCCCCCACCCCCCCCAAAAAAAAAACCAACAACAACAACTTCAGGTGTCTTGATGTGCAACTGCAATTAGCAAGAAATTCTACACACATTCAACGAGGAAAGATTGCAAATTGGAATCAGAAACATAAAACCGAGCAACAAAACACAACCCTTCTAAAAGCACCACACCTCAGCAAACAACACGTTCAAAAATCAAAACCCCACCACACACACAAAAAAAAAAAAAAACAACTTCCAACACATTAAAACACAAACAAAAAAAAAAAAAAAAATAAAAACAAAACAAAAAAAAAAAAAAAAAAAAAAAAAAAAAAAAAAAAAAAAAAAAGAAAAAAAAAAAAAAAAAAAAAAAA
>Ga0116231_10005849_pt1 | contig 23964 bp, 28 predicted proteins | sample S1TSphgellanicum_2_FD_89695 | JGI IMG/M metagenome (GOLD analysis project Ga0116231, IMG submission 89695) | Host-associated microbial communities from peat moss isolated from Minnesota, USA - S1T2_Fd - Sphagnum magellanicum MG | ecosystem: Host-associated > Plants > Peat moss > Unclassified...
CCCTCCCCTCCCCTCCCCCCCCCACCCAAGCTATGTATTTCCAAACCCCAAGATTCATCCATCCATCCATCCATTCATCCATCAATTGATTGATTCATTCTTTTTCCATCCATCCCTGAGTGTTCTCCCTCCTCCCCTAAGCCCAACCTCGCACAAATTTTTTTAATACCTAAAGGAGCAAGAGGTCTCTATTACTATGTTCAACTTTTTATGAATAGGAACACCAAAAAGCTCGTGCATGAATGAATGAAGAGAAGAGTAGGTCTTGTAGTGGTAAGTAATAGTAGTAGGATTAGAGGAAACATGAATTGCATGGGTGATGAGGAGGGGTTAAGAAGAGGAGGAAGATGAAAGTGAGAGTGAGTGGATGGATGGATGGATGGATGGGTGATGGGGTGACAACAAGGATTTTGGTAAGAGGGAAATATATGAAAGTGGGTGGATGGATGGATGGATGGGTTGGGTGATAATAAGGATTTTGTTAACTCAAAGTGAGTATGGATGGGTTGGGTGATAATAAGGATTTTGTTAACTCAAAGTGAGTATGGATGGGGTGTGGTGATAACAAGGAATTTGGGAAGAGGAAAGGAAAAATGATGAGTGAGAGAGAGAGAGAGAGAGAGAGAGAGAGAGAGTTTTTGACAACAAGGATTTTGTAATAAAGTGGGGGAAAAAAAAATCCAAAGTGAGTGGATGGATGGGTGTGGTGGTGGCAACAAAAGCTCTTGTTTTTTTGTTTTAGTGTTGTTGTTGTGGTTGTAGTAATAGAAATAGTAATAGAAGTAGTAGCCTAATAGGGGTAAGGGGAGGGGGTGAGAGGTGGGGTTGGGAGGTGGGCGAGTGTGGTGGAAGAAGCCTGCAAGGGAGAGAGGTGAGTGGTGGGGTCCTCCATTTGAATCTGAAAATAGTAATGTGGGTCAAAGTTGAAGGGTTAAGAATATGTGTGTGTTTGTTGATGGTTGGCTATGATATTGTTGTTATGGTTTATTGTAATTTCTTATAACCTAGTTGTTATTGCTAGTGGTGTGGTGGTGGTGGCGTTGTTGATGTATGTTGGGTGTTTGTTTGTTTGTTTGTTTGTTGTAGTAGCAGTAGTAGCAGCAGGAGTAATAGTAGTAGTAGTAGTAGGGGGGCCCAGAGTCCCATTGGGTGCCATGTTCCTTCACACTTTCTTTCTTGATGAATCAATCTTCCTCCTCCTCTTCCCACCTGGCCTTCCCTTTCAACCACTCACACACCCAATTGCTGCTTAGAGAACAATACACATGGACTTCTCTGCAAATTGCCATGTTTCCAGACTTGCAAGCTTCTGCTGGTGATGGTGGTGCTGCTGTTTTTGTTTGTTGTTGTTGTTGTTGTTGTTTTTTTTTAGGCTACGTTGTTATGCCACCACCCAATCTTTGTTTTCTTGCTCTTCTTCTTCTTCTTTCAACCACTACCTACTTTACTGTTAGCTACCCACATTTGTAAGAACTTGAAAGAGTGGTTTTCTTGTTGTTGTTGCATCAATCTGTTTTTGAAGATTAGCAAATCTGCACCACCACCACCACCACCACCACCACCACCACCATCATCATCAGCAACAACTCCTTGCTTCAGCTCTTTTGTACCAATCTCTGGTTTTGGGTTTGTGTCTGACCTTGTGGCTCTTCTTTTGGGTGCTTTTCTAGTGTGCACCACATGTATGCATGTATGTGTATGTATGTATGTAGGGGGAGAAGCTGTTTGACATTTTTGAATTGGGTTTTGTTTGGGGATTTGCTTGGATTGCTTTGAAATTTGTGGGAAAGGAGGAAGAGGAAGGGGAAAGGGAGGAGGAGGGAAGGAAAGAAACAAAGAAAGTGGACATGATGTTGGATTTCTTGTAAATGCGGCTTCAGAGTATTATAGCTGCTGGAGGAGGTGCAAAGAGCATGGATCATCAGCAGCAGCATCAGGACAAGGCAGCCAAGGGTTTGTATGACAATTGGGTTGTGCAGCAGCCAGGAGTAGGGGTTTGGCAGTATGCATCAGAGGAATCTGTGTCATCTGTGGAGAGCTTGGCATGTGGGGTGGATTCGGTATATTCGCCCTCAGATGCACAGCTTCCCATGTTTCAGAAGCTGCGAGGGGGTATGCATGTGACTGCAGAGTCCTTGGGTTTGTCAGATGAGGAGGGGATGATGATGATGGATTTTTCTTCGGCTGCTGCGAATGAAGATGGATTTAAGCGCAGGCCAACATCAACAACAGCTTCTGGGAGAGGAGGAGGAGGAGGAGGACCGCCACATTCAAGCATGGTTGTAGTGGACATCGATGAAGAAGGTGATCCAACCACAACCCCTCCTTACTGTCACTCCAGTCATAAATGATGATGATCATCACCTTGTGGGCAATGGAAATTTGAGGAATTTTGTAGGTGATGGAATCAGTGCAGAGTGAATCACAGCTTTGCAACCCATGCTGCTGTGAGTTTGGAGGCATGGTATGAATCTAGGGTTTGGATTCTGAGTCTCATTGTGATTCTTCTTCTTCTTCTTATGGTGGGATTGTTCAGTGACTTCTCATCATCATCCTCCTCCTCCTCATCATCATCCAATGTCTACAACAACATTGGAGGATTTTAGCAGTTTGCGGGTGAAGCTCCTGTGCAGCTTTGATGGCAAGATTCTGCCTAGGCCTGGCGATGGCAGACTGAGGTATGTTGGGGGCGAAACACGCATTATTACAGTGAATCGTGACATCAGTTATGCAGAACTTGTCTTCAAGGTGACAGAGATTTGTGGCTATGCTCTAACTCTCAAATATCAGCTGCCTGATGAGGATCTTGATGCGCTCGTGTCTGTCTCGTCGAATGAGGACCTGGAGAATATGATGGAGGAGTATGACAAGCTCAGAGGGTTTGATGGATTTTCAAGGCTACGTGTCTTTCTGTTCCCTGCTGTGGAGTATGATGTCACACACTTGAGTGATGATTCTGTGGGAGATCAGAGGAATCCAGATCAGCGCTATGTGGATGCTGTGAATGGTGTTCCAAAGACGGGATCTAGAAAACACTCAGAAACTGGAGGTGTTGGTGTGCCTTCCATCCATTCAGACAACTTGATTGGGCTTGATGTGGTTGACCTATGGAGTGCTACATCTGTTTCCACAGGGCTCTTGGTGCCTCAGACATCACAAGATGTAGCATCCCTGATACATGCACCTCTGTCCTCACTGCCTTTGTCTGTCTCCTCTATCCATACGAATGCAGATGTCCCATCTGCTCCAAGTTCTGCCCTATCATCTCCTCCTCTAATTCCCAGAGTCTCCAAGCAGTCGGCTATCCCAGATCTTCATTTCCAGTTCTACCCAGAAGCAAATTCTAAAGTAGACAGCAGCAGCCACCAGTACAATGTACTCCAGCAAGATAGATTCAAGTACCAAGATACGGATGGCTATGGAAGTACTACAAGATCATCTAGTGTAGCCACACATTCTGTACGACATCAAAACCCTGAGGTCAGCATGCTCTCAGAATCTCCTACAAAATTGCACCAAGAAGGGCTACAAGTTGGCAACCACCAGGAACCTGCACGGTGTGGTGAATCTCCACCACGGCGTGTAGCTGAAGGAAGGGTGCCCAATGTGCCAGCCTCCCATGGCCTAACGCGCATGTCAGAGCAACAGTCAGAGGGTGCACGTCTACATGAGCTTCTTTATCGAAAACCTGAGGTTACCAGGCTTCCAGAGTCTCCTTCAAAACTTGGCAATCGTCAGGAACATTTGCTCCGCGATGAGCCTTGGCGCTTGGCTGAAGGACGGGTGCCTGGAGTAGTAGTAGTACCCTCCTCCCGTGACTTAACACACTTGTCAGAGCAACATGTAGAAAGTGCAGCATCTAGCAGGCCAGACAGCCAGCAGCAGCTAGATGCAGCACTGCTTCAGTTGGATCCACCACAGCAGCAGCAGCAGCAGCATCAGCAGCATCTTGTCCTTCAACAACAGCGACAACAGCAGCTGACACAGGCTGCTGGATGGCCGTACTCACTGGAAGCTGATCAAGAGCACTACAACAGAAGAAGGGTGGACCTTTACCAGGTCACTCCTGATTTAGTGATCAAGCCCACCACAATGATGGACCCAAAACAGACCTTTCAGCAGCAGCAACAGCAACAACAACATGTTCACACTGGTCTTTCAGCTCCAGCCACGACAAAAGTAGGGTACTATCCAGTTGAGTACCAGCAGCAGCCGCAGGAAGATGTTTTCAGCATACCTTTCATGAGTCAATCAATGGCAACACCCACACTTCCTCCTCCAATTGGGTCTGACCCATCTTCACCAAGGTTCAGCTTTCGGGAATCAGGAAGACATCCAGGGGGAAGGCAGCAACAGCAGCAGCAACAACAACAACAACAGTCCCAAGAAGCAGGGTATCACCACCATCATCATCCAATTGAGTACCAGCAGCCACAAGAAGAGGTTTTCAGCATGCCTTTCATGAATCGATCAGTGGCAAAACACATACTTCCTTCTTCTCCAATTGGATCTAGCCCATCTTCTCCAAGGTACAGCTTTCGGGAATCAGGAAGACATGCAGCAGGAGGGGCACAGCAGCAGCAGCAACAACAACAACAACAGTCACAACAAGTCCATCAAGGTGGTGGCTCCAATGGATTATCGGATTATGTGGACCAGCAGTATGCAGCAGCAGGAGTATTGCATCACCCTACAACTACTGATCCTCCTCCAAGTAGGTCTTTCCACCCATCTGCATCTGCTCATTTTGGAGACCGTCTTGTTCACTCAGAGGAGAGATTGATGCGACTCACCTTGCTTCAGCAACCAGCTCATGTAAGTTCAGATTGGCCGTTGCCACATGAGCAGCGCATGTATGAACCAAGCCCTTTGTCTCAAACTCGGTTCTCGGATCCTGTGACAAGGTCTCAGATTCCTCACTACACAGGTTCAAACCCTTTCCAAGATGATCTTGCTGACTATGAGGTAGAATATTATGACACTGTTCAGGCAGGTCAACAGCCCTTTCAGGCAGAAGACATTCAGGCATCGAACAGTGTGCAACAGCAGCAACAGCATTTCCATCCTCAGCATTCAAATTCGAAAACAAATTACCAGGATGCAGTGCTTCCTGTGGTGCTTCCTGCTCCTAAGAAACTACCGATTCATTCTCAATATCAAGACTGGCCAGAAAATGTGCCAGACTGGGGTGTACAGCAACAAGGCAGTGATATGGATGACACATGGGTTATGGAAGCTGGTAGGGAAAGGTCACAGTTAGATTACCTTGAAGAGGATGCAAGTGCAGCAGATATTCGGGTCACACATGCCATGGAAGCATCCAGATCTGGTGGTGGGTGCTATCCTCACTTACCAGAAGATGCAGATGCCCTTCTTGCGACAAGCCCAGCAGAGCCATTCCAGCAAATGAAGGTGGATTGGGCTGATCCTCTTGGAAATAGCAATTTCCATTCAAGGCCACCTAGTGTTCCTCAATCAAATGTGATGTCAGGATACTCTCCAGCTCTTGGCAGGGTAGCCACCTTTACAGATGGCAGCTCTAAGGCATCTTCTCCATATGTAGGAGGACAGGGAAGCAATGATCCGGACTTCCTTGCACTCTTGCCACCACCAAGATGTGCAGACAGTAGTACTACCCAGGATTTAAGGAGTACTTCATCTTTCTTAGATGTCTGTGGTAGCCACCTTCCTCCTTTGATTCCAAGTGCAGAAATGCAATCAGCTTCTTCTGGAGCTCCACTTGTGGAAGATAGGGCAACACCCATTGGATTCAAACAAATGGCAACTTCTTCTCATCCACTTAGCACTGGTGATATGCAGTGGGGAGGAGGGTTCATTGGGTCTGATGATGCAGAAGGTGATGGGATTGGAATGTTTGGGACGAGCTCAGCAGCACAACTTCAGAGTGGTGGCAGTGTGTTCAGTGGTGGACAGGGTGAGCCAAGCAGGCCTCAAATTGGAAACAATATAATTGACAGTGCGGAGGAGGAACCAAGGAAGGGTGTCCAGGTGAGTTCAGATGAGATGCAAAGGAAAGCTGGCAGAGGCATTAGTGATGATGAGGATGTCATGCACACACTCTATGGTCTCCAGAATCTACTCTTGGATGATAGGCCTCTTCATAAGGTGCAGCTTCCACTATCCACAATGGAACTGCATGCAACACTGCCGCCACCACCAACTGGTAAGATGATATCAAATGTGATCCCAACAGCTTCAATTCAGGAATTTGCCACTGCAAACACCTTGACCTCACATATGCCACTGTCTTATTTGTACCCAAACAAAAGATTATTGCCTGAACATACACCTAGTTCTTGTGCTACAGCAGCTATCAATGTGGGAGTTGTGATGCCAAAGACAATCAGCCCAGGAAGTGAGAACATAGAATCATTTGAGAGGAAACCTGGATTTCATAAGAAATATGACAATATGAGCTCATTGGGTCTCTCTGCTTCTGGTGCTAACCTTGCATTTGACATGGCTTCAGCAGTTTTCAGCAATCAGTCAGCAACTCCACTTGAGCGAAGAAAGAACGACTTGTCAGAAGATGGAAAGGGAACTTGGTTGCATGATTTTCAGGCTCCCTTTATCTCTTCACCTATTTTTGGTCTTCAAAGCTGGGAGGAAAATTTGGCTAACCTCGGGACAGAGTTTGATGGAGTATCTCTCCAGCAAGAATCTCTTAACGATGCTGACCATGCGCCAGAAGAAGCCATTTTTGAGAAAATCGAAGTCAAAGACCAGCATTTTGTGGTGGATGGATTGGTGGAGGTAGGTATCAGTTCTTCAAGGCTGCTCTTCTTACACCCACTACTGCATTGCTTTTTTCTTGGTAAAAAAGATTGATAATTTTCAAGCTCTTTTTCCTTCTGTGACCAGCATCAAAATCAAGCACGGTTGGATTTATCAAAAGAAGTGAGAAAGCTGGAGAGCTATTTTGGGAATTCTGCATCTGATGCTGAAGCAGAAGCGATTTCTCGAGGTTTGCAGGTAACAAAAAAATTTCCCATAATAATGTTTTCAACATATCCAGCAGTATGAGAGAGTTTCAAACAGTTTTATGGATAAAATTGGAGATCTAGATTGCAATCTTTTTCTTTGTGATTTTTTGCAATTCTTTTTTGTGGACATCTCCCTACTGTGTAATTGCTGAGTTCAAATGGTCATCGGTGGTTGGTTCCTGCAACAGACTATAAAAAATGACGATCTTGAAGAATTGAGAGAGCTGGGTTCTGGTACCTATGGAACAGTGTACCATGGAAAGTGGCGTGGCACAGATGTTGCTATTAAGCGAATCAGAGCAAGCTGCTTTGCAGGACAACCATCTGAGAAAGAACGCCTGGTAAGTACAAAGCAGCATGGCAATCTTCAAAGCGTGAATTCTTGCAATGTGATAATAATCCAACATGAGTCCACCTCGTCCTATGATTGGGTGGCCATGTAAAATGCACCTATGTTGTATACCTCCAGAACTCAGATTGTTGTAGAACTCAGATTGCATGGAAAAAAATTCCTCAATAGTAGCTGTTCAGAGGTGTGTACTGGATGCACTGGCCTTTAGTCTGCTGACAGAAAGTCTCTCTCCTTTTTTTTTCAAAGTCTTTAGATGAAATTATTGACAAATGTGAATCCTTTTCTGAGAGTTTTAACTGCACCCACGAAATGGATTACAAACTACAAATCTCCATGGACATCAAATGAAATCTGAGAATGGGGGCAAAACTGTGAGAGTTGCAGTAGTATTGAGGAGTGGGTTCTCTTTGTTGTAGTTAAAAAAACTGGAGGAAATGCACTTTCAGATTTGCAAAAAAATTGTTTGTGTTACTGCAATTTGGTAGTGAAGAATTCTAAGGCATTTTAGTGGGATTATCTCTCTGGGCAGATTGCAGATTTCTGGAAGGAAGCTTGCACTCTGAGTCAGTTGCATCATCCCAACGTTGTAGCCTTTTATGGTGTAGTGCGTGATGGACCTGGAGGAACTTTGGCAACTGTGACTGAGTATATGGTGAATGGGTCTCTGAAGCAAGTGTTGCAGAAAAATGACAGGTAAAGCACATGTTCAGAGCTATCTTATATTACATGAGCAGAAAATCCAGCAAGTGATTGCAGAGGTTGTGAATTCTGTTAGGCAAAGTTGAACTGCAAGCTGTCCTCCATTGTGCTTTCTTTGTGAACCCTCAAGGTTGAATCCTGGTTGGTTACACAATGTGCAATTGTTCTATCTGAATTTTGTCTTCTTGTGAACCTGGGCCTCATGCAGAACAATTGATCGGCACAAGCGATTGCTCCTGGCAACAGATGCTGCTTTTGGAATGGAATATCTGCATGAGAAGAACATTGTACACTTTGACTTGAAATGTGAGAATTTACTTGTGAATATGCGAGATCCACAGAGACCCATTTGCAAGGTGAGGCAACAACCCACCTGCTCTGTTTTGTGGCATTTTCTCTGGTTACCAAAATGAAAGCTCTTCTTGCTAGTAATTTTGGACTTTTCTGGCATTTGTGATATTTAACATTGTGTAAACTGCAGCACTTCTCTCCTAAGACTGATATAGAGATGCTGTCTAGGACAAGAAAAGCAGGTTTGTCTTTGCATAAGTAAAACCTGTTTTGCAGTTGCGAATTCGGGGTTTTTCTCATAGATATCCGAGTCCCCACATCATTAGTTATTCTCTGTATCTGAATTTGTGCTTGGATTGTTGTGTGTTTTTCTTTCTTCTAGGTTGGTGATCTGGGGTTGTCGAAAGTTAAGCAACAGACAATGGTTTCAGGAGGCATACGAGGAACACTTCCGTGGATGGCACCGGAGTTGCTGAATAGCACCAGCAACATGGTCACAGAAAAAGTGAGCAGATGGGTCACCTTTAGATTTAGCAGATAGATCTCTACCAGATAGAGATTTCGGAAATGAGTAAAACCTGCTTAAAACCTGACTTGATGCTCACTCATTGGGATGTTTCAGAAGTGATTTCAGGTTTTTGCTCTTTCATCACCGTTTCTGTTTGTGTCAATGCACAGGTTGATGTCTTCTCCTTCGGAATTGTAATGTGGGAGCTTCTGACAGGAGAGGAGCCTTATGCAAATTTACACTATGGGGCAATCATAGGTTAGTTGTGAATCTAAACTCATTTGCAGTAACCTTTGTGGACATCAAACACAGGCTGGGCATGTGCTGATGATGTGAATGATCTGATGAGTTCGTTTGCTCAACAGAATGTTGATGCATTGATGGAAAAAGATTTGATCTTTGCATAGGAAACTGGAATGATTGGCGTGGTATCTTTGCAGGAGGCATTGTCAATAACACTCTTCGCCCCAAAGTACCAACCTGGTGCGATCCAAGTTGGAAATTATTGATGGAAAGATGCTGGGCATCAGAGCCAGTAGACAGACCTGGCTTTACTGAGATTGCAAGCAATTTGCGAGCTATGATGGCAGCAACCCATCCCAAGGCACAGGGTCAGTTTCACGTAACCCTCCTCCCAGAGCACCTGTAAGTGCAGGAGGTTGATTGTAGACAGTGATAAAGATGACATGCTAATCAGAAAGAGTTTGTCAGTTTGAGTAGATGGTGACTCTTGATAGCACATGTCAAAAACTCTCAGATGGAGATGTGAAGTGAGAGAGTTCCTTTGATTTGACATTCATGGGAGGTCCCCTGTCCATAAGGATCAAGAGGGGGAGAGTTTACCTGATCCATGTTTTGTGCTTGAATATTTGGATCCAGACAACCGGTGACAGGGAAAAGAAAAAGCCTGGAAGCAAATAGGAGAATAATTTGTTCTGGCAGCAAGTCATGATTCAAGGAAAATGCAAAGTCTTGTAAGTTTGGTTCTTCTTCTTCCAGGCATTAGGTGATTGTCAATGCTATATAGAAATGTTAGCTTCAACCTCTCTGCTCTGCTACTTGCTGTGATGCAGCCATCTAAGAGGTAGTAATGTTCTGTGGAAGAGGAAAAGAGAGACAAAACTGTTATGTAAGTGGCGGCACAGTGCCAGTGGACAGATGGCAGTCTTGACTGCTGCCTTCTTCTTCTTCACTTGGGGGTTGATTTGGGCTTTTGTATAATCAGGGGGGATAAAACACGATTAGTGCAATTGATTAGGATCTCTTATTATTCAAAAGAAATTCTTGTGATGATGTCAGGTTCAATGGTGTCTTGATACGAGCATGCATCACTTATGCTTCTTGCTCAAAGCTGATTGCTGATTGATTTCTAAGTTGGAAAAAAGACTGGTGTTCTTATTGAGCTACTGAACACCTAAAATATGTAGGAGAGAGAGTTCCAATGCTCCTGGGACCATTTTCAAAATTTCTCACAGATTACGATGAGTCTTCTTGCAAGTTCCTTGCCCTGCACAGCATTGCATGTAGAAAAAGCTTGTAGCAACTTGTTTGCTTTTCGAGTGCTTTCCAAATTATTCTCTTTTCAGGATTGTTTTTTCTTCCCCTGAGCACTTGGTATTCTTTAGTGCTGGTCTGTGATGGCTTTGTACTAAGGCTAAGATTGGCCCCTTGGCTTACATTGGTTACTCAGAGATTTGTGTATAATGGTATATGCATTGGGTACTCAAGGAGGCTAGACTAGAAGTGCTACTGTAAGGAAAGTTGTTCTGGTATAACATTGTGGTGTGGCTATTGAGACTTTTTGTGCACACTTTCAGGGTTTTTTTCCCCTCGAACTTATTACTGCAATTTGATATGAGGAAAATAAACCCAAGTCTTCAGGGTAGTCCTGTATTTCAAAGACAAAAGTAGGCATGTCAAGAACGTTTGCAGATTGCATTGAGGCAGAAGCTTGATGTGAAAACATTATGCAGCATTGAAAAATCTCTTATTGTTTACAAACTGCTGATTGGAGCAAACCTGACATAAGGTGATTCAAAACAAAAAGTTTGATGGGGGAAAATGTGAAGAGAACGTGAGTGACAAAACTAGAGTAATAATAGAATCAACACAAAGAGGAGAAAATGTATGCAAAACTTTAAAAAGGAGGGAAAAGGAGGGAAAAAATAATTCATCTACAAGAAATTGACCAGTTTGGGGATTCATAACACACAGGAGCCACTTTCCAAGGGTCCTGAACAAACAGCATAATCCACCAAAAAAAATATTTCTAGAAAGACTGAGCTGGATGAAGACTAGACAAATGGGTTTCTATTTCTACACTCTATTTGCATGTATATTTGCCTTTTTTTTTGGTTTGGGTCCCATCCTGAGCTACTCCTCTTTAAGTTACTTTTATGCCTTGAGAAAATGTGGTGACAAAAGCTTGGTGAGGCCAAACCCGACAAAGGTATCACACTCAAACAGTTCTTGAAGTTTACTGTCACACACTATCATCTTCTTGTTTGTGGGGTCCTGCAAAAGATTTGAAACATCACACTCAAGTCCACAAGCCAGAAATTGGTGTTCATTCCAAACAACCTTCTCAATCAGATGAGCTTTGCTTCTACTGGTGATGGTGAGATACTAGGAAACAGCAGATCAGCTCCTAAACAGCAAAATCCAATTTACTAACAGTAATAGTCAAAGAGACTGCCAAGTTGTTCTCAAACCCATGGCCCTGCCATTCTATATAATCACAGGAGCAGGCAATTACTTGTTTGTGAATTCCTCAGGACAGACCTCTTGACAGCCGTAAAGGCAAAGATATAGAATTCAGATCTGGACACTCAACTGATGCTCGATCATCATCAGTGAATGGGAAGTGGGTCCTACTGGATCCACTTTGAAATTCAGAGATCATGGATTCAATATCAGCACAGATAAAAACGGGATTCTGCAAGCAGCTCAGATAGGACATAGTAGGTGATGGATAGTTAGACCTACTTGTAGGTTGTTCTCTTTGATGTAGTCCCATATACGCTTGACAGCATCAGCACGTGAAACCTTTCCATCTTCTGCTCCTAGAAACTTTGCAAGCCCCTCTGAGATGGGAATTGGAGCCAAAAATCCTGAACTCCGCCCCCTGCCACCATGGCCAGCTTCTGACTTCTCAATTTTAGGCTTTTTGGGCCTTGGCTCTGCATTGTCTGGACATGTCACTGGAAAAATACAGAAAAATTTCCAAATGATGAGTGGATGACCAGATAATGTAGAGCTGTATTTGGAACTTGGCCCAACAGTCGATGGCATAACAGAAATTCACTTACTGCAAAGACCGTAATGCAGAGGACAGTTTGATATGTGAGAACTTTGTTGCTAGTGGTGCTTCTCATCTCCTCCTCCACCTTAAGTATGTATAAGATTAGGACAACACCTATGAAAAAACAGGAGGAATAAAAAAATGGATAAAATGCAAACTACTCACCCACAGTACTCCCATTTTCAAGGGGCCAGATGTGCTTGGACAAAAGCTTATTCATTTTGAACATGTCTGTGGAGTCAGTGTTGAACAGAATGCGCAGTACATCATTGCAAATAATTTTGCGCCTGTTCTCTGGATCTTGCAACCCATTCTCCCGGATGTATGCCCAAAGCAGCTTCACTACCTGCAGATTGCCACCAATGGGTCAAGGATTTGGTGGTGTTGTATATATCTGATCCAGCAGCTCATGATTCAGAAAAAAAGTATTGTTTCTGAATCCCTCTAACCTTCAGCCACAGATAACGAGAAATGTGTACTTGAACTTTTCCTTTTTTGCACACATGGTTTATATGTGATGTGGAGAAAGAGATTTGCGCATATAAAATTATACACCGAAAAAAAACATACAAAAAAGACACAGCCTCAAGGACTGCAATTGATCACGTTCAAGTGCACACAACTATCAGAACTAAGTGTAATCCATGACACAGGGTAAAAACTAAGCTATGTGGACACAACAACAATATCGCATTCACAGTTTGAAAAACACTGAAAATTGATGAGTGCATGAGCATCTTTGGCTACAGATAGATAGACTACTGAGATTGCCAGAGAGAAACCGGGTCGAAAAAGAGGCACGAGAAGAGAGTGTGAGAGTTGTGAATTTCATTAAAGCACAACAAGAATGCACAAAGACAAAACCATCATCATCATCATCATCATGCAATGTAATATGTGAGAGAATGCCAAAGACAATCATCATCATGCAATATGCAAGAGCAATGCGATACCTGTGTTCTTGGTAACTCTGTCTCTCCAACAACTGCTTGGAGTTCAGGTGAAAGACTGCAAAGTTTATTCAAACCTCCAGCACTGCCACTGCCACCAATCCTCTTTTTCTTCTCCTTTGGTGAACTGCCAAAAGGAATGACCAAAATTGAAAAAGGTGATTATTGCTGGTGGATTTCCACAAACAAAATTGAAAAAGAGACAAATGAGAAATCCATTGAATGATGAAGCTGTCTGTTTTTCAGATACAATTGTGGCAGCATTACAGATAGCAAACAAACTTCCAAGAGGAGCTCCAGCACAAGTTCTTCAATGTGGAATGGGAAGAAATTAGGGTTTAGAGATTGTGGTACCTTTCTTTGCTTGCACTGCGTCCAATCTTTGCTAGCAGGCGTTGTTTTGAATCCGAACCTGTTGTGGCTGTTTGCTTCCCATAATCATCAACCCCATCCTGCTGCTGCTGCTCTTGCTCTTGCTCTTGTTCTTCTTGTTGTTCCTCTTCTTCCTCCTCCCCTTGGGCTTCTTGTTCTTCTTCCTTCTCTTTGTCTTCTTGCTCCTGTTGCTGCAAATAAAGATCAACTTGTTGTCGGATGAATGCCTTCTTGTCTGATAAATCTACACCCAGCTCATGCTCTAGATGCTGTCGAATAGCTGTAGTGGTGGTTGTGGCAAGGTCCGCTGTCTTCAACACTGAGGTCAAACATCTCACGATATCCGCATCTGACACCATCATCATCATCATTGTTTGTTTTCGTCTTCTTCTTCCAATCCTTTAAAAAATTCTCTTTGCAATTCCCAATCCTTGCAAAGCCTCAAAGCTCCTTCCAAAACATGATGAGGAAGCAAAGCAAGCCTGCTCTTCTTCAACGCTCCAGAGAAGGAAACCCAGACCCGAAACAAAAAAGGAAAAGACAAAAAAGGAAAAAACAGAGAGAGGCAACCCCCCAGAAGAACAAGAACACGAAGACGAGGAGAACTCCTCACTCAGATTGTGATCATAGCAAACAAGGATCTGCAACAATCTGTTGTGGCTTCTTCTTCTTCTTTTGCAGCCGCCGCCGCCGCCGCCACGGTTCTTTCGCAAATCTTCTTATTCTTATTCTTCTTCTTCTTCTTCTGTGGATCTTCAGTCTCCAATAATTCTTCCCAACAACTCTTGTACAATCCCTCTTCTTCTTGCATGGAGGAGGCCAAGAAATCTTCTTGTTGAGTGGTCTCAAGTTTGTTCCCAGCTTTAAGATGCTGATGCATAGTGTTTTGTTGCTTTTGATTTTGCTTTGCTTGCTTCTTCTGTTTCTTCTTCTTCTTCTTCAATGCATCGTCTTCTTCTTGTTGATGGAGAAGTGGGGATTGGATTAGCTATTTTCTTCCAGAAGTGAATTTGTGCGGGAAAACAACAGGAATTCAGACAAAAGTCAGAAGAAACTGGAAGCGATGAAACGATCTCCGACGCTGCTCAGCAAACAAAAGCTCCAAATGGAAAGCGCAATGCAACACAAATGCAATGCAATGCGCTGTTTGCTTCTTCTTCTTCGTGTCTCTTGTGTGCTGCGTTCCACGGGGTTGGTCGATGAGGACGAAACCGTGGTAACAGACTCGGAGCTTTTGGAGCATTAAGAATGGAATGAAGCGGATGAATGGATGAATTTATGTAATTTTCATCTACCAGCAGAAACCCCATGGATGGTTCTTCTCCTTCTTCGGCTTTCTCCCGCGCGCTCACTCTCTCTCTCTCTATGTCTACTCTTCCTCTTGCGTTCTCTCGAGGGAGCTAGCGAGCGAGCGCGCGCTCAATCGCACAGCAATCGCAGGAAGGCGAGAGGAGAGATTGGAGACCTTTTGTTGTAACATTGAGTCCATTACGGAAAATTACTCGAGGAACAAGAAACACACTTGCGCAATTCAGCAAATACGTGAATTTCTAAGAGGAGGAAGTAGGAGGAGGTGCAAGAAGGGAGGAAAGAGATGGCAGGGCCTGCGGGAGCAGGTGGAGGGAGTGCACAGAAGAGGGGGAGGCCACCAAACAACCCTAATAGTGGAGGAGGAGGAGCTGGAGGAGGAGGAGCAGCAGCAGCAGCAGCAGCAGGAGCATCCGCGGCGGGGGAGGCCATGGCCGTGGGAGGCGTGGCACAGGCATCTGTTGTACCTAGCCTGGGTCCTATCCTTCAAGTGCATAGCAATTTTGCAGGTACCAAACAAAGGATCTTCCAGTGTTGTTTGAGAAGAGGGTGGGGTTTTGCATCGTTTTGGTTTTCTTTTTGGGGTTATCAAGTTCTCTTGCCTCTCAGTGCAGCAGCAGCTCCTTTAGGGTTTTCTTGTCTGTCATCGCATTTGGTAAAGCTGAGGATGGGGTGAGGAGGAACCTTTTATTGCCTTGAGTGCAGAACAACACAACAAGAGAATTGTGATGGCTCTGCAAAGTGGTCTTAAAGGAGAGCTCTCTTGGGCTATCAATGCCTTGACAGTTTTGTCATTCAAGGAAAAGGATGATGCTCGCAAGGATGCTCCACCATTGGCCAAAGTGCCCGGGTTGCTGGATGCACTTCTGCATGTGGTAAACCTTCTTGCTGAACTTTCCTTATTGGTGGTGACGTTGGTGGTGGTGGTGGTGGTTTTTTTCCCTTTGTTCTATTGTAATGTCACAGGGCTTTGGATTTCATTGCAGATGGTTCCAGAATGCTGACAACGCAGGTGATGGGTGATTTGTGTGGTTGTTGTATTTTGTGAAGCAAAGATTCATGAATGGCGTGATATAGCTCACGAAAGGGTATTTGCACATCTGTCAAGACCACGGGTCCTTGGTGCAGATCAGCCGTTCTCTGGATTTGGATTTGAGTATGAGATCACATCACCTGATGATCCACTTTGGCGCTTGAGGTCAGTCAGTATTGGTTTTTTTGGGGTGTTTGTGTGTGTGTGTGTAATTTATTTGTTGTGAACAGAAAGGGGGGGGAGGATACACTTCTCTTTTTTGCAGTGCTGGTGATGTACTCTACAAAGACTTAATCATAATCAAAGCAAGTAAAAAAGATTCATGTGGCGAAATGTGAAATGACACACACAAAATTGCAAAGGATTTAAAGCAGAGGTAACATATGCTCTCTGGCAGGGCGACAGGTGATGACATGCACACAGATGTGGAGAGTGTCCAGACTGATAAGCAACAACAGCAGAAATGGTGTTGGGATGAAGAAGGGCTTTTTAATCTTGATGAAATCGGACGCCATGAAAGGCAACAGTGTGCAGTGGCTGTGTCAAATGTGCTGCGCAATCTTTCCTTCATGCCCGAGAATGAGGTTACCGTAGCCCAACACCGGCGCTGTCTGGAAACACTGGTGCAATGCATGGAAGATCATGAGACTGGTAATCCTTTTTTTCAAATATTTTTTGGAGATATGTTGGGAGTGTCTCTTTTTGTTCCTGTAACATTTTTCATTTGTCTATTGCTTCAATGCTCATAACAACAAGATGAAAAATGCTCACAACAACTGGACCATGTGGGCTGGTGGCTCCCATTTTGCTGCAGAGGATGAAGAATTGGTAACAAATGCAGTGGAGACAGTCTTGAACTTGTCCCCATATCTGTGCCTTAAAATTTTTGCCGATCGACCAACTGCAAATGGAAATGCACAGCGATCCATCACGTAGGTAACTGACATGTGTACCTTGTGCAGGCTAGAATGTTGATGGGATGATAGCCTAAAGGATGAGAGACCAAGATCACTCATAAATGTGTTGATGCTTTCTGTAAAATGAAATGGCAGTTGCAATTGTAAGCTAGAAATCACTTGTGTTCTGAGGACGATAGTCTGAGTGTGCAGTAACCTTCCCTTAGCTTTTGCGAGGATGAAAATAGACATCAGCTATTGCAGTCAATCAAATTTGAAAAGCCTTCTTTTCAAGGAAATGTTTTCTCCTTGCCAGAAACAACTGTTGTTGTTGTAAGCCTAACGGAGAAGAGTGATTGCTTGGGTGCAGTGAGAAGAGAGCAGTGCAAGCATTTATGACCATGCTAGAGTCACCTGTTCGGGTGTGGCACTGTTCTGCAGCCGAACTGCTAGGACGTCTAGTGGTGAATCCAGACAATGAGCCATTTCTTTTGCCACATGCTCCACAGGTGAGTTTTGTCTCTCCTTTCTCCTCATTCTTCCAAATTGTCTCACGGGTGAGTTTCAATCCTTGTCTATCTCCACATGTAAGTACAATGTTGCCAATGCACTTTCCCTTTTCTTGGAGTGTTTAGCTGAAAATATTTTAGGACTGTTATCTGGAAACATCTGGAATTTGTATGTGCGGGTTCAAAGCCCTGCATCTGAGACACTTGACAGCTTCCCATCTCAACAGGGGGAATTGGTTGAATGATACAGAAGAGTAGTACTCTGGCAGAGCCACATTTCAATTCAAATGAAAACTGCAAGTCTGGAATCTCCCTCTTGTAGTGTGTGGCCCTTGCATGAACTAGAGTGATGGTTATGGATTGGAATGTCGACGAATCAAAGGCAATAATTTGTCATCTTGATGCATAATGTGGGTCAATAATTTGTTGTCTTGATGCATAATGTGTTAAACAGATCTACAGGCGGTTGGTGGAGCTGTTAGGCATGCCTACTGCAGATGCACAGGCTGCTGCAGTAGCAGCTTTATACAATTTTGCAGAGATCAATACGGACTGTCGGCTTTCACTGGCTAGTGAACGCTGGTAAGTGCTTCAAGTTGATTACCGACTGACTGCATAGATTTATGTTAGTGGTTCTAGGACTTTTGTGTAGATGGTTTAACCAGAGTTTGTGATGAATTATGATAATACAAATCTACACCCACCATTGGGAGCTGATGAAGTCAGTGGCTTATTGAGGCAACTCCTCACTGCTATGGTCTGGCATCTTCATGTTGTCTGGCGGTTTTGCTCCTCTGGTTGCTATGATTTGCAGGGCCATAGGAAGGCTGTTGAGGGTGGTACAAACACCACATGCAGTGCAGGAGGTATGTCGTAAGGCGGCACTAACATTGGAAAGTCTGGCATCAGAACCTCAGAACAGAGTCTTAATGTCATCCTACGAGAGCATGTTTGCAGAGCTTGCTGTAACAGATCAGCGAATGTCAGATATATTTGCCCGCATTTTGTGGGAGCTTAGTTCAGGAGCAAATTCAAAGATGGGATCAGTGCGAGGAGTTTGGGGCTCCTCGTAAAAAGTACCCTTGTATAAACCTTTTTTTTTTGGTGGGTTTGTTAATTTGCTTCTTTTCATGAAGCTCAAAACTGTCGCTTATTTTGAATTGAGTCAGATTGTTATGCTTTTTGCAATAGCAGGTGATGCCATCTTTCCTGGTGATGCCGGTGTTGGGCAGGTATCAACTTTTGAACATACCAGCTGCAGAAAAGTAGGTTTTTTAAAAATCCTGAAAATTTCATTTTCTTTCTGGTTGCATGTGACAAAAATGCTTTTAAAAATTCATTGGAATTCATCTAGCTTCAACAATTCTTGTTCTCTACAGTGTATACCTACTTAATAACAGAATTAATCAACCACAATTTTTTTTTAATTTACAGAAATACATCAAAATTCAGCTCCTTTGTGGTCAGCATGTATGAATTAAAGTTCCATTTCATTTTCCATAAAACCATTATAGTGATTAGAATTTGTCTCTGAATACTTCAAAATCTCTTTCTATTTCAATTTACATTTTGTCTCTACCTTGTGTTTCAATTAGGGTAATGCAGTCAAGCTGCTGTGCCCTTTTAATTTCTTTCAAATGATTTCTCATCTAAAGCACAAAGTTCCCATTTATTTATGGTTGGTTAGTCCAAAACATGTGATATAATATATACCCTGGCAGAACCGAGACACAATGAGTGCAACATAGAGGCAATAGAGATCTGGATTGTAATGGCTGTAACATATAAAGACCATGTGCTTGCTACAGGCAGGTAATTATGGACTCATATTGTTGTACATAGTTATGGAAATGCACCAAACAGATGACATAAAAACCAGGTCGAACCCAGGCAAAATTGGATTCACCCCATGGTCAATAGCTCAAAAGAAGTCAAAGTCCAAATATGAACCTCCTGAGGAGTGAGAGGACTGTTTTGCAGCCCTATTGCTACCACCCTTTTCGCCTGCCTTATAGCTCTCACTAGTTGTTATTAGCTTGTGCTCTGATGATGACAGTGTGCTGCTTGAGGAGCTTAGGGTGTCTTGGCTGGTTGTCATGTTGGCTCTGTTGCTTGCTGTGGCCTCCTCAGCTGCACTTGGATTGCTCATTGGAATTCCGAGTTCAAATGGTCGAGGTATTTCTGGTGGAGATGTACACCGAATTAGAGCCCAGTTTACACCTGCAAGGCACAAAAAAGAAAGATAGGTTTTGAACACAAGTGGAGAAAATAGAGTTAACTCCAGGCATATGTAGCAGATGATGGGACCCTTCAAATGTTTCTCCATTTCAAGGGTAACACAAGGGTAAAACTCTGTGCTTCTGAAACAGAAGATCAAGTTTTAGAAGAACAGAAGAACAGTACCTTCAAAGAAAGGATGGGCTTTGATCTCAGCTGCCCCTCTCTTGGATGCTAAGCGGTGCAGTGGCTCCTTCACTAAAAGTCCTCTGATGAGGTCCCGGGCAGCAAAGCTGACTTGTCCAGTTGCAGACTCTGGAAACTTGAGTGGCTGCCCCACCACATTGAATAAAGTGGCTCGATTGCCAGGGCCCCTGAAAGGCGTCTTGCCAAATAACAATTCATACAAGAATATTCCAAATGTCCACCAATCAACAGCACTGCCATGACCATCACCTGTTTCCATATGTGCCGGTTCAGAAGCTAACAAAAAGGCATTCACTTGAAAATAATTCCAACATTTGCAAGCTTCACTGTATGCCCAACATGAATGTTGTTCCAAACTAGAAGAGAGGAAAAACTTCTTTGTAGGGTGGGTCTGGATGCAAAATCAGTAGTTTCATCATGTCTCACACAATACAGAAAAACTGCAGCTGCAGATTGTCATGCGAGTGTACCTACCTTTTATGATTTCAGGCGCCAGATATTCATGGGTACCCACAAAGGACATGGAGCGGGCACCTGTTGGTTCTGCAATGAGCTCTGGGAGGGGAGTTATCTGCACCATTTTCTTCTGGGAAGATTAGAAAGAATTACACAGCTGCAAGCAGGAATAATAACAAAAAACACCCAGCTTGCCATGTCATTTGCTGTTTAGCAAATGATATCAAGACTGTTGGGGGAACAAGACAAAGACCCAAAGGCATGTAAACATGGGTGGAATGCATACTGGATAACCCATTTCAAATTTGGGCTTTGTGCTTTTTGCCTTCCCTGTCCCTGCCTTCGCGTTCTTCCCATCTTTCTTCTTCCTCACAAAACTTGGTATAAGACTGGGGAGTGAGGATTTGGTCACAAAACATGATGGTGTAACACAGGACAGTGCTTCTACAGGATCTACACAGGATGGAACTGGTACCTGCAGTGCATGAAAGTAAAGGTAGAGACATTTTAGTATAGATGCTGAATTATGCACATAACTCTGGAACCAACAGCACTGAACTTCCCCTAAGAGCCAATTGGTAAAAATAGAACAGCTGTTGAGCTCAAAGGATCACTGTAAAATAAGTAACCCTATGCAAAATAGTATGACAGGACATAGCCATCACTATGACCATGTGACACCTAGTAAGAGCACAGTACTTGAACCTAGAAAACATATCCAAATATTGGAAATGTGTGACCTGCTTTCTAACTCGGCCAACAAGTCAATGGAAACCCAAAGGTCTGATCTGAAGACTTCAAAGACCTGAAGCTTGCAGCAGAAAGCAAGGAAAGAGAACCACTCACTTGGATGCCACTGACACATGATGGGTCAGCACAAGCCACTGGCTGTATGCAGTAAACTGGAATACCCCCCCTGCGCCCACCATCCTGTGAATCTCCTGTAGATGCGTTCACTAGTGTTGGGCTCACCACACACTTTAATGAGAGATCAAAGTCTGAGAGCATGATGTGGCCATCCTCCCGAACCAGCACATTCTCCGGCTTCAGATCCCGATAAACCACACCCATCATATGTAGGTATTCAAGGGCAAGGAGAATCTCAGCTGCATAGAACCTGCAAGATAGGAAGGACAAGAATTCGTGGTTAGATTGTTAACCTGGAGACATCCCACCTCAAGTCCCAAAAGTGACCACAAAGTTTTGCAACAAGACAACATGAATCATAAATTTGAAAAATTACCTTGCTGCCTGCTCAGAGAAATGTTTCCCAGGCTGCCGCTGCCTTAGTGTGTGGAGGTCACCACCTGAGCAGAATTCCATGACCAGACACAAGAACTTATCACTTTCAAAATGAGTGTAGAGTGTTGGAAGGAATGGATGGTCGAGAGACTGCAGAATCTCTCTCTCTGTTTGTGCTCGGAGAAGCTTCTTGCGGCTAGCAAGTGAGCCTTTGTCCATAACCTGCAATTATGACATGCCTTGTGAATGTATATATATATTGGAGGGTGGCTTTGGAACTCTCCACACCAGAAACTTGGAAGAAACCCTAGAAATCAACTAGCATCCATGGTGAAGAAGGGGGCTACACTCCAATGGAGATTTGGGGAGGAGGAGAGAGAGATCTCACCTTCATTGCAAAATGGCTATGGCTACCTCGAAGCTCAGCAAGATACACACTGCCAATATCACCACAGCCAAGTCTCTTCAAAAGCTTGAAGTGTGACAATCCCAGTGATCCATCCCTCACTCGGATCGCTTGTATCCCTTCCCACCTTCACTTTGTATCATCACCCAATAAAACATCAGTCGTTGCACTTAGGGATGGTCGTCCAAGGATCCCAAGAAAGTGGGAGAAGTAACAGCGAGCAAGGAAGTAATCCTAAGTAATGCAGATGAAGACCTCTTTCAAACTTCTAAAGACATGAAGTGTACATGGAAGGGCATTCATTGCACATGAAAACAGTTGTGATAGATCCTGACAACCCTTACTAAGTGCATCTTCAATTCCACTCGTGGAGGGGTATAATCACTTAAGAATTGCACGATGGACTAGCATATCTCTAACTCAGGGGCAGCTCCATTCGCAAGATGCTCCATTTGTGCAGTCAATGTCAGATTCCACAGAACATCTTTATACAAAGAATGCTGAGAGTAGTGCAGAGCTACAATCTGAACAACTTCTTCTGCTCTTGTCAATTCAGAGCATAGCAGTACAGCAAGACTTGTTAGCTTGCGGAGATTCTAGGAGGTGGATGATGCTGAGCCTTCTTCAGCTCTTGGAGACATCCACTAACGTATATTGACCATTCCTGTTCTCAAGAAAGGAATTCAAGACCAGATATGAGCTGAATCAGTAGAAGTAAGGGGGGAGGAAATCTGCATTCCACGGCGCATGAAAGTGTATGTATCAATGCAGAAGACAGACAGTCATAATGAGGGTGTGTTTTCGCAAAGAAATTACACACACCTTTTATCGTTTGCTTTATGAGGTTTGCTGCCGCCATATCCGAGGCTACTACAGGAGCTTTCATTGGAATCGCTTCCATCACTAGCTCTGCTCACGTTACTGTGCTGCTGCTGACCACCGTCTCTGTCACTAACAACTGCGATCCCAGGGTCTCTTGAATTCTTCCCTCTGTGTTGATCGCCTGTCGCAATATTCCCACCTGCTGCTGCTGCTGCTGCTGCTTGGTTTCTAGAAAAAAACTGATTCTCTTTGAACACAAGAGTGTTGTTGTACTCCGTCTTCGTCCTTTCTTGGCCATGCTCATCGTCTCTGACAACAAACTCTGCAGCACGCTTTTCTTCATCCCTCCTCAACTTACAACTTACGGAGACGACACCGCAGTTCAGATCTCCATTACCTGCTGCACTACTACTCTTGATCGCCACAGGCTTCATAATCTCCTCATCTCCTACTACCTCTTCCTCCTCATCCTGCTGCTACTGCTCCTGTCTTCTTCTTCTTCTTCTTCCATGCACCAAAAGCCTGCCTGTTGCTCTAAATAACTTCTCTTAGCTTTATAATCCTCTTTCTCTCCGACATCAAAATCTCTCTCATCTCCACTCTCCCGCTCTTGAAAAAAATACTAACAACAACAGCTGCTGCTCCTGCTACTACTCCTGAGACTCGATGTGGAGAAAACGAATCGATAAACGACGACGATCTCGAGCTCCCCTCTCTCTCTCTCTCTCTCTCTCTCTTTGCGTCTCTCTCTCTCTCCCCCCACACGTGTTCTTTTGTGCAAGGAGAAATGGGGGCTAGGATGAAAGCGCAGTTTTAGTAACTTATTAGTAACTTAGTTTGAGAGGCTTAGTTTAGAGTTGGTTTTTGTAAGTGTCATATTAAATTTTAAACTACAACTTATTTGCATTATTTTTAGTGAACTTTTGAAGAAATAATTTAATAAAGTTGTATATATTTAATTAGTTATTTATTTATTTATTTATGCCATATATATATATGGCATAAATAATGAAAATTTGAAGAAAGTATTAATAAGTTTTTTAATACTTCTTTTTTTGTTTAGTGAACAAACCAATTAATTAATAATGCCCACTTTACACTAAGAGTCAGGGCAAAAAAAAAAAAAAAACACTTGGGGGGCCAACTTTGAGCATTTTTGGGTTGCAAATTGGCCCCCAAGTTACTTAAATAAATGCTAGAACATTGATGTCAAGATATTAATAAATGCTGGAACATTGGCCCCCCCCAAGGGTTGCAAAAATTGGCCTCCCAAATTTAAATTTGATGGTATCCTCCTTTTTTTTTCTTTTTTCTTTTTTCCAGCCTTGAGGCCAATACAAGGCCATAAAGTTCAGCATTTATTAGTAGGTACTTGGGGGCAGATTGAAAAG
>Ga0116231_10005850_pt1 | contig 23963 bp, 16 predicted proteins | sample S1TSphgellanicum_2_FD_89695 | JGI IMG/M metagenome (GOLD analysis project Ga0116231, IMG submission 89695) | Host-associated microbial communities from peat moss isolated from Minnesota, USA - S1T2_Fd - Sphagnum magellanicum MG | ecosystem: Host-associated > Plants > Peat moss > Unclassified...
CCATATTCATTGGCCCATCAGCATTTTTGGGGGAACATTGAGCACTCCCCAATGTAAGCATCTCTTTGGACCCCATGCAAAACAGAAACAAATGTATTCCCCAACAGCCTACCTTTCAGTTTATATACATGAGAGTTGAACTTTGGGCAAACCATATGGGATAAAATTGAGGTGCTATTGGGAATGCCTTAGGGAACAACTTGGCAACTTAGGAAACCTCAAGGGAACATGCTGAGAACATATTGGGAACACATTGAGAATAAATTTTTTTTAAAAAATAAAAAAATCCCCCCCCCCCCTCCCCCCCCCCCAAAAGGAAAAAAAAAGGCCCAACGGGGGTGCATGCTGAGCCTTCCCATTGGGGGCATGAAATTTCTCTCTCCAAAACTGTTTGTCACCATTTTTGGCCAGGGCTAATGGCAGGGGCAGAATTTTGGAGACAAGGTAAGGGTTTTGAAATGGATTCCACTAGCTCTTTAAAGGAGGAGCCATTTTTGGGCACCACCATAAACCTAAGATAGGTTATCCGATTCCACCAATGCAGTTTGTACATCAAATTCCATTGCAAAACTTTCCCAACTTGTAGCTACAACTGGAAATAGAAGGCATAACATAAAATGATAAAACCTGTTAGAAAATAAGGTCATGTTAAAATGTCCATAGGAGCAATAGTCCATGGAAGAACTAAACTCGAGTTTGTTGGCTGTTGCCTGAAGGAAGGAAGGAAGGAAGGGACAAGAGACTTTTAGCATCAGTGTAATATTTTGGGATAATTTTTTTTGGCTTCACAGGTGGAGACTAGAGACCTAACTGTACTCTTTACATTATTTCTATTTATCTAAATTCACAAGTCATTGTTCACCTACAATTTTTATTTTTAATCTTAACCTAAGTTACAACATTTTGCCTTTGACCTTTAGAACTCAACTCACATCACTTTGAGCACATGGCTTCATTTTAATATACTAGTAGGAGTACCTTAGCAACTTTCACACATGTCTCTCGAGTAATTCGAGTAATTTTGAATATTTTTTAAAATTTTGAACAAAAAGAATATTTTGGAAGATTCAATATTTTTCTTGGGGAAAAAGAAAACTTTGGAAAGCATTTTTTGGGGGAAAATTTCAGCATTTCTGAAAATATTATAATCACTGTGGAAGCTGCCAAGGTACTATGTATGGTATAAGCCATGATGCCTCCCTCCACCAAGGCATGGTTGGAACCAGCACCCACACTTTGACCATGGTTAAAAAAACACAAACTTGTTTAAGTTGCTTCTAAGGAGTATAAATATGCTGTTCTAAGACAATCAGGATCTCTCTCTCAGTCCAATCTGGTGGGTCACTTGGCGATTTGGAACCCACCCTAAACCCTAAACCCTAAACCACCAGTGCACAACCCACCAGATGCCCCTGTTCTGACTCAGTTGTGGATGAACCTCACTTCAGTTAATATCTGGTTTCACCATTCATATGAGTCACATAGTCATAGAACAACCTACCTATTCACCTCTCCTATTCATTAGATGAGGCTGCCTCCCAAGTCCAATTTTATTTATTTTTTAAATTTTTTTTCCAATGAGCCAATTTGATTGGCCCATCACTCAAAAAAATGAAACTACGGAAGCTACCCAAAATAAAAGGATATATTTATTGAAGTATAGAGTTCCTCCCCCTTGGCTATATGGGTGAAAGGAGGACACCATTTGCCAAATCATATAGGACAAAAGTGAGGTGCTATTGCGAACTCTTTGCTTTGAACTCTTTGCAACTAACAACCTGCAATAGATTGTCCATAGTTGTTAGTACATAGGTAGTAACAAAAAAGCAATTGAGCTAACCACCATGGGTAGTTACGGAACTTTGACCCAACCAATAACCACTTCCCTTCTGTCCTTCAGAGTGCACCCGGAGGTGTTGGTCAACCCTGGCTCTATGCATGTGACCTACTAGCTCCCACCAATGGTTATCTGAAGGAAAAGAAAGTAATACAATGCAAAAGTGTTTCACCAAACACTTTTGGATGTTGTTTCTTGGTTGGCCATTGGTCCTCTCTTTTTGTTCATCCCTTTCCCCTTTCAGGTGAGTCTATTCAAATTTTAAAGGGAGCTAATATTTGAGTTAAAATTGGACAAGTGTAGTCAAATGAGAATTGTTCATTCAAAAAATTTAATGTTTAAGGATTTAAAACCTATTTGGATGAAACATGAAAAGATATGGGTTGATTTTTTATTTTCATCAAAATAATATTTAGACCATACTTAGGTCTTGTTATGTATCTTAGAGGTAGAATCTAGCGTTGTGCGAGTACCTAGTTCAATGGTTCAAGGTAACCTCCCCAAAATTAGGCCTAGGTTTTGGAACTAGGTTGGAATCATAATTAGGTTGGAACTAAAGATGGAATAAAGTGTAGGTTGTGGAACTAGGGTTGGAATCAACCCCTTAGTTTTAGTGGTGTACATTATGTGGAACCAAGTTCAAGGTCCAACTCCAAAGCATGTTATAACCTAAGACTAGACAAAGTTTTTCCTTGCCCCACTTCATTGTTGTTCATGTTCTTTGAGTTGACTTTGTGTTTATGGTGTGGTGTTCATGGTGATGACACATGATGTAGGTGTTGGTGGTTGTTTTATTTATAGTTTATTGTCTTTTATTAAGCTTTCTAAAAAAAATGTTCATGTTTTCTCTTCATCCCTATGGTGTTGTTAATTTAAAGAAGTGTTTTTTCTAGCCTTGGTTTGATGTTACCATGTTCATCCTAATCTCCATGGTGTTGTTAGTCATTTCTTTTTCTTTTGGAATGCAACTATTCATGTTTATTTTCACCTTTGTGGTCTTGAACAACATTATTCACACCCACATTTTGAATGTATTTTGTCAAAGCATATGCATATGTATTATGCATCCTTTCAACGCCTTGTTGTGTTGATTTCTCTAAAGAATAAATCTCTATTTGGGCAAATAAGCATGATGTTTAACAAAGGGCAACTATTAATGTTGTCCCACCCATCCAAACAAATAGTGGCCCCATACTTGTGGATTGAGTTTTTGTCTTATTGATTACAAGTCTTGACAAATCTTCTTTGGATCTCTTCAACAATTTTATCCAAATTGCATGGTACAATGATGGTTTATAAAACATTTTGAATGGGATGTTGGTGTCATAGAAGAAAGTCGTTCACTTCTTGTCAAGATTTTGTTTGGTGGTTGAATTCATTCCTTTTTATAAGGTCATTTGCTGAAAGGTGTGAGGGAGAAGGTTTGGCATATGAATAGGATTGTCCATGCTAGCCCTAGATGACATTGTGCACCATTTGCTTGGGGGTCTGCAATAGAAGAGTTGTCAAAGGAACTCAATGACTTATCATTGACAAGATTGGGCACATGTATATTGAGAAGGGAGTCAGACACTTAAGCATCATCCAATGCGATAAGGATATTCCCACCACACCTTGCAAATAGGGCCTTCACTTGAAATTTGACTTTTGCACATACACCAATTTTTGTTTTACCAACCCTTTAAGGATGGTAACCCAAATGACTAAGCACCATGTCTTTATACTATATGAATTGTAAGCCGCAAAACTTGCAATGTACCTTACCATGTCATGTGGTTACCATCATCACATCAAAGCACCATGGCTCCCACATGTTGCACATACCATCCATCTCTAATATGTAGAAAGAACACGTGAAGGAAACCTTACAAAAAGTATAGATACAATTGAAGAGCATGGATCTCATTAGCATTGGATAGGCCCCACTCCTTCAGTCACCAATTTAGTATGCGGTAGGGATTGTGTTCAACACAACCAGAGTCCACACACCTAAAAGGGTATGAAAGAGTAGGAATTAAAAGGAATTTGAGAAGCTTTATAACCCAAAATATGGTAGGCCACCAAATAATCTATATGTGAATTGAATGGCCATAATTTATTTATTCCATGACCGTGGCAATCAAAATTCGATCGCCAATGTGCAAAAATGGGGATATCATACATTTTGAAATTAAAGAACAAACAAAATTGACGATAAAAAAATCTATATATGCAAATATATTAGTCATAATTTATTTGTTCCATGACCATAGCAATTGAAAATCAGCCACCAATGTGCGAATGTGGGATATTGTACATTTTGATATTGAAGAACAACTCAAATTGATTATAAAATTTGCTCACCCCTATCCATGCCTGGGTTTCAAATTTCCATGCTACAATTGTGATAAGTAAAAATCAATTAAAATTGGGTCATCCATCTAAGTGTGTCACCCCATCCATGTGCATTGCCTTGGAAAGGCAACCCAAGTGACCAAAATTAGGTCACTTCACCTTGCAAAAATGATAGAGGCAACCAAAATTGGGTCACCCCATCTAGGTGTGTTACCTTGTGAAGGTGGAAAACGCAACCAAAATTGGGTTGCCCCATTCAAGTGTGTCACCTTGGGAAGGTGACCAAGGCAACCAAAATTGGGTCACCCCATTTAGTTGCATTGCCTTAAGAAGGTAATTGAAATGGGTCATGAGTTATAATTGTAACAAATTTTGGTCACCAAGTTAAAGAGTAACTTGGCAACATTTGCACAAGAATGATTTTGGACAAATTTTTTCCATTGGCAAAATTTCCTTGGCTATAATTTGTGAAATATACCATTTTTCCCAAAACAATCACCTAAAATTGAAAACCCATGTTTAAACCCTAATTTCATAGATGGCCTATACCAAATTTAACTAAGTCTCTTTATGGATGATCACTAATGGGGCACCATTGCAATATTGAAAAAATGTACAAGCATAAGTAACATGTTCAAAAACCTTATCTACAAGGTATTAAGTTACACATTGAAATGTTAATTCATTCAAAATAATTCGGAAAATAAATGCAAACACTCAAATTTAGTAATCCCATTAGTCTGGAAAAGAAAAATATTCATAATTACATTTTTTTTGCTAAACATTGAAAATAGGGCAAGCCCGTCCTTGGGTGGTACCACTAGGAATGTCACACCTTGGTTTTCCTAGAGTCATCAAACTTTGAAAAATTGTAAAAAACACTCAAATGAACATTTTCATTATTTTTTTTGGGAATACATTTATTAGGTTCCATAGATTTTGAAATTTCAATAATATCAAGAATATTATGTATTTTGATGTTCCCAATCATTGCATTTAGAAAAGGTTTTAGGAACATAACATTTTTTTTTCCTTGAACTTTTTGGTCATGAACATAAATTTGGAACATGATTTATGAATTTTTTTAAAAAGGTAATTTGGAAGTCATTTTATTTTTAGGTTTTTATTTCACAATTAATTGATTAAATATGATTTAGTTATGAATTTCCAAAGTTGAAGTTATTGATTTTTTAAGGGGCCATTTTAATTAGGAATATAAATTTTAAAAATTTTCCAATTTTAAAAATTCCCAAATAAACTTCAAGCCATATATTAAAGCATGCAATGGATAAACATGAAAAAATAATAATTTATAGTTGTGAAAACATTTAATGAAAAGGGCCCAAAAAAATGATTTGGATGTTTTTGGTTTCTTAACCATTCCTTGAAGTGGCTCCTAGTGGTACCACCCAAGGATGGCTTTGCCCAATAATGGTCCCTTTCTACCATTTTCATGAAAATTTCACAAACCTACTAGACCCTATTACACATTGAACTATTTGTTCATTTGAAATAATTTTTAAAAAAAAATTAGACCATCACATCCAACAATGTCATTGGCCAACACATTATTTCTTCACACCCACACCCAAGCTTATTCAATAGTTTCTTCATATTAATACACTAATACTAACCTTAGTATGTTAATGGACATGTTCAAAACATAATGTTTTGAAACATGCTTATGAAACAATTAATTAATTTTGAATTTTTTTTTCCAAAGATAAAATATTCTTCAAGATTGCTAGTTTGGGTCAATGTTTAGAAATTTGTGTAATATCAATTTTCAAACAATGTTCATTACAAGGGTGAATTGTCCAATTTACATGTGAAGAATATACAATATTCCTATATACAAAATGTTGGGCCACTTGCAATCACTTGTCTATGATTATTAAATGGAAAACTTAATAACATGGGTCAAAAATCATTTTAATTCCGAGACTAAATCATATACAATAGGGTTAGGTGGTCTTTTGAAGCCAACAAAAGTTGGATTTTGCACATGTAGTGGAAGGCCAACAAGAAAAGGTCCATTTTTCATTGGAATTTTTGAAGTCCATCACATATTTGGGTGTTCATGATGTGGATGTTTTGGCGGTGTAAGTTCCTCAATCAAGTCAAGTGCGTCATCTACCAATTTGTGTTCTTGTGCAATTTGTTTGTGTAAAATGTTGTGCCTTGGGTTTATTCCATTTAATGTGACCTCTATGTTTTGATTTAGCACCCATGCCACAATTTGTGGATCAATGCCATAGTTGTGAAAAATTACGTTAATTATGTATCAAATTTGACGCTCTTCATCCCCCTTGTGGTCATGTGCATCTTGTCAAGCATGAACGATCTTATCCCCGATAGAATCCATCATCTTCTTTAGGAGTGAACTCCAATGTGAAATTCTCCTTCTTTTTCATCAAAATAACCCCCCATTATTTGGTAAAAGAAGTGTGGATGGCCATCATTTTCATTAGGGTAGAAATGTTTGGCCTTGGCCACTATTTCATTAGTTGTGAATGCTTGGATGGCATTGGCACCATTCTGCACAAGTTTTGCATTTCTAATTCACTAATCCAAAGGTTGGTCTAAACTTCACATTTTAGAATTAGTTGGGGTATTTGTTGGGTTGCATTTCTAACTTTTAAGCATGAATGTAGCTGAGTTAAATAGTTGGTATAAACATTAATGGAATGGTGCCTTGCAAGTGGGACATCAATGTTTCATGTGCATTTTGGCAATTAAAAATGGTGTATGTAACATATGTGGGCATGTTTTTAAAGCCCATCCACTTTTAGGGCCAAAGGGATTAAAACATACATCACAAACTTAACATCTCACGATTTAAAAATGGAAATCATGTAACATTAGTTCATTCATAATTTGTATGTTTCATGCATTAAATTTATTAAAAGATGTGAAATCCATGTGACATTCATCCCTTCATAGGTTTGTATTTCATCCATTAGCACATTTATCTGTGTGCCAAACATGTTTTCAATGCACTATATTCACGTGTAAAATGTATAAACCTATGAATGAATGAACTTCACACAACTTTCATTATTAATTCATTACATGTTAAATTTGTGATGTATGCAACACGTAGTGCCATCATATGTGAAGCGTTGTGGCATTGGCCATAAGAGTTGATGATCAATTTCATTTTGATGGGTGGACCATTTGTTAGTGTACTACCAATCCAAAGTTGTGTCTTGGACCCAATCTATGTTTAATTTTCCATTGGGATGTCATGGCTACTAATCAAAACAAAGAGGGTCCACTTCTAGCTATGATATTAGTTGGAACCCATAAAGCAAGTTTAAACGTCCATATTCACTAATGGTTTTGAGTTCATTGGCAATTTGGGCTTCTCAAGAGGCAAACACAAGGGATGCCAACATCATGTGTTGGTATTCCTTTTCTAATTTTACATTTCAATCCAAATCGCTCAATGTGGTCTTTTATTAATGTGTCACTTATTTGCAAAATCCTTCATGAATATCAAGGGCTTCAAATGTAAAAGAACCATAAATTCAAACTTGAGGGAATGGAATAATTTATTTTTATGGTGATTTCCTATTGAAACCAAAGGCAACAAATAAAATCCATGTCAAGTTGCAAGTGTAAAATAATGGGATATAATGACAACCAAAGACTAAACACCATAAGAAAATGTGGGAAATGTGGGACCTGTAAACTTTTTAGATGGACCAAAGGTCACATCACTATGAAAGGTGTAACCTATAATTTTTAACAATTGAATCAAAATTGAATCACTTTAGGTCCAAGGTGCCCAAATCATGATTAATTCTCAATCATAGACCCCTGTCCACATGGTGATCATAATCGTTCACAAGTTGGACAAGGTTCAATGATTGAAATCACTCCCAAGTTAGACAAGGTTTAACGACCAAAATTGTTCATTCGTTGGACAAGTTTCAATGACCAAAATCACTCATGAACTAAATAAGGTTGAATTCACCATTTGGACAAGGTCCAAGGTTTAATGATTGAAATTCAATTGCAATGTGGATTAGAACAAAATTCACTCAATCTTAGTTCAAGGTGCCTAAGTTGTGACTGATTTTTGGTCGTAAACCCTTGTCCACATGGTGACTAAAATCATTCACAAGTTGGATAGGGTCAAGTTCGCCATCTAAACAAGGTCCAATGTTTAGCAATCAAAATTTAATTGCCATTTGGACTAGACCAAAATTTCGTCGTTCCTAGTCCAAGATGTTTAAGTTGCAACTAATTTTCAATCACATAACCTTATCTAGATGGCAATTGAAACTCATGACACTTGCATAGGGTCTAGTGACTAAAATCATTTACGAACTAGACAATGTTGAATTCACAATCTAAAATGGGCCAGTTCAACTTGTAATTGAATTTGGATCATTGCACATTGGAACCTATTGAGATGATGACCTCAACTTTGTGTAATTAGTGACCATATTTTGGTTGTTGGACCTTGTCTAGATGGCAACTTTTTTTGATCATTAGACCTTGCACCCTATCTAGATGGTGACCTTTTTTATTCATTTAAACTTGGGTCTTATTGAAATGGTGACCTTTTTTGGTCATTAGACCTTGGGCCCTGTCTAAATGAAGACTTTTTTCAATCATTGGAGCTTGGACCTTGTCCAAATGGAAACCTTTTTTGGTTGCTTAAACCTTGTTTAGATGGCAACCTTTTTTTTTTATCGTCTGACATTATCCAAATGAAGACCTTTTTTGTTGAACCTTTTTTTAGTTGTAAGCCATGTTGAACTTTCCAAGCTTCAATTGTATGTGGTCCCCTTCTAAATTGTGACCCTATTCATCTTATGATTAAAATTAGGTCGCTAGTTTAGTAGGTATTTTGGGTTGCCATCCCCCATATTAATTAACTTGTGATTTTTTTTTCAGTCCCCCCCCCTCCCCTTCCCCCACCCTTTAACTTGTAAGAGTTTTTTAGGGTTTAAGGTTTGTTCATTAACCCCCTAATTAGGTTTGTAACACTTCTAAGGCAAAAACTTTACTATGGTGATTAAAGGTATGACAATGTAGAAAAATTAACCATCATGCCTTGGAATATTAAATTAAATCTAGCAAGGCCATAGATGACAGACAATTCTTTTTGTATGTTAGGCCACACATTGAGAATGAAACATTATAATTTGACAATTCTGAATATTCTTTTCCAACTTTTGGCGATTGAAAGTGCAATTCATTTTCAATTTTTTTTCTTTTGAAATTGTTTACAATGCAAAAAAATTTCCATTAAAAAATCAAATTAGGTGTTTTGGGTCCCATATCCACATGGGGACCCAACAATTTGATACAAAACTTTGAATTATAAAAATGAGATCAAGAAAAAAAACTATAAACCTAAACACAATAATGCGTATTATAGAAATAAGAACAATAATGAATGTTACAAAAATGAGACAAAAAACCAAGACTAGTAAAATTGAAAAAAATGTGAACTCCAAATCTGAGTTAAAAATCTCATTACTAGGAAATGTGGTCCCAACCACTATGCAATCCAATCATTTTTCAATGGATTAAACCAATTCCAATATAGTGGCATTATAGTGGCATTTGGCCTAACATAATGGATGGGTTAGTGATCGAGGTCGCGTGGCAATGACCAATAGAACCCTAGTGGATTGGTCTAATGATATTATATAACACAATCATGGAAAACCATCCAATGGTTCAAATTGGGCCTTCTTATGCCATTGGATCAAATGATTAATTTAAAATACGGTAAGTCCTTCTCCATTGAGATGATGCCACATGGCATGTGCAGGCATTCATTTGATGTGTTGCCACATGGCAATCATAGGCAACCAATTATATGTTGCCATGGGGAAAACATTAGACATCCAATGAGATGTTGCCTCGTGGCAAGGCTAGGTTGAAACACCTATCCATTATGTACCTAAGTAACTAGACCTATGCACCTAGGTACCTAGGCCTAGTTGGCCTTGGTTTAAAAACCTAACCTCCTAGGAGGCCTAACATGGCTAATGAAACTTAGTAAGCCTAATCTAGGTTAGTTTCGCCAACTAGGTTGCAAGATTTAGAACTTGAACCCCTCACCTCCATTTTGAGGGGCCAAATTTTCAACCATTGCACCACTTCCTTTTTATGTGAAATAACAGTTCAACAAAAACTTATAACACTTTCTTTCAGCCTACTTAAATAGCCTAGTTAAAATATACTAGACTTGCTTGATTTAGGCTAATTTAGGATAAGTACCTAAGTAAACATATGCTACCTAGGCTAAACACCTAAGTTAATCTAGGTTATATTGTAGGTTGATCTTAGGTTATATATGCTACATCTAAGCTATGTAGGTTGCTTTAGGCTATGAAGGTTATATTTAAGCTATAATTAGGTTATGTACCCACACTTACATTATGTTGGTTATTTTTATGTTGGCTATACGTAGGTTGGCTAAACTTGTGTTAGTTATTTTTATATTTGCTATACTTAGTTGACTAAACTTGTGTTGGCTATACTTAAGTTGGTTAAACCTATGTTGGTTGTTCTTATGTTGGTTATACCTAAATTGGCTAAACCTATGTTGGTTATAGTTCAATTGGTTATATGTATGTTGGCTATACTTATGTTGGCCATTATCATGTTGGTTGTACCATCACTAGAAAAATTTAATAAACTTGAAGGTTTGTTATTTACCAATGCATTAGGTAGATAGGTTAATGTCCAAACACATAAGAATTTAAAGTTCAATGAAATTCAAAGGAAGGCTCTTTTGTTTATGATGTCCAAAAAAAATTTTGAGATCTTTTTTTGGCACATTCATAACACTAAAACTTGTCAAAAATAGATTAAAAATTAGAAAGTTATGCCCTTCAAAGTGTGCATGGTCAAAAAGTCAAAAAAGTGCCACACCCAACAGTAAGAAACCGTTTTGAAAACACCCAAACAGTCCTTGTATGTTGCTTTACTACCTTCAGAGTTCAAAAATGAATTATAGAACTTAAGGTGGCACTATCATAGCACTTTAGATCACTCAATTTGAATAGGATTTGAAAAAGTTATGAGCTTTGGAAGTAGGAGGGGTCTAAAAGAAGAAAAATGTGTGTTTTAGCGTTTTGAACTGAATTTGGGTGAACTAATCCACTACATCCACTATATCGTGGAATGACACTAGTCTAATTCCACAAATATTGGATTTGGGTGGGTCAATTCATTAGACCAATCCATTACATCCAACGTATAGTGGCATGGACCAATCCCATTCCATTAAAACTGGATTTGAATGGAACTATGTAGTGGCACATGACCAAGTTTTCTAGTAGTGTCTATTGAAATCCATATGGACTTTATTATATATTAAGAATGTATGTCCAATCCACTCTTTCTTATGTTATAATTATTGAAAAATGTCATTAAATCCTAACCACTATAAACCCTAAACATTGTGCTAATTGTCGATAACATTTTTTTGGTGGAATCCAATTGTAAGAAGGTGTCATCATAACATTCATAATCGACTGTAAATCTTCAGATCAATTTGTCTTATTGTATTCAAGGAAGTATATATAATAGCAATCACACTTAAAACATAAACAAAAGGAGTGAAATAAAATGTCATGGGATCCAGGTTTGACATTTCTTTAAGTTAAACCTTTAAACATGACATTGTTGACGAATCCATAAAATATTCAATGTCAATCTTTTTTTGCCATATGAGATGTGTAAGTTTACCTACCAAATATGTTTTGAACTTTAGAGTTCAAAGGTGTGTTAATCCCATTTTTTAAGGAGATTTGATGAACCTTCTTTTTCCATAAGTATAAATGAGCTCAGGCACCACCACCATCGAAATTGTTGTTGTTTTCCAATTTCCTCTTTTGTAACAAATCCATATGGGGATGGATTATCCTTCCTTAGCTTCCTAGCCTCCCCTAATCACACACCAATGTATACAATTGAAATATTGTTTAGTGGAAAATGTAATATGAAGTTGTTTTGTGATCACAAGATTTAAATTTCCCCCATTAAGTTCTATTTGGATCCCTTTTGGTCCTAATAGTGTAGCCCTATGGAGAATTCTGAGGTTTTGCTGTAAGGTTTGACTTTTTGATTATGAGAGTTATTTAAATAAAAAAAAAATCATACTTCCTTCAACATCTGAATTTATGCCAATGGTTAGTACCCCATGTTTTATGCTTGGGAGGTTTAGACTTCAAATTTGCTAAACCACATCAAAACAAAAAAATAATTTGAGCACTACTAGAATGTGAAGAACCTTGACATGTTCTTTTGCTGAATAAAAAAACATGTAAAATCATGTTATGTGATTTTATGTAGAACCATGCAAGGCTGAAAAACATGTGCAAGAAAACAAGAAAAACATGCATTAGAAAAAGCTCAATCCAACCTTCCCCCTCACAAAAGTTTTTGATTGTCAAGGGATTGGTTTTGGCCATCATGGTACCTTTACATCTCCCTAAGCATGTTTTTGTTCCACCACAATTGGTACACCTCTACGGTTTTTGCATGTACGGCATAAAACTTTATGACAATTGGTCAATTGGTGGAACAAACCAATGCCTCCATAAAAAGTTAGCATCGAGCTTTGTGATTATCTTTCATTTTCAACTTTTATTCAACAAATTCAATGTACGAAGGCACCCCGTCAAGTTCTCAATCCGCAATTTGTGAATTTTGCCATGTCCACCTTGCCAACTTGGACCAAGTAGGCACAATGTCAAGGCCGATGATGGCACCCAAATGACCCCTTGTCCTTGTGCTTGGTTCAAGTTTGCCTTTTCCCTCTTCTCGACCACCCACAAAGGCAATTATGTTTTACTTTTGGCAAAAAATTTAGACCAACCCATCCACCATTTCACCTTTTTGTGCAACAAACAAATTTCAAGGGAGGAATCCTCCTTCAATGGATAAATTATAAGCTAAGGGATGTTACTTTTGCTTCTTATGAGAAGATCCTTTAGAAGTAGACATAGTTCTAGACTCTTTTTCTTTTGAAGATTCTTCTTGAAGGCATTTGGATGTAAGGTCTTGAGAAAAATCATTTATAATACATTTGGACATTGAATCGAACATGTTGCCCACACACCTTGATTTTTTTACCCACAACCCCTGCCTCCCAAATAACAATTGCTAAAAGTAGTCATAATTTTGCCAAGTTGAAGTAATCTAGCAAAGGAACTTCATAGTACATAACATGTTCACCTTTCTTTCCCACCTCCTATGTTGCACTGAAGTTCCTCCCATTGATTGCAAAGATTAACCAAAGATTAGGAACCCATTGTGGCAAAGAAAAACATAAAAAAATATGATAGAATAACTTGGTCATGGCCAATTTATATTCAGGTTTGATTTTGTTGAGGAACTAGAGTTAAAACTAATTAAAACAACATTTTCCATCATTTTAATGCGACCAAATTTCAATTGTAACTTGTCCAAAAAACAACTAAAATTCACTTGGCAATTCTCTTGACATTGATTTGGACACATGTGGTCACTCATCAGGGCGATTGAAATTTGGTCACATTCTTTAAACAAGGCCAATCGTTACTTGAGTAGGGGTGGACAAATTTGGTTACAGTTTTGGAGAAAGGTGATTGCTACTTTGACTAGGATGGACAAATTCAATTAATCCATGGATAAGGTTAAATATATTCCAACTAAATTTTAATCATAATTTAGACGGTTGAAATTATTTACATGATGTAATAAGCTGTTGAGATCAATGTAGTTGATTAGATGGATGACTAAGATATTTCTATTTAAAAGAAAGATCTAACATAATTTATTTTCTATGGCATTTAAGGGTTTCATTATTTTATGTTCTTTTAAATGTTCAATCAAAAGTGGATGTGTTGGTTTTGCATGGTAATTGTTTTACATAGTTATCATGTTCATAGGGGTAATTATTTTACCCCTAATACAAAAATTAGTATACTCAACATAGTTTGACCTTAGGTTGACCTTAAATTGATGTGACATAGGGTTGTGTCGGCATCAAAATAGACATGATTGATGTGATGTGACAATGCCAATGCTAATAACCTTGTTTCAACATGATGAATTAAAAAAATCAACTAATTTTTTCCACCCATTATAACTCTTATTAGTTGAATGATTGAACATACATATTCACCCTTTATTATTTAACATCTTAGAACATTCATTTTTTTTTGAAACAAAGTCATGTGTCTTATCCTCACTATGTCATGGTTCATATTGTGCTATTTGAACTCTGATTGCACGCATAACAATTGGGTTTTTTGAATTTTTTTTTTGAGATAAAACTAGAGTGTCATGGCTTTATAGGTCAATGAAACGCTTAGAAAATATGGGCTTATTATTGCTTGAGTTGTTGCAAACTTGCATAGTTCAAAGATGAAAAAGAAATTTCAACCATGACCGTTATTTTGACATTTTTGTTTCATGTGAAATGTTGGGGTTGGTAGCACCATTTGTAAGGTCTTGCAGTGGGCCTTTCACATCTAAATGTTTTACAATAGATGATTCCAAGGTTTGTGTTAGTTTTACTTCAATTACAATCAATGAAGCATAATCCATTTTGTAAAAAACCATCACATGGACAATAGGAGTGGGAAGGGATGGTAATAGTGGTCAACATAAAATATGTTTGGATTTTGTTGTACCCCATGGAAATTGACAACTCTAATAATGACTAAATTTGTATAAGAATATGTTTTAAGAGACCTTGGAGTTTAAACAAACTATTACTATTTAGTATGGAAAACTTTAGTTAATGGCATTTCAAGGTTATGTGCCAAGTTTGCAACTTTAAATAAGGGCCCAAGTTGTTGTCAATATCTTTGGGCTTGTTGTTTTACAATGTGTGTTGAATCAATGTGGGGGTTATTCTTTATTTTTTGATGATTTGTTGTCATTATAATAATGACTAATATCACAAATTTATATGCTTCATGGGTTCATTTCGAATTCATGCGAAATTTGTTATTTCATGGGTTGTATTATTTAAACACGAATGTCATGCATTATTTAAAAGTAGAATTCAGGGTTCGTGTGTAAATAACATGAATAAACATATAACATTCATGTTTAAACAATATGAATAAGCATATGACATTAATGTTTAAATATGACAAGACATTGATGTTCAAACAATAGAAGTAGATGAATGACATTCATGTTTATTCCATACGAACCTATCACGACTTTAGCTTTGGGCTTGCAACCAAGGCATATGCATGGAAAGGTGCAAGCCGAAAGTGCAACCTAGGAATCACATTTGCATTCTTGGGAGTGTGAGGGAATGAACCCACACACTCCCAAGTGGACTCCCACTTTGGGCGTTAGAATTCTTATGGAATCCCAAATTTTCAAAGAGGTATTTTAGGGGTCACAATTCATTGGATCAAAAAGCTCCCTATACCATTGGAAATTTCTTGAAATGTAGATGTCTACAATGGGCTTGCATGACCCATTGGCGTATTTAAAACACAAGTTATGGCCAAAAGAAAAGTCAGGAGTCAAAATGCCAATTTGACTCCCGTTCATTAAAAGTCAAAAATCACCTTGAAATACATGCATGTAGGTACCATGCCACATATCATTGGAAAACTTTTGATGAGGACTACAACATTTTTTTAGACCTCACTTCAATCGAAGATTTGCACAAGAAGTTTTGGCCCTGCAAAATGCTGGAAGTTCTAATTTTGAGAGTTTCGGGATTCCCAAATTTGAACTTGGGAATCCCAAAAGAAAATGACATTTTGATGCAGCCTTTGTGGCTAATCATAGAGAATACTATAAGGTTTGGGCCGTGGTGAGTCTTGTGAGTCTATGTATGCCTGTGGCTTGTCCGTGCATCAAAAGTGTTCCAATTGACGCACTAACTAATTTGTTGTTTGGTTTGTCAAGTTTGTGTGAATAATTGACCCGCTTTTCATTCATCTTAGTCCCCATCCAAAGTTTTAGCATGCCCTTTTACCTTCGAAATGTTACAATCTAAGGAACATACCTCAACTTTTTCTTCCATTGTTTTCATTTTGACTCACATTTGAATTTTCCAAGGAATGTGAAGGTGTTTCAAAACCTATGAAAAACAAATTTTGCACAATTATTATTGCCAAATCTTGACCCATGAAGTTTGTGATAGTATCATTTATATGTCATTAAATGCAAATGGATTGTTTGACATTTGATTTCAATGAGACCTAAAATTTTGATGCAAAATTTCAAGTCCTCCAAAAACACATGCAAAAATGGGTGGTACAAGTTTTGGATACCTCCTTTTCATTTATGTTATTTTTTTAACATCACAAACTCACAACATGTTGGCAATATATGCTAAATTAAAATTGATTTGAAGGTTGTTTAAAATGTTGTTTCAAACCAAAGGGAGGTGGGTGAATTATGAGACGTTTGAGAGATTGTTTAGGGGATAAAATTCAAGGGTGGCAAGAATGCATAATTCAAGGGGACAAATTCAAGTGAGTGAAACAAAAAATAAATGAAATTGAATGGCAATAAAAAAAAAGGCTTTGATCCATTACAAACAAATTCCTTAGAGTGTAGTTTAAAGTTTACAAGTTAGTTGTTTTTTATTGATTTGATTTTATGAAACCTTTGTAATAACTTTCATAACTATTCTAATTTTCACTTGTTTGCAATGTTGCTTTAGATGTTTTAAATTTTGGAACCTAATTGGGAGGTTATTAGAACCTATAAGAGAACCAAGAAAATGTCAAATATAAAAATTGAAAAAAAAATCCAAAAAAAATCTTAAATTTTAAATAAAATTAATCCCAGTTTTAGGAAAAAAAAACCTAATTGAAAGCAAAACCTTGGCCATGAAAATTTTAAAAACCAGAACTTCAATTCCTAAAACCTAAGAACCATCCAATGCTGATAGAATCATTGTTTAGTTCTTAACCGATTCCAAACCCTACAAGTTAGTTATGAATAACTGACCATTGTATTTTTGTTTATATTTGACCAAACATTTTGTCAATAATTGGCCAACACTGGTTTAAACTTCATTCTAGGAATATACATACACATGTTGGGCTCCTTTTTAACATTATGTTTGTAAACATACAAGAGCTACAGGGTCAATGTAAAACTAGAGGTTGAAGAGAATTCCTAAGTGTATTTGGAGGGTACCTTATATCCATGAATATGGCTCCTCAAAATGAGGAAAGATATTATGTCTACTCTTTAAAAGTGTGAAGAAAATCATGTCTACTTATAGGTGTAAGGTTCTCCCATTCTTAAGGAGTAGATGTAAGGACCCTTCCCCCTTCTTTGTTTGGTGATCTTTGTATGTTTAGAGATTCATGATAACTTTTCACCTTTTGCTTCATGATGGGTAAAGGCCATCATGGGTGAGGGATATTCCCAAAATGCAAGGTTGGAACCTGGCTATTGCCTCCTCCTAAGCCCCTTGTTTTGGGAATGCCCTCACCCTGAGGCTTTACCCGACACCTAGAAGTACATACAAGGTCCTTGTAATAGGCTTGTGATGATGAGTGAAATGAAGCCTATGTGGCCAATTAGATTGTTAGAAGGGGAGGGGTGAGTGGTTTGGAGTAGTTCTCCATTGAACTGACACTTAAAAATGTTGCCATTGTCCCATAGGCTTGTGTATAGGTGTGAATTTTGTTTTTGCACAATGAGACTGTTGGAGTTGGTGCCTCCATTTTGTTTTGAAGAGTTTTGCCTCGATTACTGAACCAAGTTAAACGTTACATGCCTTTTGCATGTGGCCCATGCAAAAAGTGTGAGAAAGCTTTTTCAACAGGAATTTGAAAATTTTAACACTTGCTTCTCTTCTGCTGCTCTGTTAGTGAAAGGTGCACAAACCCTAGTATTTGTGTATACGTTTTCAAACTTCAATTATTTATCGACGAAATTTCGCCAAAAATAGAAAATAGAAAATAAATATTTAAATATTAAATGCATTTGAAAAATTAAAATCGCCAAAAGTGAGGAATTTATATATATATATATATAATTGGTATTCATTGAGTAGCCAAAAACATAGAAGCATGATTAAAGTTTTACATTTCATCTATGATTAAATATAGTCACATTTGGCTAAATCTACCTAGGGGTGATACTCACTTTTTCTACATCTTTCAATTTGGATGATCGCCACTTTGGCTTCAAAACAAAACAAAAAAAAAACCATGGCTTCTCATGCTAGGCTAACGAAGAAGAGACAGGAGGGTCTGGGGTCTGGACCACTGGCACGTTACAACACTTACTAAATTGTACAAAGAGAGTCGTGCTTATTTTTGTTTTTGTTTTTTTCCCCCATTTCTACTGAACCAAAAAATTCTGTTGTTGTTGTTGTTGGAAGCTTTCTCCTTAAGTTATTGGCAAGCTCCGTGCACAAAAAAATTCATTTTAGAAAAGAAAAGAAAAAGAATACTCCATAAATGAGCCTCGTGCACGGTTGTCATCAGAGTACACCCAGGTGGCTGTATTTAGTGGGACGTCCGAGGGGGCGTGAGACAGGATCATTATTGATAAAATACGTGACTTACTTGGAAAGCGGATGGAGGGTGGGCACTGGGTAGCTGTTGGGTTGAGTTGGGTTGGGTTGGGTGGGTGGGGAGGGGGGGTGGAGGAACCATAGTCTATATGTGTCATGAACCCACGTTTGCAAATGGGGATGAACACCTAATATGTAAGTAATTGAAGAGAACAATCCCATTAATTCGCCCCACGCTTAACCCAGTACCATAATATCACCAACAATTTTGACTTAGGATATAGCCACTAGGCTAGGCTAGGCTAGGCTATATACTAGGAACCCTAAACTCTAAAGCCTAGTTAGTTAGTAGTCACGACTCTTATTATTATTATTATTAGCCTTTTCTCTTTGTTGATTCGTATTCATTTCTCTTGCAATAAAGTTTGGCACGTTTACATCATTCCACGCTTGTTCTAAATGGACTAGGCACGCATGTTTCCCTTTTTTATTATTGAGGATGATGGATTTGGTACTAAGTTGTTGAGGAAAATACCCTGGTACAAAATGAATGGGTAAACCTGAATTTAATGGCCTACCAAGTAATTTAATGTAGGAGAAAGTCGTAGGTTGTGAATTCTTCTTTTGATTGTTTTCCAAACTTCTGAGTAGCATCTGCAAAAACAAAAATGGCCAAATTTAGCTATATACACTACCAGATATGAAAGTTTTAAAAATAAATAAATAAAGGATGCTTGTATTATTCTTGGCTACCTACTATATCTTATCTCAATTTAGAAATTTTTATTCAATTCTGGTGAATTTTCACCAAATTTTAGAAATTTGGTCCAATTTTTTCCTCAAAAATTCCTTTGTATGAGTCGAAATCATATTTTTTCAGTTGAAATTTGACAGAAATGGGCCCATAGGGTGGGTACATTCTGACTAAGACTTGTCTGTAGGAATGCCCAATAGAGTCCCAAACAGCACATGAAAAAATACGTGTAGGGTAAAGCCCTAGGTCAAGGGCATTATCAAAATACGGGCGCACAAGGTGATAGCCAATTCCAGGCCTGATTTTGGTAATGCCCTCAACCTAGGGCTTTACACGACGTAAAGACCTGCCAGAAATTAAGTACCTGTAAACGGTAGAGAAAAAATAGAGTTTCATTTGACAGAGGTTGCAAAAAAAAAAACAGAGATGGTTGGCAGAATCAGCCGCTGCCAGAATCAGCTACACTGGCTAATTCTGCCACCCAATACTGGCAATGGGAGCTACGTTGGCCACCCAAGCCTTTAACATACATTAAAGGCTATTGCCAGATTTTTAAGGGCGAGAGGTTTTTTGGTGGGTGTATGCATTTCTCAAAGCACCACTAGCGAAATTTGCACCAAATTTTACACCCAAAAGAAAAGACTATCAATGTTGGTTATATCATTAACTTTGGAACCAAAAGACGAAAGATCTTGAATGTATATTTTTATATGCCATTCTCTAAGGCCTCCCTAGACCGTATATATAACATGCATTATCAACCCATTTGTAATCCCATTTTATTACAAATTGTCAAAATAATCCCTTAACTAAGTAGTAATGAAGATGAAGAACTAAAGAAAGATGATGAAAGACAATAAGAAGAATAAAAATTAAAACAAACAGCAAACTCTTGAAAATCTATTCTAACCATCAGTGATCAAAATTGTCCCTTCAAACATCTACACTCTAAACTTTGCTCTGCCTCTTGTGTGAGCAGCAAATCTATTGAATATATTTTTGGTAGATTGGATCAACCTTTTTTTTTAAGTGAGAAATTCTGGAATTTTTTTTCACAAATTGAATTTTTTTTGTGAAAAACAGCACTTTCATATTTTGTTAATAGCCAAATTGAATTTTTTTAAAAAAAAAATCACTGCCCCCAACACTCAGTTTAAATATGAAGATAGTGTTTACAAGCATGTAAACTATTGAGTGCTCTTGGACAAAGTGCATTAGTTTCTTTTGATGATGACCCAACATTTTGAAAATGCATTTCTCTTCATAATCAATCGGAAGGCAAATCTTGCAAAATCTTGCCTTCTGATTTGTCCTTGAGATGAGTGTTATTTCTCATAACCTTAACCTTCTTGAAGGTAGATGAAGTAAATTACTTTTCATCCATGAAGAGCCCTTTCTGTCTATGAAGAGAGCTGGATATAGTCTCAACACTCTCGTGCCTTGACTACATCTGGTAGTTGGTCATCCTCTCTCACTTACCTTGTGGTCGGTTAAGTTTGGTTCCAACAATGAGGAAGTAAAATGAGAGCAAAATTTTGGAAGAAGAAGCTGCCTTATTATTAGACCTAGTCTGTCCTCTACTAGAACTTATATTATTAGGCTCTTTTGAATTATTTCAAGAAACTCCGAGGCAAATTTCAAAGGTAGGTGTGACTTACTTAATAACTGACCACCACAAAGATTGATTGGGTCAGTGATGAATTGTGCAATCTTGGTGGGAGCGTGCCTCATTCAGGCCTTCCTTCCTAAATATATCTGAACGTGCTGTATATGTGTGTTTGGCAGCACTTTCGTATTATTATTATTATTATTACTTCACTGCTCGCTTGCAGCTTGTGTTTATAACCTTGACTCGCTCACCTTTGCATCAATGGTGTCGCTCACAAGTCACATTCATTCAAGCTCCAAGCCCCACGTTGGTTTGATTGATGTGGCTACTACCAAGTCCTGGGCCCCGGTCTTCCCTTTTAATTGTGCTTTCCTGCATCTTGTTCATCACAATGATGAGTCATTAGTTAGTAGCTTCACTGTTATGGAAACAAAAGGAGAGACTGGTGACCCATTACCCAAAGTTACAAGCTCCAGTTCGCCTTCAATTACTACCTGAACTAGATTCTTTCCTATTTTGCATTGCAGTGTTGTTCATCTCTGTTTCTTTTCTCCTAAAAAAATCAATAAGAAATGGGCTGAGGGGGGGGGGGGGGGGGAGAGAGAATTTCACCTCTCTTTTTAACCTGAAAAAGATGATTTCGACACATACTCAAAGATTTTTGTTAAATAAATGGCTTACTAGATTTCAAACCTTTTATAAAATTGTCAGATTTTTACAACAGATTCCAGCAGGTAGCCAAAATATAAATAAGATTCTTATATTTTTCTACTTTCAGATCTGTCCTATAGCCAAATTTGGCTAAATCTTCTGGTGCATGATCATACATCACAAAATTGGATTTTAATTTTTTTGAAAAAATATTATTTCCAAAAAAAAATTCTTAAGGGAAAAAAACCACCCTGGGCTTGAAGTTGCAGAAAAGAATTTTTTTAAAAAGGGAAAATGAATCCATAGGTGTCAAGTGGCAGGTGGCCTGAAAGAAATGAGCTCATCAGAAGTTTGCTAGCCTATGTGAGGAGTGAGGTACCAACTAGCTGGTTGTTGGCAGAAGAGAAGCAGTAGCCACACGCTTCTGCTGAAGAGAACATCCCAAAGCCAAAATCATCAAGCCCAAGGACATAACTTATAATTAGACTTAGGTACTTCTTACAACAGTTCCTCCAGGGGGGCCTGACTGACATTCATACTTGATTCACACATTCAACAGCTAATTTTTTAAGTTATCAATTGTGCTACCAAACCTAAGGAAAACTAAAGAAGTGCCTTTACAAGTTTGAGTGTTTGGATCACTCACATACATGTTTTTTTAATGGGTAATTTACTTATTTTTCTTGTCATATGTAATTTCTTTTACTGACTTATACGATTACTTAATAAAAAATTCCAAATGCAATTTATGTCACTAGTTGACAAGTTTTTGACTTTTCATATAAAATATTGTCTTATAAAATATTATTAATAAGAAAAATTAATGAAAAGCTTGAACTTCTATTAAGAGGTACAAAGATTCGCCTTCTATTGTTATGACCTAACAAGAAAAAGACGGTTTTCGTCGGATACATGAAAGTCCTGACTTTGTTACATTGCAACAATCTGTATGCAATGTATTAGACTTGGGCCATGGTACACTGAAGAGTGATTCTTGGTGTCCTTGAGTAACGCTTTGTGTCGCCCTTTTGTGTTGTCGTGACGCTTCATGACAAGTCAAATGAGTAGTCCATGCAGTGGATTTCTCCATCCTGAGAACTGAGCAGGTGGGTTGTTCAGTGGCATAATCTTTCTTGTGCAGTGACCCCCTGGGATAGTGTACTGCAGAATTCTTGATCCTCAAGCCAAATAGCCCAGATGGTGTTGCACATTCAACTCCTCAAACACGGGTTGTTGACGCACATCTCAATGGGTGCATGTATGTTGGTAACATGAAGATGCTAAGTTTGTAGAGGTCCCAAAACCAAAACATCTCTAGAATTGTTTGAGACAAACAAATAGGTCTAATTATCTCATGCTTTGAGGAAAGCCTGTGTAGGCTACTACAGGATGCCAGCTACACACTAGTTAACTGGCACCCTCAAGCCGGTTACTGGACATAACCAACCATAGTGAGAATTGAGACGCCCTATTTTCAACCGTGAAAAGAGTGGATAATCCACTTTCATCCAAGTAGTCACAGGGTTATGAAAACATTGAGCCAATAAGAGCTAATCATGTTGGTATCTTGTGCTAAGTAGTAGGTTGGTAATGAAATAAAGGTAGGATGCTATTATTATTGTGTGTAACTTGGGACTTAATAGCCAATTAAGGTGTTGAGATTCTCATTTTGGTTGGTTATTTTGATCATCAAATTTAGTCCACAAATGAAGAATTTGTTAAGAGCCCAAGGGCAAAGAGACACACTATTGGTTGCAGAAACAACAAGTTTTGTTCTTTTTCTTTGGGGGATCATCCAACCAAGGTGGTAAGTGAATACCCTTTGATTCTCTTCAATTTTGACTTTGATTTTACTGGTTTTATAATCACATGCCAAAAGCAAATGTTCCATATCTTTTCTTTTGACATACTTAGTCTAACACTGCCTTTTTAATGGGGCTCCCACATCTGTTTTAGAACATTGGACTTGATTTTATAAACTTTGTTTTTCATTGGTTTTTTCCTTTTCTATTAGCTTGTGAGTAGAAGTTAATTTTCTTTTGGAATTTTTTTTCTATTTTGAGATTTTAAAAAGAAAATTTCTAATTTTCTAATTTGGGTGTAATACATAAATTTTCTGAATTTTTTTTTGACACATTTGCAAACTCAGAAATTGAAAACAAAAGGGCAAAAAAAAAAAAAAAAAAAAAAAAAACCAAAAACCAAACATTCAACACCAACCTAAAAAAAACCACCCTTTCCTATATCTTTACCCACACCAAATATTTTTTTTTGTTTTTGCACATAACACTAATAGAAC
>Ga0116231_10005851_pt1 | contig 23961 bp, 20 predicted proteins | sample S1TSphgellanicum_2_FD_89695 | JGI IMG/M metagenome (GOLD analysis project Ga0116231, IMG submission 89695) | Host-associated microbial communities from peat moss isolated from Minnesota, USA - S1T2_Fd - Sphagnum magellanicum MG | ecosystem: Host-associated > Plants > Peat moss > Unclassified...
TGGATTGGTTTTAGGAAGTTTCTTGAGTTGTTTCCTTTTGGTTAGTATATAAGGAGGTGTTTGTGACCTTGAGAAACACCTTCATTTTTGTACAAAGTTATGAGATGAATACCAAGTTTGTAAGAATTAAAGTTTTGATTTTTAAAAAAAACTTTTGGTTTTTGAATAGTTTTGGGTATAGTTTGTGTGTAGTTCATGGGAGGATAATGGTGAGGTTTGCATAATCAAAAGTAAGGTGGGATGATAGTTTTACAACCCAAAAACATAGACTTCATAACTATGTAGTAATTATACATAGTTTCGATCCTAAACCCGCTCTTGTAGTACAAGGACAGTTTTGAAACATTGATGTGAAGCACGTCCAGCTTTAATATATAATGGCCTCATGGAATTAGAGGCACATGCCATGCCCATCACCTTGGTTTCGTAGCCGACAATCTTACACTCCTTTTCAATATCATTGAAAATTCAGCAACAAACATTATTTGAACGATTCCAAAGAGACCAGAAACTAGAATGTGGTGTTCGACCTGACCAAAGATACAACAGGCTCATAATCCCCAAGCTGGGTGGGGGGGCAACAACAAGTGGGTGGATTCTGGACCTCTGGCGAAAACATCAAAAGGACAAACTCTTAAATAGTCATCATATGCATTACAGTGACCAAACAATACTTTTCTAGTCTGATCCATCTACTCCTTTCAACTCACGTGTTGGACTTTATTTTCAATCATAAACCGGACTCTTTGTTGGCTCTATCCCAAATATCCCAAACCTGCGATAGAAGCATTGTTGGAACTCCTCCCAAGTGTGTTAGGGGAAGGCTAATCTAGGTAGGCTGAATGCATAAGGTCGTGTGTAGATTTAAGGGAGGAGGAGGTTTTTCACTTTTCAAAAGGGTTGTTTCTTGGATGGGAGGACTTGGGGGGGTTGAAGAACTGCTCTAAAGACCCCTAACGAGCTCTTTCCGGCGCTGGTTTTGGTCCTAACAATGCACCCGTGCAGAGAACTGCGTTGTTCTGCCACAGGGTTTTTAAAATTGTGCCCTTTTCAACTTTGTGTCTGCAGTAAATTTAAATAGTAAACCTTCTTTCTCAGTGCCTGATGGCATTCCAAAGATTAGCACTACTGCTCCTGCAGGAAGGTGGAGGTTTCCATACCTTCGCGTGAAATGCTGCAAAACATCTTCCCTGAACATTGGCAATGGAAGAACAACAAAATGTTCTTCACATTTTTTGAAGAACTGAAGAACATTGAAAACTGGGTTGCATGGTTTCTTGCAGAACTGTGCAAGGTCGAAAAAGGTGTGCAAAAAGACAAGTGAATCTAGTGGGAGTGTTTAGTGCCCCGCAGGGTTGAACGGGTATGAGAGTCAGGTGATGAAAATAGGTTAAATGTATAAGATTATAAATTATAAATGGAGGTTGAAGGGAAGGGGGGGAGGGTTGAATGATTTTGTCCCTCTTTTTGGAGGTGTTGTTTTAAAGGTGAGATGAGGGTGCGGGTGTGAAGGACAAGGGTTGAGCTTTTTTCCTTCATTTTTAAAGAGGGATAGGAAGGGTGTTTTTTTGAGTGGGGAGGGGGAAAAGAGGGCTGAAGGGTTTTTTTCCATTCCAACGAATCGTTTCTTGGGTGACATGGGGAGGTGGGAAGTTTCGTTGTTTTGGGAGGATGGGGCTAAGAAAAGATTTTTCAAAATATGCTAAATTATTAAGGAGATAAGCTTTGACTTCTGAAGCGGAAAAAAACTTTTTAATTAAATGTAATTTGTGTTCAAACCCAATTTGGTGCAATTTTGTAACACTTTTTTCTTTGGCTAAAACAAAGGAATGTTCAACTTCAATTGAAATCAAGAAAGAAAGAACATATTCTAAAGCAAACTCATTCAGCAAAGGTGTTTTGAAATTTATCAAGTTACAATATCATAAAATTTTGCAGCTTCAAAACAAATTATATTATTTTTTGGAAATGCTAAAATATTCCAAAAACACTTTTCTCAAAGAGAAATATTTTGTGAAGGAAAATGAAATGTTCTGAAATATTTATGTTTTCAAAATGGAATCTTCAAAAATTAATTAATTATTTAACAGATGTGTCAGAGCTGCCAAGGTACTATGGTAGCTATCAGAAGATTTCTCCCACCCCGTTTTCCCATAAAGGCATATCATTGTTGCCCTTAATCAACTAAAGGTCATTTCAAATTACCAGAAGTAGCTAAGGCATGGGAAAATTGAAGATATTTCCAAAAACTGGCGATCTTGAGTCAGTTACTAGACTGCCATCCAGAGGTTCAAGAGTGACCGTGGACCTCTTGTTGATGGATGTAAAATCATTTAACCCTCCTATAGATAGGATGAAAAGTCATGTAAAACTCCTCTCAGTGGATGAAAACTCATATCTGATGTTTTGTCCAGATGATGTATGCACATCGGAAATGAAATGTGAGAAGTTATGCTTGGTGAACACCAAGTGGAGGATGAATAGAAGCTGAACCTCTCGATGGTTGGTTATGATTCAACATAGTTTCCTATGTCCATTCACCATCCCATAACCATAGCCATGTACTAGTAATAAGTTTGTAAATGTACATAACTAAAGAGGCAGAATCTTTTATGGAACCAATAGACAAAAGGTTCTTCCAATCTAGATAGTTAGTTCTACGCAAGGACCTATTTCAAAGGCTTTCAAGCCAAGCAACATGTGAACTCCCAGTTGCATGTTATGTGACGTTGGCATTTGAATTTCAGTTAGCATGCCAATAAAAACATAAATTGACATTTATCCTTCTCATGGAACAAGTGTACTTTTGGCTAAGTGTCATGTTAAAACTGAAATTGGCGGCCAATTTCAACAAGACCACAAAAAAATTACTTTGCAGTTGATTGTATCCATAATATCTTATTTATAGATTTTTTGTTTTTTGGTGAATGGATGAACAAGAGAATTTTCATTTATTTTAGTTGTATATGCATAAACATGAAATTATGTCACACTTCACATGTCTTTTTTTTCTTTCTTTCTATTTTTTGATAATAAATGAATTATCTCTCACCAAAGAATCCTCCATTATTTGAAAAGAAGGGCCCTTCAAAATGTTACCACAAAATTGAAGTACCTTATATGGTAAAGATTAAATCTCCACATGTGTTAAGAAATCCCTACTCCTTAGCCTAAACGTTTTAACCGGAGACCATCAGTTTCATATCATGGCTTTTTCACCCCATGTGGCTACTAAGTTTCATGTTTTGGTTGTGATTGAGGCAATACCATTAACATATCATACAATCTGCAACCGAGGTATAGTCCAATTCAAGAATTCAATTTGCTCCAAATCAGTCCAAATTGGTTCCTAGCAAAGTGGACGCTGGACCCTCGTCTAAAGTGGGCCTTTTAAAATGACTATAATGCAAGTGTTGGCTGCAAGTCAAATGTGATGGGCTTGATTCAGTTTATTCCAACAAGTCCCAGAAGTCCACAACGTGGATTAGACCAAGACCAAACTCCAATAAATAATTTTGAAGGTTCCATTCCCAAAAAAAAATATTGCCTGGGGTGAGGGGGGTGGGTGGGGTTTGGTGTTTCTGAGAGGCCCATGCAAGGCAACTTTCTCCTCTGTCCACCCCTCACAATCTTGTGTCTTTCTGTATTTCTTCAGCTCATCACCATCTTCTCTTAAGCGTCTCCTCTTCTTTCCTTGCTCACTATAACCCTGTTCGTTTCCAGTACATTCCTTCCTATCTTTCTTCTCATACAGTCATCTCTGCTTCATCCCCATAGTTTTCTTGCCATTTCTCTTCTTCCTTTTTCCACTTACACCCCAGCTTTCACATACCGCCAACTACTCCAGTTGCAGCAATTGCGTCCCACAAGATTTGTATTTAATCTTCTTGGCTTCCTTGTGATCTACATCTGCAATCGAGTCTTCAAGTGTCGTCATACTTAAGTCACTGCTGCCCATGACCACCCCACAATGTGCTCCAATCCAATCCATCTAGCTTCAACGGTATTGTACTCCCTTCAACTGTCAAGCTAGATTTCTACAGTTGAAGCATGTGAATCAGCTCTCGGTGTTTTGTTTTCTATCGTGTATGTTTCGTGTAGTTTGTAATCTGGCATTTTCTGAGACGTTTGCTATCTGATATCTCCAATGCAGGTGATCCAAATTTCTTTTGCAGCCCACTCTCGGAACGGATTGCATCCATCGATTTGTGATCCTTGCTTACTACAACGACTGAACTTCTGTGTACCGCGCTTCCGCTTCCCCGGAAGATTAGGGCGTCAGTAACCTCCAAGTTCACCGAGTTGCTTACTCTGTACCATTTTCTTACGTACAACGCACTGTATTATTGCGGAGAGGGCCTAACGTCCACGCGATTCGGCAACTCTCGCTCCCAATACTCAGATCTCATTTGCCTTCCACTGGTAACTCAAACATGAAACTTGGTCTACAATGTTTTGGGTTTAGTGTTTTGGCCCGTGATGTAACTGTTGATATTGTTTTATTGTGTTGATATTGTTTTATTCAATCTAGTTTCACGATAAATTGCTACACTTGTGTTGTATTTGCACATTGGATGTCTCTGGCTACTCCTTGAAGAGATGGTTCAATTCTTTGTTGTGCATTGGATGCAGCTTTTAGGCATTTCCTCGAAGAAAGGATTCAAGTATACATTGTTGTAAAAGCGGAAAGGATTCAATAATAGGAAGTTGTACAACCTCTTCAATACTATCACGGTGCGTTTCATTTGATGGATCCGTGCATCGATGTGCTTTTCATGAAATAACTTGTTTACAATTAGGCCACAAAAACTATTTCACTATGCGCTCATAGACTAATACTATTGTAAATTTGTTATCAAAAATGAAGTTTATCAAGTGATCTTTTCATAATCTCAATCAACACCTCCCAAAAAATTAGAAGCGTTGACACATACCCATCATTTTCTGGGCATGGGTCATTGCAAAGCTTCAAAATGGTCAGGTTTTTTTAGCAATGGATCATCGAAATTTGTAAGCATCTTGGGAAGTAGGTTTCTGCTACATGTTTCTTTTACATCAGCTAATTTTAGTGACTAAAGTTTTTCTCCGTGATGTTGACACAGAGGTGGTAATTTTGCATATTTGTTCGCATCAAGATGGAAGATATCGTGCCTTACACTGAGAACATTGACATTGAAGGGCAAACATTTTATTCGGCATCTAACTCCGATACTGAAGAGCAAATAGCTAACTTCATTTCTGAGGAACAAACATCTCAATGGTTCAATGAATTCAAAACAACATTTCAGAGACATGAAGTTCGGGAAGTAAGGAACAATGTTCTCGTCAAGAAATTACCAGCCTGTTTTCGTGTACCTTTGGAACAATACACTCCGACGCAATGGCATTTTGGCCTCCACAACCGTGATGTCCTGCACGCTAGTGAATCAGAAGATCTGAAAATAGCCTTAGCTGCAGCATGCGAGCTGGGGCCATGGGATGAATTTTGTGCTTCGGTTGTGGATGACCCTGTAGGTGTTTTGAGAGCATATGGTCTAGATCACACCGAACCTAAGTTCAGTATGAGGCAGATGCTGTGCTTATTAACTTTAGATGCTTTGACAATATTTTTGGTATTTGCTAGTGACAAAGATATTATTATATTTGATGAGAGGACCCAAATAGGTGCTAGATTAACAACCTTTTTGAAGTCTAGTTTGGAGAACGAACAACTTCACAATGATCTTTTTTTGGTTGAGAATCAAATCCCCATAGCTTTATTGAGGAAAGTCATTAGCACATGTTATGAGAAATTGATAGAACCAAATTCGACATTAATGGATCAACAGTTAATATTGGACAAGATCTTGAAAGCTAAGGTTTTTGATATGTGTGAGGATATCTTTGTGGTGACGAAAGACCATCCGCCCAAAATTGAAGAGGCGTATCCTCAAGGCGAATTGGAAAAATGTCCACACATCCTAGCTTGTGTTTACAGAATACTGTGCGGTCAAAATTTGGAAAGGCCATCTGGAGAAACATCGATCACCATAGAATCTGCAACCGCTTTGAAGAAAGTCGGCATTCAAATCAAAGGAATCGAGGGAGTGTTGGATAAAGTGGGTTTTCGTAAACGTTGTTTATTCCTGCCAATTGTAAAATTACATGACGACACGGAATCTGTTCTTCGCAATCTGGCGATGTATGAGTACATGGAAGATTTTACTTCTCGTAAATGTCCATTTGGCGAATATCTACAACTCATGACAGATCTTATCGAGGTAGGAGATGTGAAACATCTAATCGACTGTGGTGTGATCCAAAACGAACTTTGCACCAATAAGAATGCTTTTCAAATGTGGAATAGCTTGCAAAGTAATTTATTCTTGCCCAAAAATTCTAAAGAATACGAAGACATGGTGTTTGAAATCAATAAGCAGTGTAAATCCTCACTATATGTAATGAGAACTGAATTCTATCAGTTATTTTGTTCTCGACCATGGTATGGATAGGTGTTATCACAGCCACCATTGTAACTGTTGGCACTTGCATCCAAGTTTACACATCTGTCATTGGTTCTGATAAAATGCAACCCCATTTTCCACCTTAATAAAATCATTGCACTGCAAACACTAGGATGGTGTATTTTCTCTGATATATCTATTTTATGCTTCGCTTCATATTTTGATACTATTTGTATTATTCTACAATATGATGCCTAATCCTCAAAGTGGAAATGCTTAGGAAAAATAATTTTTAGTATGTTATCTTAATTGTAGTTTTGGACATATATCACAAGTTTGTATTTCAGGATTTAGACTTTTTTTTCAAAAAAATTCAGAAAGAAAATTACACTGTTTTGAAAGATATTCTCCACTTTTGTGAAATCAATAAATTGTGGGGGAGGGGGCAAAAATCTGATGATACATAAAAATAATCATTTTACATCAAAATAAAAATAGTTTGTAATACCTATTTTCAATTGTAAGATATTACATCACAAGTTTTTATTTTACAATAATTAATAATAATAATTTGATGTTTTGATTTTTTTTCAATTTAAGACAGTGAAATTGTGGGTTTATTGGACCCTGGGATTTTTTTTCAATTAAATGTGATGTGACCACACTGGCCATCAGCCACAAGAAAAATTACTCAAAATCTGGCCATTGAAGAACATTTTTTCCTCAATTGTCCTTTGTATGAGTCGTTTTGGATTTTTATTTTTTTGGTCAAGTGAAGAAAAATTGTCAAAATAAAACTGATGGTTGGACCCCATTTCTTTTATTGTTAAAGAATATTTCCACATTTTGTGTGTTATGTACATGTGTGTCAATTACAGCTTTTGATCCAATAAGGTGAAATGGTGAATATCTTTGCTTCATGGAGGTTGTCAGGGAGATGAAATGGGCGATATTCACATATGTATTTAAAACCCTAAAATGCATGTGGGGTGAGAGAACCATAATGTGATAAATAATAGTTCAACAAAATTGCACTAACAAGTAAACATACGAAAAAGTCTCTTAGATTAAAGGTACGTTTAAACATGAAGATAATGTGGTTGATAAAATGAGTGATAATTAAGTATGTTCAAATAGGGAGAAAAATATCTGGAAACAATTAATGTTGCAAATGATGTGCCACTGATCATTAATTTAATTTTTAAATTAAAAAAGGTTTTAAATGATTGTAGTGGTATTCAAAAAACTCAAAAAATTCAATATTTCGTCCTTAAAACTACCAATAGTCTATGGTCATTCTTCCACACCTCACCATCACCCTTGTGTTTGCACTTGTGCTTCATGACCCACACCTTAGTATCGCAATTTGCCTCTAAACTCTTTTGTGCCTCATTTGAGCTTCATCATTAGAATTCACATCTAAACTTTGCACTTGTGCCTCTACATCTATCTCTTTGTGTCATAACATTATGTTTGTTTCTTTGCATTTATCATTTCTTTACTTATATGCCTTGCACTACATCAATGCAATCATTTTTTTACATCTATCTTCATGTTTGCATCTTTCACAATGCTATCATCATAAATTTTGTAATAATAATGGACAATTCAACAAGAGTTAATTCAACACCAAACAATAGTAGAAGACATCGTAGAGGCAAAGGAGGTGAAATTATCTCAGAACAATACAACTAGAACCAAGAGGAAAATTAGATGGATTCAATGGAAAATTCAAGAAATAATTGATTAGACAATGTGAAAAGTAAAGGCAAAAAAAACAAAGGTCCTTCTTGTTAGCACAACATGAATTGGACTCATAAAGAGGTGATGGCCTTAATTAGTTGTAAACACAAGGAGCACATCACTTTAAAAGAAGCTGTTGATCCATAATTAAACATGATTCTTACAACATAGTAGTCGAACAAATTATTAGAGGACCTAAAAGCAATCACACACTCAAAAACTCTAAAAAAAACTCTAAAAATTGGCGAGATGTGCAAGGACAAGTGGAATTACATTAATGGCGATTACAAGAAGATATTTGATTACTACAAAGGCATTGGTCATAACATTTCATACTATGGGAAGAACAACATTATTGCTCCAATCCACTCGAAGGATCTACAAGTAGAAGACAATGGAATTTATGTACGACATAAATAAAAGGAGGAAAAACAATTTGCTATACAACCTAGTTAATTAATCTTTGATGCATGAGTTGTTGGTAAAAGATGATGCTCCACACAAGAGCCACAAGGCACCTCAATTCAACTAGGACAACAATCATGGAGTTGTAGATAATGTAATCAACCTAAATGAACTCTATAATCCTTTGGACTAGGTAATGTTGAACCTCCATAATTTTAAGACACCTACAAGACCCAACACACATCCAACATCTAAAGCAACAATAACTATATAACTTTTGGAAGCAGTAAAATCAAAAGAACAATATCATCAATGTTCTTATTGGTCATTAAAGCCATTGATAATTTTTTTATTATTATCATGGATGCCATGGACCGCATCAACACCAATCAATTTGAAATTCACAAGAACAAGTCTCATGAGAAGACATTCAAACATTTCAAATATTATTTGAAGGAGAGAGACAAGAAGGTTCATAAAATGAACAATAATATGGTAAGAGTTTGATCAAACCTTAGTTATGTAATCTGTCATGCCTTCATAAAATAACAATCATAAATGCCTCCACCAATCATGTTTAAATCTTTTTATGATGATTTGGCATTGTTAAATAGTCAAATAAAAAATGAAGATTAATTACAATTAATAATTGATCTAAAAGAAATAGTTTGCCATTTGATGGAATTTCAAATCAACATTTCAATTTCATTGAACTAAGTGACAATAGTGAACTAAATAATAACAATCAAGCTTACCTTCCAATGAACATTCTTCATTTCAATTACATACTTGATGTCACATTAAACTTGAAGAAGAACAATTTCGATCAATTTCAATAAATCTACCATTTGAGCATTGAACTTGATAGAACTTTGTAATCAACATTTCAATTTCATTGTGCTAAACAATAACATGATAAATTGTGGAGTCATAATTTTCAAGCTTGAAATAAACAACTTGGAGAGCTAAAGCAACATTAAAATAAATAGTAGCATGAAGATTATGTTTCATTAAACATTCATCAATATTTGATGTAACATTGAACTTGAAGAAAAATAGTTCGAATCAATTGGAATCAATTTGCCATAACAAATCCAAATACATAAGTATCTTTAGCAACTACCATTTTCAAAACATATTATTACACATGTTTAGCAAAATACACAATTATTCAAAAATCTTCTTCTTTTGTTACTACCAAGTTCAAATATTTTTCAAACTTCAAATTTGTAATTTACAATAAAGACAAAAATGATCTATGGTAATGATTTGTAAGATATTTGTGGAGTTGTGATGATGAAAACAAAATTGGACATTAAACATTTCAACTTTCTCCATTTCAATTCCAAACTTGACAACATTATACTTGAAGAAAATAGTTGAGCATTACCATTTACAATTGAGTCCAACATTTCAATTTCATTTGAACATTACACTTGACAACATTTTAGCTTGTTCGTTTTCTATGTGCTCATTTGTTCTTTAGATATGTTTCAAGAGTGAAATGTTAGCCTTTGGCTAGATTTCAAAAGTTCATTACTTTCTAAAATAGTTTCTACCTCATTGAATCATGCATTTGTCATATTATTTTTACACCTTGTTCCACCTTGTTGATATTCATGATCCAACTACAACATTATTGCGTTTACACCAACAATGAACATGCTTCCCATCCAATATCAAGTTATATAGTAAGCAACAACATGTAACATCAGGAATGAAGAGGATATGAAGATTACTTTTGAACAAAAAGTTTCTAAAAATCTTTTTTAGCATTCCAAAAACACTTTTCCACCACTCTAGAAAGATTTTCTATTTCTCCCCTCTGTCCATCCCTCACAATCTTGTGTCTTTCTGCATTTCCTCAGCTCATCACCATCTTCTCTTCAGCGTCTCCTCTTCTTTCCTTGCTCACTATAACCCTGTTCGTTTCCAGCACATTCCTTCCTATCTTTCTTCTCATACAGTCATCTCTGTTTCATCCCCATAGTTTTCTTGCCATTTCTCTTCTTCCTTTTTCCACTTACGCCCCAGCTTTCACATACCGCCAACTACTCCAGTTGCAGCAATTGCATCCCACAAGATTTGTATTTAATCTTTTTGGCTTCAATGTGATCTACATCTGCAATCGAGTCTTCAAGTGTCGTCATAATTAAGTTAGTGCTGCCCATGACCACCCCACACTGTGCTCCAATCTAATCCATCTAGCTTCAACGGTATAGTACTCTGTTCAAATCAAATGTCAACCTAGATTTGAAGCATGCGAATCAGCTCTCGGTGTTTTGTTTTCTCTCGTGTATGTTTCGTCTAGTTCGCAATCTGGCATTTTCTGAGACGTTTGCTATCTCATACCTCCAATGCAGGTGATCCAAATTTCTTTTGCAGCCACCTCTCGGAACGGATTGCATACATCGATTTTTGATGCTTGCTTACTACAACGACCGAACTTCTGCGTACCGCATAACGCCCACTTCCGCTTCCCCGGAAGATTAGTGCGTTAGTAACCACCAAGTTCACCAAGTTGCTTGCTCTGTACCATTTTCTTACGTACAATGCACTGTATTATTGCGTAGAGGGCCTAACGTCCACGCGATTCGACAACTCTCGCTCGCAATACTCCGATCTCATTTTCCTTCCACTGGTAACTCAAACATGAAACTTGGTCTACAATGTTTTGGGTTTAGTGTTCTGGCCGGTGATCTAGCTGTTGATATTTTTTGATTCAATCTAGTTTCACGATAAATTGCTACACTTGTGTTGTATTTGCACATTGGATGTCTCCGGCTACGCCTTGAAGAGATGGTTCAATTCTTTGTTGTGCATTGGATGCAGCTTTCAGGCACTTCCTCGAAGAAAGGATTCAAATATTCATTCTTGTAAAAGCGGGAAGTATTCAATAATAGGAAGTTGTACAACCTGTTCAATGCTATCACGGTGCGTTTCATTTGATGGATCCGTGCATCGATGTGCTTTTCATGAAATAACCTGTTTACAATTAGGCCACAATCACTATTTCACTATGCGTTCATAGACTAATATTATTGTAAATTTGTTATCAAAAATGAAGTTTATCAAGTGATCTTTTCATAATCTCCATCAACACCTACCAAAAAATTAGAAGAGTTGACACATATCCATCATTTTTGGGCATGGGTCATTACAAAGCTTCAGAATGGTCAGGTCTTTTTAGCATTGGATCATCGAAATTTGTAAGCATCTTGGGAAGTAGGTTTCTGCTACATGTTTCTTTTACATCATCTAATTTTAGTGACTAAAGTTTCTCATTGTGATGTTGTCCCAGATTGGGTAATTTTGCAGATTTGTTCCTATCAAGATGGAAGACATCTTGCCTGACACTGACAACATTGATATTGAAGGGCAAACATCTGATTCAGTATCTAATATGGCTGAAGGGCAAGGGAACTCGGATACTGAAGAGCAAATAGCTAACTTCATTTCTGAGGAACAAACATCTCAATGGTTCAATGAATTTAAAACAGCACTTGAGAGACATGAAGTTCGGGAAGTAAGGAATGACGTTCTTGTAAGGAAATTACCAGCCTGTTTTCGTGTACCTTGGAACAATACACTCCAAGGCTATGGCAATTTGGCCTCCACAACTGTGATGTCCTGCACCCTAGTGAATCAGAAGATTTGAAAATAGCCTTAGCTGCAGCCTGCGAGCTGTGAGCTGGGACCATGGGATGAATTTTGTGCTTCGGTTGTGGATGACCCTGTAGGTGTTTTGAGAGCATACAGTCTAGATCACACCGAACCTTCACTATGAGGAAGATACAGTGCTTATTAACTTAAGATGCTTTGACAATATTTTCATAAACGTTGTTTATTGCTGCCAATTGTAAAATTATATGACCAGACAGAATCTTATTTTCACAATCTGGCGATGTATAAGTTCATTGAAGATTATAATTCTTTTAAATGTCCATTTGGCGAATATATACTACTCATGACAAGTCTTATCAAGGAGGTAGGGGATGTGAAACATCTAATCGACTGTGGTGTGATCCAAAACCAACTTTGCACCAATAAGAATGCTTTTCAAATGTGGAATAGCTTGCAAAGTGATTTAATCTTTCCCCAAAATTCAAAACAATACAAAGACATGGTGTCCAAAATCAATAAACAGTGTAAATCCTCACTGAATGTAATGAGAACTGAATTCTATCAGTTATTTTGTTCCAGACCATGGTATGTCATAGCTGTTATCACAGCCACCATTGCAACTGCTGGCACTTGCATCCAAGCTTACACATCTGTCATTGGTTCTGATCAAATGCAACCCCATTTTCCACCTTAATAAAATCATTGTATTGCAAACATTAGAATGGTGTATTTTGTCTGATATATCTATTTGATGCTTCGCCTCATATTTTGATATTATTTGTATTATTCTTGAAAATCATGCCTAATCCTCAAAATGTAAATGCTTATGAAAAATAGTTTTTAGTATGTTTTCTTCATTGTAGTTTTGGACATATATAGACACATATATCGAAGTGTCTCAACCTCACCTCCGGAGCATCATGATCAGCAGCAGCAGCTGCTGCTGCTGCTGCAGGAACGGAGAATGCAGAAATGCGCTGAAGATTTTGAGCTCCACTGGCAATCCAAAGAACAAAATGGACCAACGACAAGCAATCCCTGGAACCAAGAACAACACCAAGAAGTCTGAAGGCTTAAGACACTTCTTGGCAAAAACAAACGCAGCAGCAACGATGCAAGTGGAACCCACCAGCATGGCTGCCATTTCGTTCTAGAAAGAGGAGACGATGATCAAGGATTTATTTCTCCTTACTGATGAGAGGCGTGCCAGACGCAACCAAGAAGAAGAAGAGAACCATTAGGTCCACACTTTCTCCAAAGAACCCCTCCAAACTCCTTTCAATCCTAAACCTAAAGACGCTCCCGTAAAACCCAATAAGCCTTTCTCCTTCCTGATGAGAGACACGCCAGAAGCAACCAAGAAGAAGAGGAAGAAGAAGAGAACCATCAGGTTCCTTTCACTCCCCCTCTTCCAAAGACACCCTCCAAACCCCTTTAAACCCTAAACCCTAAAGATGCTCCCTGAAAACCCAACATCCCGAGAGTTGAGTTTTGCGACCAAGAGCGGAAGAAGCGTGTTTTCCGCGATTGGGTTTGCTGTGAAGGGCTTAAAAATGAGCAGGAGCTTGTTGTCATATGCACCCAACAACAAATCTCCTTTGTATTTGTGAGACGTTCAGAGTTTTTATTTTACAGTACTTTTTTAAAAAAATTCTTGTTTTGATATCTTTTGAATTTGTGAGATTGAAATTGTGGGTTTATTGGACCCTAGGGTTTTTTTCAATTAAATGTGATGTAACCACACTGGCCATCAACCACAAGGAGAATTACTCAAAATCTGGGCATTGAAGAACATTTTTTCAAATGTCCTTTGTATGAGTCATTCTGGATTTTATTTATTTTTGGCCAAGTGAAGAAAATTTGCCAAAATAAAACCGATGGTTGGACCTCATTTCTTTTGGTGTTAAGGAATATTTCCACATTTTGTGTGTTATGTGTACATGTGTGTCAATTACAGTTTTTGACCCAATGATAATGTGGTTGACAAAATGAGTGATAATCAACTATGTTCAAATAGGGAGAATATTATCTAGAAATAATTAATGTTGCAAATGATGTGCCGCTGTTCTCATTAATCTAATTTTAAAGTGAAAGAAGGTTTTAAACGATTGTAGTGATGTTCAAAAAATTCAAAAAATGAATGTTCCATCCTTCACACCACCAATAGCTTCTAGTCATTCTCCCACACTTGACCATCACCCTTGTGTTTTGCATTAGTGCTTCCTCACTCACACCTTAACATCGCAACTTGTCTCTAAGCTTTGCATTTGTGCTTCATTTGAGTCTCACCATTAGAATTCGCATGTGAACTTTGCACTTGCACCTCTACACTATCTTTTTGTGTTAGAACATTGTGTTTATTTTGTTGCATTTATCATTTCTTTATTTATATGCCTTGACAACATTAGTCAACACATTTTTTTACATTTATCTTCATGTTTGCATCTTCCACAACACCATCATCACAAATTTTGTAGCAATAATGGACAATTCAAAAAGAGTTAATTGAACACCAAACAATAGTAAAAAACATTGTAGAGGCAAAGGAGGTGAAATTACCTCACAACAACACAATTGGAACCAAGAGGAGAATGAGATGGACTCAATGGAAAATTCAAGAGACAATGTGAAAAGTAAAGGTAGAAAAAACAAAGGTCCTTCTCATTACCACAACATGAATTGGAATCGTGAAGAGGTGATGGCCCTAATTAATTATAAACACAAGGAGCACATCACTTTGAAAAAAATTGTTGATCCACAAGCAAACATGATTCCTACAACGCGGTAGTGGAACAAATTATTAGAAGACCTACAAGCAATCACACATTTAAAAACTCTAAAAACTAACAAGATGTGTAAAGACATGTGGAATTACATTAATGGTGATTATAAGAAGATATTTGACTATTACAAAAGCATTTGGTCATAACATTTCATACTAGGATTTGGCAAGGAAAGAATGGGACAAATTTCATTTGCCAAAATGATTCAATGAAGATTGTTATAATGCAATTGAGGTTTTCCATTGGGAGAGTAGCATTAATGCTCTAATCCAATTGAAGAATCTATAAGTAGAAGTCGATGGAATCTATGTATAACATAAATAAAAGGAGGAAAAACATTTTCCTACACAACCTAGTTGATATTTGATGCATGAGTTGTTGGGAAAAGATGATGTTCCACACGAGAGCCACAAGGCTTTTCAATTCAACTAGGACAACAATCATGGAGTTGTTGCAAATAATGCAATCAACTTAATTGAATTATCATAATCCTTTGGATTAAGTAATGTCGAACCTCCATAATTCTATGAAACCTACAAGACCCAACACACATCCAACACGTAAAATAACAATTACATAACTTTTGGAAATAGTAGAGTGAAAAAAAAAGTATCATCAATGTTCTTATTGGTCATTGAAGCCACTAGTTAAAAAAATAAAAATTGTCATGGATGCCATGGACCACATCAACACAAATCAATTTGAAATTGACAGGAACGAGACCAAGTCTCATGAAATGACATTCAAGCATTCCAAATATTTGAAGGAGAGAGATAAAAAGGTTCATAAGATGAACAATAATATGGTAAGAGTTTGATCAAACCTTACTTATGTAATGTGTCATGCCTTCATAAAAAAACAATCGCAAATGCCTCCACCAATCATGTTTAAATCCTTTTCTAATGATTTGGCATTGTTAAATAATCAAGACAAAATGAAGAATAATTGCAACTAGAAATGATGTGAAAAAAATAGTTTGCCATTTGACAGAATTTCAAATCAACATTTTAATTTCATTGAACTAAACAACATTGAATTAAATAGTATCAATCAAGCTTACCTTCCATTAAACATCCTTCATTTCAATTACATACTTGATGTCACATTAAACTTGAAGAAGAATAGTTCCAATCAATTTCAATCAATCTACCATTTGAGCATTGAACTTGATAGAACTTTGGAATCAACATTTCAATTTCATTGAGCTAAACAATAACATGATAAATTCTAGAATCATAATTTTCAAGATTGAAATAAATAATTTGGAGAACTAAATAAGCAACATTGAAATAAATAGTAGGAATGAACATTATATTTCATTAAACATTCATCAATATTTGATGTAACATTGAACTTTAAGAAAAATAGTTCCAATCAATGAAAATCAATTTGCCATAATAAATCCAAACACATAAGTGCTTTTAGCAATTGCCATCTTCAAAACACATCAAAACATATCGTTACACATGTTTAGCAAAATACACAATTGCTAAAAAATATTTTTTCTTTTGGTATAACTAAATTCAAATATTTTTCAAGCTTCAAATTTGTAGTTTGTAATGAAAAAAGAAATGATTTATAGGATATTTATGGAGTTGTGATGATGAAAACAAAATTGGACATTAAACATTTCAATTCCAACTTGACAACATCGTACTTGAAGAAAATAGTTGAGCATTACCATTTACAATTCATTGAGTTCGACATTTCAATTTCATTTGAACATTACACTTAACAACATTTTGGCTTGTTCATTTTCTATGTGTTCATTTGTTCTTTAGATATGCGTCAAAAATGAAATGTTAGTCTTTGGCTAGATTTCAAAAGTTCATTACTTTCTAAAATAATTTTCACCTCATTGAATCATGCATTTGTCTTATCATTTTTACACCTTATTCCACCTTGTTGATATCCATGATTTAGTTACAACATTATTGTATTTACATCAACAATGAACATCCTTCCCATCCAATATCAAGTTATACAATAAACAACATGTAACATTAGGAATGAAGAGAATATAAAGATTACTTTTGAACAAAAAGTTTCTAAAAATCTTTTTTAGCATCCTAGGAACATTTTGCACCGCATTCTTCCTTCTAGAAAAATTTCTTTTTGTATAATGTTTCCAAAAATGTGTGCCTAATGTTCACACTTTACTTATGAAGGATCCTGACCCAAGGCAAAAGTGGATAGCCTTTACCCCTAATGATGTATGGGTGAATGTCATCCTATGATTTGTGTTCAAAATTGGAAAAACCATCATAAGTTGTTTTTTCTACAAAGGCCATATAATCGAAAAACTTTCAAATCATCATAGATTTCAGTAATTTGACAAAAACATTTCCAAATTACTTATGATCAATAACTATTTGTAGTTACATGCTATGAGTTTTGGATTCGTAAGAAAATAAATATGTAGTAAAAGCTCCTTTAAGAGCTTAAGTGTGAATCTATGTGTAATCAATTGCACCATGAATAGAAAGGGGGGCACACCAATCCTTGAAGCCCACCATTACCTGTGGCAACCCCACTTTGAGGGAAGTGTGAGGTCGCCACTCACACTCTCGAAAATGGGACTTGGGAGTCCTCCGGGATTCTTGAAAACTCAGAATTCAATCGCAGGGGTCAAAACACCTTGCATTGAGGTGTTTTTTATACCGTTGAAAAGGTCTTAGAGTGTAGATGTCCAAAATGGCCTCGCATGAGCCATTTGGACATCTATAGCACAAGTTATGAGTGAAAGAAGGGCTGAGAGTCAAATTGGCAATTTGATTCTCGACCACTAAAAGTCAGGAATCAACCTGATTTCGATGTGTGCAGGTGGAGTGCAATACACCGTTGAAAAGCTCTGAAAGAGAGCTACAAGTTTGCTTTAGACCTCGTTCCAATTAGAGGTCGAAGCGAGAAGTTATGAATGCACAAAATCGCGGGAGTGCAAACCGAGACGATTTTGGGACTCCACTTTGGGAGTCTCAAGAAAAAGTGCCATTCGGATGCAAATGCGGCAGAGAGATGCAGAAAATACTATATGGGGGAAGGTGGTGGCTTCCCCTTAGTCCGGGTTGTGGTGAGTCAAGTGAGTCCAAGGTTGCCCGTGGCTTGTCCCAACACTAAAAGTGTGCAGAATGAGTTCTAACCAACTTGTTGGTTGGATTTGGATGCAAGACCAAATAACTAAGTAGCTTGTCCCTCTTCCTAGTCTAATCCCGGAGCTTTTAGCATGCCCCTCTCACCTCCTTTAGTGCTCGAAGCTAGGAGCGACACCAAGTTCCAACTATTTCCGCTCTTTAACATAGTTAGACCCTTCTTGGTTCTAACAAGGAACTTGGGGCGTGTCATTACCCTTGACAAATCTTCACCTTGTGACCATTGAATTTGGTTCCTAAACACAACATTAATAGCACGTTCACAAAAAATTTGCGAATCACAAAAAGTTTGTTAAATTGAAGGTAGTTGGTTTTGCAAGCAAGCTCCAAGGATGCAATTATGATGCCAACATGAACTACACACCTATATGTGATGTTTCATTTTTTAACCAAAGGTTGCAACATCTCTGTTATTTGCAAAACGACTTTTCTAGTGTGTTGAAAATGTTCAACCCCTTTGAATTCTTGTACTAAGTCACAAGAAAGTTCAAATATCAAGTGGTACTCCAAGCTTTGACCCAATCTTTAACTTCCTTCATCATCAACAAATCAAAATCACACAAAAATCTAATGATTCAAAACAATACCATTCTACCTTTCAACCAGCAATCCAGTGTTGAATGCCAGGAAATCCTCTATTAAAATATCATCACTTTCATGGTCTCACTTTCAACTTCAAAACATAGAAAAAACAACTCCTACAAACACAAAAAAAATGGAGAAAACTCATGAACAACAACAACTCCAATGGTGGTGCTATTACAAGGTGCGAAATATTATTTTTTTAAAAATGAATGAATATATTGAGTTGGAGTGCACGAGAATGAAAGAACTTGGGCATGCCACAAAGAGATTGAGAAAGCTTGAACATGCCACAAAGAGTATGTGAAAGCTTGAATGTCTTAGAAAAAGAAAAAAAAACTTGAACATGTTGCAAAAAAAATGAAAGCTTCAACAAAAGAAGGAATGATAATTCAATGTTGCATGGGTGTGCGATGTAAGCATTGGGTGCTTTGATCATCATGATGATCTGTTATTTTTGGATTAACTTTCAATTAAATTTTTGCTACCTCACAAACAAGTTTGAAGGTTTTGTTGTTTATTTTCAAACATGAATTGGACTCCAATTTGTTGGCTCTATCCAAAATATCCCAAACTGGAAATAAAAGCATCATGGAAACTCTTCCCAAGCAAGTATAAAATATGAATAATCAAGGTAGGCTAAATGGATAAGGTTGTGTAGGTTTAAAGGAGAAGGTTTTTCATTTGTTAAAGGAGCCTTGTTTGTTGATTGAAGTGAGATGGGGAGGTGTTGAGGATTGAATGCCTATAGGTCTAGGTAATGAAAGTAGCTTGAATGGATAATATTATAAATTATAACTGTAGGTTTAGGGGGAGGAAAAGGTTAAACAATTTTTTTTCCCTTTTCAAGTGAATTGTTTTTAAGGTGGGAAGGATAGTGGACATATTCCTCCCCCCTTTCATTTCCAAAGGGGGATGGGAAGTTTGGATGTTTTTAGGGGGCAAGGCAAGGCCAAAACCTTTGAAAATATGCTAAATTATTAAGAAAATAAGCTTTAACTTTTGAAGAGGAAAATAAAACGTTTAATTAGATATAGTTTGTGTTCAAAGCCAATTTGGTGCAATTTTTGTAATACATGTTTCTTTTTTTGTTGTAAAAGAATAAAAGAATTGGGTTTTCAACTACAATTGAAACCATGAGATAAAGAAAAACATTATATAACATTTTATTCTAGAGCATAGGTGTTTTGGAATTGATTCAACAAGTTACAATATCGTAATATTTTGTTGGCTTCAAAACAAATTATGTTATTTTTTAGAAATGCTGAAATCCTCCAAAATATTTTTCTCAAAGAATTTTTTTTTGTAAATGAAAATGAAAATCTCTTGGAATGTTCTGAAATACTTGTTTTGCAAAATGGAACATTCAAAATTTATTTATTTAATAAACATGTGTCAAAGCTGCCAAGGTACTATGGTATCTATGAAAATATTTCTCCCCACCCCTCTCCCCAACGATTTGCCCATCAAATAGGGGCATTTCATTGTTGGCTATAATGGTGAAGAGGTCATTCATTACCAGAAATAGATTGAGCATGGGAGCATCAAAGGTATCTTCAAAAACTGGCAATCTTGAGCTGAAATTAGACATAACCTACTATCCAGAGGTTCAGGAGCGACAGTGGAACCCTCTTGTCAATGGATGTAAAATCATGTAACCGGGCCCCTATATATAGATGAAAAGTGAAGTAAACCTCCTCTCTCAATGGATGAAAAGTCATATCTGAGGTTTTGTCCTGATGATGTATGCACAGGAAATGAAAGGCGGGAGGCTATCGTAGGTCAACACCAAGTGGAGCTTGAGAACCTCTGGATGGTAGGCTATGGGGTCAACATAGTTTGCTATGTCCCTTCACCATAGCCATGTAGTGATATTCAGTTTGCAAATGTACATAACTAGAGAGGCAGAATCTTTTATGGAAGCAATAGCAAAAAGGCTATTTCAATCTAGATAGTTGGTTCTACGCAAGGAACCTCCACCTATTTCAAAGGCTCCCAAGCCAAGCAACATGTAGCCTCCCAGTTGCATTTTATGTGACGTTTGCATTTGAATTTCTATTAGCATGCCAATAAAAAACAATTGACATTTATCCTTTTCATGGAGCAAGTGTACTTTTGGCTAAGTGTCATGTTAAAACTGAAATTGGCGGCTAATTTCAACATGACCACAAAAAATTACTGTGTAGTTGATTGTATCCATAATATCATATTTATAGATTTATTCTTTTTGGTGAATGGATGGACAAGAGCATTTTCATTTATTTTACATGTATATGCATAGACATGAAATTATGTCATAATTCACATGTTTTTTTTTTCTTTTTCTATTTGTTGATAATAAATGAATTATCTCTCACTAAAGAATCCTCCATAATTTGAACAGAAGGGCCCTTTAAAATGTTACCACAAAATTAAGTATGTTATATGCTAACGATTAAATATCTATGTTCATTCCCAATACTTGTTCCCATTGACCCCAGGTTACCAAAAGGCCCAAGACAAAACCATGCAAGGTGTAGGACATGACATTAACATAACTTGTAAAATGTCTAGCACCATGTCCAAGGGAATCTTATGAGGTTTGCCCCCAGGCTCAAGCCAATATTCCCTCTCTTGGGACCTAGGACAAAGAATATTGTACTCTAAACCTCAAGCCCAAGCCCACTTCTTTCATAGCCTTCTTGGAATTCCGTAAATGGCCACTGCCTCAGTCATTCCTCTACACCAAAAGCTCCTTGGGGCCACAGTGAAGGCCATTATACATCACCCTACTGACTTTGCTGGTGTTCAGTGAGATGTCCTATGCAACTTTGTCGTTCTGCACTTTACAGGACAAAATAATCTTATATATATGTGTGTGTGTGTGTATTTTTTGTCCTGCTGTTCACATGCAAGTTTGAACCCATGACCTGTGCTTTATTTGAACAAGTCCAAAGAGGCCGAAGGCTGGTGTTTGATCCAGCAAAAGATACACCAAGTCCAGAATCCTGAAAACTCCCATAGACCAGCCCTACAGACTTTGCTGTGTTCAGTGAATGTCCTATGGAACTTTTTCGTTCTGTACTTTACAAGACATTGTAAATAGATTTGTCCTGCTGTTTAACATTCAAGTTTGAACCCATGACCCGTGCTTTATTTGATCAAGTCCAAAGAGACCTAAAGGTGGTGTTTGAGGGTCCTGTGTGGGATGCAACACTGATACTTGCAAAGTTTGTAGGGGATTTGAAGTGGCCTGCAAGTTGACAGTTCAAACCAAAAAACCGTAGGTCCATGTGGTTGTAGGGATCCAACTGCAGGGAGCCTATTGTGAACCGCATTTTCAGTGAAGTTGTAAGAGAATTGTGGGGGCCAATTTTGCCTTTCTTGGAAATGAGGAAAGGTTTGAAACATTGAGGTGTTCAGCATGTCCAGCTTAAATGTATAGCGGCCTTATGAAGTTCGAGGCCCATGTCAAGCCCATCACCTTGGTTTTGCAGCCCACAATCTTACACTCCATCTTCTTTTTTATATCATTGAAAATTCAGCAACAAATGTAAGGGTTGAAATTATTTTTTTCATTCCATTTTGTGTTCAAACCCAATTTGGTGCAATTTTGTAACACTTTTTTCTTTGGTTAAAAAAGAAAGGAATGTTCAACTTCAATTGAAACCAAGAAAGAAAGAAAACATTCTAAAATAAATGCATTATAAAGCAAAGGTGTTTTGAAATTGACAAGTTACAATATCATAATATTTTGACAATTTCAAATAAAAAATATTATATTTTTAAAAAATGCTAAAATTGTGCAATTTTATGTGAACAATTTATTTATTTGTCACTCGTTTTAATCTCATCTCGAAACTTCAGCACGTCCCTCTATCTCTGAAGTGCTACGAATCAAGGAGCGTATTTCAACTGCTTATTCTTCTGTTGTTTTCACATTTGTATTCGCATTTGAATCTATCCAAAAGTTGATGAATTATAGTCACTTTCTTTAGCACCCTTACAATATTTTCTAGATTTCCACTTGAGTTTGAATCAAGCAAAATAAAATCTCCCAAAGTAAGAGGGCTCTAAGCAACTCGTCCAACCTCTCTTCCATGTGCAATTAAAATACATGTTATAATTGAACATATTGTCAATTTCATACACAAACAATAATTTTCATATTACCAAACAATGTAAATTTTATTTTACACAACTCCATTTACAACACTTAACACATGTGCATAGGCACAATTTACCCCTAAAAGAAGTGAAAAATAGGTGGTGGAAATGCTCAACAATTAAAAATGTTGACAACAATAATCGATTGCTCATTGCCAAATACAAAGATGAATGGGTAGAATATTTTGGCACAAGGGAATTTTGAAGCCCTTTCCATCAACACAAAAACCCTTCACTAAATGAAAAATTCAAAAGCCCAACCACAAGTTTTAAAACTTGTCATTTGGTCATAAGGTACTGTTGCTGACCAATGTTTGTTAACGAGCCATATTTTGAATTGTTTGGGTGTTCGTTCACCCATGGGTGATGGGTCGTTCTACCTTGTTCAATTGTGGCGTCATAAAAGAAAGTTCCTTGAAACACTTTTGAAACATGTGACCAAAGTAACAAACAATAGCTCCTGTACGGGCGATTTTGGCACACAAGTGTTGAATAATTAATATATTTCAACATTTTTAAAAAAAAAATTGAAATTTTTGACAGCTAAGCAACATAGTTATTAAATGCACAACAACTATTGAAAGTTTTTTACAATTGTTATGGTTAACTAGTGCATTGAAAGAAAACAACTTTTCTTAAGTTTGAGAAAATAAAAAATAATTTAACTTGTGCCAAAGTTGCCCATGTACAATGGTATTTCATAAAACACCCAAACCTGGCATATGTAGGGTTAAGCCTCCAGGTGAGGGCATTCTCAAAATAATAGCCTAGGCTAAACATAGTAGAGGATGAAAGAAGAAGAGTGGGACAGATCTGTCACCTATGATTTAGGAGCGGTAGGGACCTTACCATAAGCAAGAAGATCCCTCCTGTTCCTAATAGGATCCTTCCTCTTTTCCAGCAGGGATGTCATAGGTACTATTGTAACCTTTCCTGTTGGGCCAAGTGTGAACTGGTTACTCAACTAATTTTTCATTCGAAAACGTTTTTTTGGTAATACAATTGAATTTCCAATGACAAAAAGTACTTAAAACTCACATTGTCCCACAATTTTAGGTCTAATTTTTTTCAAATCACCTTTATTAA
>Ga0116231_10005852_pt1 | contig 23961 bp, 18 predicted proteins | sample S1TSphgellanicum_2_FD_89695 | JGI IMG/M metagenome (GOLD analysis project Ga0116231, IMG submission 89695) | Host-associated microbial communities from peat moss isolated from Minnesota, USA - S1T2_Fd - Sphagnum magellanicum MG | ecosystem: Host-associated > Plants > Peat moss > Unclassified...
AAAGTGTGCATGACTTTCTATCAATATGTACAAATTTTAAGTATTATTGCATGAAGTTGGTGGTGCACACTAATAATTATGTTCATAATTACTTTGTCCAAATTACACATATCCTATGTCACATTAAGCGTCTCATCTAAAACACTCCAATTCAATGTTGGTGCCAACTTCTAGATAAACTAAACATTTGTGAGGCCAAATAGTCCATGTATGCGTTGAAACATTTTTATTGGGAAGGCCATTTCAAAGACATTATTAATCTAATTAGTGGTGTTTATGTAAGTTACATCAATGTTGCCTTCTTCTTAGTGTTCACATATGATGTGAAATGCAACATCTATATGCTTTGTGTGCCTATGGAATTCAAGGTTGTGCACAAGTTAAATATAAAACTAGTACTTGTCATTAAAGGCTTGTAGTTTGGCTTTAAGGAAACCTAATGTTTTTTAGTAATCACTTCAACCAAACAATTTCCCTTGTAGTAGTGGAACTTACAATATATTCAAATTCAATTGTGTTGTTGGCCATGCATGGTTGTTTTCAACTCACCCATGTGACAAGACCACCATTCACAAAAAGAAAAACTCAAGTGTGTGACTTGCAATCATCAATGTTGCCTTATAATAGTCCAAATCACAATATGTTGACAAGGTGTGAAGGTGATTATCAACATTGAACATTGTGGCCAAGTTTAGTGACCACTTCAAGTATTTCATGATTCTTGAAACAATGTTACAAGCAGTTTGCTTGGGTCAGTTGTTATATTTTGCTTTGATACCCATCAAATATGAAAGGTTGGGCATGATGTCAAAAGAGGAAAAAACTAAACACTCAACAATTTCATTATATGGAAAATTCAAAACCAAGTTTTGATCTTGATGAGTCGCATCCTCTAGGCAGGCATTCAAATTTTTTTGGAATTATGATTGCATGGGCATCTACATAACCCAACTTCTATAAGGTTTTCAAAATGTACCTTGTTTGGTCAAGTTGTGTGCAATGTCTTGTATAATCTCTAGTAATGTGGAGGCCCACGTAGATTTCAAACATTCCTTTTGTGATCAAGAAAGCCTAGCTTTGCCCATGTAAACCAATATATCATCAACTTACCTAATCCCAAGATTGCAAAATTAATCCATTTTCAACAAAAATGGCAAGCAATAAATGAGGCTCCTCATAAAAGTGAATGGATCAACATCATTTCATGACAACTTGTATGTAATAAAAAAAAAATTTAACCAGCAATTCCATGCTCTTGATGTTTGGTGCAACCCATACAATTTTTTTAAGAACTCGTGTACAACTATAGGATTAGTCTTATATTCCACCAAACCATTGGGTTGATCATGTAAATCTTTTTACTAATCTCATTATACAAAAAAGCCATTGAATGACATCAAATTGTGTACAATATCAAGGTATTTTACTATCATTATATAGAAAGCAAGATATGAATGCAATCAAACTTATATATGAGATAAATGTCTCTAAATAATGCATTCCTACTCGTTATGTGTATTCTTTCGCACAAAGTTTAATTTTATAGCAATCTATCTTTCCAACAACATCAAACTTAAGTTCATAGACCCATTTACATCTAATTTTCTTTCATCTTGCAATTTTTTTTTTAAAGTACCCATGTTTCATTTTTTATCAATGAATTATACTTCTCATTCATTTTCCATTTCCATTGTCTAGTTTCCTTACAAATTATGGCTTCTTAATAAGTGGATAGTTCTTCTAGCAAGCTCCTTTCATGATTTATAAAACATGTTTAATGATTCTTCAATAGAACCAATCATCATATTTGGTTTGTGGTTTTCATAATCAAGGTTCTAATGCTTCAACTACTTCATTAGAGTTTGCTTCATTTCCTTATTGAATAAGCCCTATTGCTTGATTGTGGTGACCTCCCATTATTGGCTCAACAAGTTCAACATTTGGTGACTCTAATTTTTTGTTGTTAAGTTCACCACTATTCAGTTGACTACTTGCAAGGAAAGGGTTTTTGGCATTGTGTCTCCCACTAAAATTGTGGCTTTATGCAACTACTCAATGTTTAAACCATTAGATTTGGATTCAATCTAAACAAATGAATGATTGAGGACCCATGCATCTTGTTCATTGTGCAAAACATGTTTTATCTTCTTCATCAAACAAGACGTGATAACTCTCTTTAATTTTGCATTTATTATTAAACCAAACTCAATATACATTGCTTGTGATGTTGTATCCCATGAACACTCCTTTCTAGCTCTTTCATCTAATTCCATCTTCAATGCTTTAGCCACATGTTCATAAACATCACATTCAAAAATTCTCATGTGTGCAATTAAAGGTTTTTCTTTCATCCAAATCTTGAAAGGTCCTTTGTTAGGTACTATGTACGTAAATGTTCAATTCAATGTATAGATAATAGTATGTGCAACTTCACCCCAAATCCATGAATGCACATTACTTGAAAAAATCATGTTTTTAACCATATCTACTATGGTTCAATTTTCATGTTTATGTGTTCCATTTTGCTTAGGATTGTAAGAAATTATCATCTAATGTTTATAGTTAATATGCATGCAAGATAACTTTAGAACTATTTGATGAACTCTCCACCATTGTCAAATCTTATAATTGTTATTATTTTGTGAATGTTTCATTTAGTTGAACAACATAAATTTTGAAGTTCTCCAAAGCTTGAGACTTCTTTGTAATGCAATATAATACAATACGTTGAATAATTGTCCTTGAAAACGATGAAAGAGCTTGTGCCTCCTAAAGACTTAGTGTTGAACTAACCAACAACATCAATATGTACCAAGCTCCAACAAGTTCATTTGCTTGAACTCATAGTTTGTTTTGGGGAAGTGGTTTTGATGACACTTACCAAAGGCACACCCTTCATAGAAGATTGGTTCCATCTTGTTGGTCAAAGTTAAGCCATCTACCATGTCTCCTACTACCATCTATTGGATGGATTGATAGTTCGTGGGACCAAGTCTTCGATTCTACAACTCCAATTTTTTTGTCAAATCTCCTTGACTTTCTCCAAAAAAGGATCCTACTACACATGTTGTGGCATTGAATATTTTCACTTTGATGTACAAATGTCACATGTCATCAATCAAATGCATCCTTCTATGACAACTTGGCCATGATACGTTAGTTTGCACCCTTTTTTGAAAAAAAATCTCAATGTGCATCATGACAACTTTAAGTTCAAAAAATAAATTTCTTTTGAAAACATGTAAAAAAATTGTCATTTCACTATCATATCACTTGTCATTAACCTTGATTTGAATGGTAAAAATACCAACTCCAACAACCTAGAACTTATGGCCACCTACACTTTCAACAATTTTACATCACCTTTATGTATATTTGTAATGTTTGAACCAAACACATCAATCTATCATGTGTTGCATACATCCAAAATTAGTTATCCAATATGCATTTTTATCACTAATTTTTTTGGTGGGTGTTCATGTTAATGAACTTTGTAGCTTGTCATTGTTGGTTTAATATTCTTTGTCTTTTCTCTAATTTTATTCTTGTTCTAGGTTTGAGAGTCCACAAAAGTCAAATTGATCCAAATCTTTGTAAAGTAATTTGACCCAATTTTCCTTAGTGTAAACATGCCATTTAGCATATCAAGATTATTTAAACTAGGTCATCTAGTATATATGTTATCCCATGCAAACCAAATATGGTTGTCTTTTTGAAAATTTGCATAAAGCTTTAACAAGTAGTTGAATCATCAATGTTGTTGCCTAAGCCTCAAAGTTTATTGGTGATCATGTCATAATCTTTCAAAGATACTCAATAGTATTTTTTCAATCCTCCATACTACATTTGTAGAAGCTTATTACAAATGATGAATGTCATTTATGGCTTTTCATTCATGAACAACTATGAGCTTGTTCCAAAATGTTATAGATGTCTCACATCCCATCAAGTTTTTAATAGTCTTTAGTCCATTAACCTTGGCAAAAAAACATTAAGGGCATGATTGTCATGTTTTTCCCAACTTGTAATTGTTAGAGTTTTTTTATTGTTAGCTACTACAACATTACCTCTTGTTATCGAAGTTAGTTTCGCTTCCACCCTTGAGACAACATCCATAAACTCCTTTCCCCAAAGATCATTCACATTTGAAACTTTCACATGGTGAATCCTTTGCTATTAAATCTCTTAACATTGTTCAGTTTTTTCACAAGATGCATGATTAGTCTTCTTTTCAATGAAACTTTTGACATTTTGTACTATCAATAACAAGAATCAAGGAAAGAAATAATAATAATAAATTAAGATGCACAAATAAAAATGTTCTTCTTTTTCCCTTTTTTTGAAAATGAGAAACAAAAATATATATATTGAACTATCACTTTCTATACTTTTATTGTGATATAAATACTAATATTACATGAGAATGTAAGACTCTAAAGGGCAATGTCTTGGTGTTGACCCATAACCTTTTGAAAGTACTTGATCAAGAAAAGGTTCATGCAAACATTTTTTTAAAAAATTCAAATACAAGATATTCACTTGAAGGATTGTGGAGATTATCTACAAATCTAATAGCTAACATTAAATTGTCAAAATAGTCCAACAAGCTTGATTATCTAGTAAACCAACATGATGTTGCTATTTTTTTTTATCAACTCCTATGTAACCTTTCTAAGTATACACATGAAAAAAACTTATTGGCTCCATGCAAAGAAATTGTCTTGTGATAACAAACCCCAACTTATGGACATTCAAGAAAAACCACAAAATGTGCATGACTTCTATCAATATATACAAACTACAAGGATCAGCATGTTAAGTTAGTGATGAATATTAATAACTATGTTAATAGTTCCTTCATCTAGACGATTACATAGATATCATATGAAATATTTCATCCAATGTGTATCCTTAAATGTCCAAACAATGATGTTAATTTATTGATGTTATGACTTCTCGTTGAGGAAGGTAGTTAAAAATTCCTAGTTAGGAAAAGACCTTTAAATATTTCACAACCAAGACAAAAGGAAAGACAATAAGATCACCATTTGGATAATTAAGCAAATCATTCACACTTGATTTTAAAGCAAAAAGAAACAAAGAAGGTGGAAATCGAGGGGAAAAAAACAAACCAATGCTTGCTCCAATTTTGGTGAATTAGGTCATTGGATAAAAAAATGACCCCCCAAAAAAAACCAGCAAAAGAATGGTGGACTATTCAAGGCATGAATGGTCGTTATCAAATTGGTTGAAGGTACAAGTAAAATTAAGGGTACCACAAGGAACCCAAAAAAAATTAAGAATGGTTAAAATTTTCTTTCACACATAATTGGTATATTGTATATTTATTTTTTTAATTTCTAATTTGTGCAACATTCAAATACAACTCTTGTGTTTATTGTGCAATTAGAGCATTCAATTGTCATTCACCAAAAATTCCTCCATTTTTTTGCTCTCATCTTTGCACAGCCTCTCATTCGATTGAACATTGAACATGAGGTTCAAAATTCATTTCTAGATTTGGTGCCATGGGCATGTTGAGTATTCTTGAATTCCTTGAATTTTTGTTATGTTTTTGCAAATTTTTTGATTTTGTAAATTAAAGTGGCGATGGCAACAACAATTTGTGAAATTTTGATACAAGTTATAAAGTTTAAGAATGATTTATACTTTGAATGTTTTGAGTGTATTGGATGCAACCATTTGTATCCTATAATTTTGTTACTTGTTAAGTTTGATGCAAAGTTATTTCTCTAAATGATCTAGATTTTGTTGCATATAATGGACTTTTTGTTGTTGATCTTGTTGAGAAAACAAGTTAGCAACAATGATATGTGAAGATTCACAAAAGGTGGTAATGTGTTCAAAACCTAAGACCACGTTTATTCATTTGAATATGTTGGATGTAACCTTATTTGCAAGTGAAGTTCAAGAAAATTTGGTTTAGGTTTCCCGTGGATTGGTTTCTTTATCACTTATATAATGCATTCAAGTTTGTTGTTGATCTTGTTAGGAAATTAGCAAGATTGACTTGTAATACTTTGTGCAACAGCAACTTGCAACCTAGTTTGAGAAGCATTGGTCGAAACATCACGGCCCTTAGAAAAGTTGATGTTTTTAAAACAAAAATTTGCAAACTACTTGGCCTTAAATTCAATAAGAATGGGTGGAAGTTTAAACTCCACATGACAAAGAAATCCAAGTTGTGATCATAAACTTATACACACGTGTGTATGAAAAGAAAAAAATAATGAATTCAACACAATCACCCTTCAGTTTGCACACCCACTTTTAGTTAAAAATAACAATCGAGAGGAACTTATTGGGCAACATATGCATTTTCTACCCATGATAAATGAATTTCATTACAAGTAATGAAGGACAAACTATTTATTTTACAACCACCTTTGCTACAAGGTGTTTCATTGCAAGTAACAACAAAATCATCAAATGTAAATCTAGTTTCTAATTCAAATGTGGTGGGAAGAAAAGCTTACACAATGACATATTCCTCAATTCAAAGGGTCAACGCCCACCTCTAGGCTTGAATTCGAAACTAAGGGGAATGCATTCTATGACTATACCAAAAGTTGTACTAGGTCTTGTACGTAGGAACACATCGCACCATTACCCAAAGTGCCATTCATTTAAACCTTTAGGGAACATGTATGCATGTAGTCTACAAGCATTCACCAAGGTCTCTGAATTGTTGATTTTCAAAACAAACATGCATTCGAATTCTAAAAGGACATATAGAAGATATTCAAAAGGAAAAGGTAAAGAAGGAACTTGAGCAAAAAAGAGTTCAAATGATGGTAGACGACAAGTTGGCAATACACACTAATACGAGACTTGAATTGGAAAAAATGAAAGCAGAGCTCAAGATTTTGTTATCTTCAATTGTGAATAATCAACAATTATTGCCAAGCACAGAGGTGAAGCTAAATGATTGTTTAATTCCTTCAAGTTTTAGAGGAGAGAGGATTGAAGATTTGCGGTCACAACTTAAATACGAAGAGAAGAATTTTGCACTAACTAGAAGAAAGTTGTTGTAGCATAAGTTGATTATTCATTGTGTGATTATAATGTTGCTAACTATGAAAAAACTTTGAGTTATTTTGTGAAGGACTTGGGAGCTTGCCCAAGAGGTTGCGAACTTACTAGTAATTAAATAATTTGCTTGAATGAAATCAAGGGTGGGCCCTTATTTTGAACCACTTCCAATTTAGGGTTTCATCTCCATCCAATAGCCCCATGACAATTAATGTTCAAACTTGTAAAATATGTGATGAATTGTTTACTTTCAAGGGCATTTGTATAGGATCTTGTAGTCATGAGTATCACCCCTAGTGTTTGTTAGTGCACATTCTTTCATCAATGTAAGGTGGTTGGTTGTGATGAAATGTTTAATGCAGATTAGTGTTGCTCATTTGGATTGTCCAAACTTGTGATCAACATGTTTGGTTCAATCAAGAAAGAAGAGGCCACATTAAAGTTGGGGAGCCCTCAATTACGAAGACCAATTGAAATTTTACAAATAAGTACAACTTACAATATAAGTTCCAACAAATTAGTTATGCAAGTTTTTGTGTTTGTTTTGTATTTACTTTCCTACATTTTGAACATTTATACTAGAGATTGAACTTTTGACATTTGAATAGTTTAAAAATCGACCTTTAATTCTAAAATCCATTCCTTTATGGTTTTTTTTATACTTCTAACATTACTAGAATTCCTATTTTTTTTACTAGAAATTTTAGTAAAAAAAGGCCCATTTTGGATAGGCGTAAAAAAAACCTTTTAGTCATTTTGGACAAGTCATTTTGAACATGTCCATTGTGACTTGGACAAATACTTTTTAATCAAGCCTAAGTTGGCATTTTGGACTAGTCATTTTGATTGGTAACTTTTGACTAGTCATTTTGACTAATACTTTTGACTAGTGAATATAATAGTCAAATGATTTTTTGATTGGTCAAACACCATTTTGACTAAGCAAATGCCATGTGGAATTTAAACAATGGTCACCCAAGTTAAGCCATGTGGCATCTAAACATTGGCCACCTAGGCTATGCCACATGGCATTTAAGCATTAGCCATCTAGGTTATGTCACGTGGCATTTAAACATTGGACATTAGGCTATGCCACATGACATAAAACCTAAATAGCCTAGGTTAGACCTAAAATTAGATACCTACTCTTAAGTTCCTTATGTTTAGGAACCTACAATCTAAACTCTTCGGTCTAGGTCTAGGAGTTTATAACTAACAACTAGGTATAGAAGCCTAAAATAGGTTAGGGTAATTTAACCTATGACCTTTACTAGGTTTAAATGTACACCACCTAGATTAAGCCTACGCCTAGATGACCTAGGTAGGAATATCTTATTTCATTTTGAATTTGGCTTTTAAGGTTGAGCCTTTTCAATTGGCTCATCCCAAGTGGCTTTCCCTTTTCATATATTTTTTATGTCTTGGATGCTTATGGTGCATCTATTTATATTGTTCATCATTTGGAAAGGATGACAAACAATATGGGACAGGCTTTTGGGAGGGAGAAACATTTTCGTGTCCACACAACACTAAAGCGTTTTAATTCATACAACATTATTATTAAATAACTATGTAAGATACATAACTTAAATAAATAAATAAATAGAGAGGTAGGTAAATATGTATGCTAATTAAGTTTAAATAAAAATTAATGTCTAATTATTTAGTTATAATTAATAATTACAACCAAATTATAACTAATCCTTACAAATTTGACCTAATTCATTATATATTTTCAACAACATATTTGTAATAATTAATATTTAATTATTTAACTACACATTCACTAGTCCATTTTAGGTGAATAAATAATTAACCAACTAATAATTTATCATAGGTATATAAATGGCCTACCTTAGCCTATATAACTAAGATACCTATAGGTTAAAATACAAGTGAATAGGTGGAATATAGGCAGGGTATGTATAAATAAATACATCTACATACAAGCTAATTGTATTTATGTTATTTAGCCACATATTTACATTACATAAATTAAATAGGTGGTTAATTTCACCTAGGATAAATTAATGATGGCAAGACTAATGATTAGTAAAATAATGACTAAAACAACCGAAAATTTAAAATAATTATGGAAAAATAATCATGACTAAATTAATTATGGTTCAATTTACCATATGTAAATAAATATGGTGAAACTAACCATGAATAAAGTGAATAAGGCCAAGCTAACCAATGAATAAATATGGCTAAACTAATCATAAGTAAATTAAACATGGCCGAACTAAACAATGAATATATGTTTTATGACTAAATTATAAATGATTGAACTAACCATGAAGTGAAACAAATATGGCCAAACTAACTAAAGAATAAATAATTTATGGTTAAACCAACCGTGGCTAAACTAACCAATGAATAAATATTGTATGGGGCTAACCAACTATGCATAAATTAATTATGGTTAAAATAAAGATGAATGAAATATTTATGGCTTAAAAAATGATTAAAATATTTATGACAAAATTAACTATGGCTAAACTAGAAATGGTTAAACTAACAATGAGTATAATGTCATTATTTTGATATGACATCCTTTGTTACATAGATGATATTTCCTAAAGATCTTGATTGTGAACAATAAAGCTTACTAGAAATCCTAATTGTGGACAATAAAGCTTACTATCTAGGTTTAAGTAAGGAGAATAGAACACGTACAAATTTTCTTTCTTAAAGATTTTAATTATGAATAATAGTCCTTACTATCTTGGCTTAAGTAAAGGAAGAACAAGGAACACATAGGAAGAAGGAATATATATGGGCAAGGAACATATATATGAACAAGGAATGTAGATCTTGATATTCAAGTTTTGGGAATTTTTTAAAAAAAATGATCATGTGGAATTCTAGTTCAAAAACATTTGTTCCTAATATGTCTAAGGTGATAAGAATAAAAGGAATGATTTGGGACTTGGAAGTGGAAAAGGATTTACTTTTCTTGACTCAATTTCTAACTTGCAATACCAAGGAAACAATTGCACTCTTGAAAATATGTTTTTAATTTCTATATGGGTACTAAACTGGACAAGGACATCAATTTGTGATATTGAAATTTTGAACCTAAAACATGTGTCATATGTTAAGTTTCAATCATTTATTGCCAATATGCATTAACAATCTCCAAAAAAATTGTGCAAGTTCTATATTGTCAAGTTCTTTTGTTACATCCACTTGTTAATGTTTGTAATTTTTTTGGCTACATAAATACACTATCTAAGTATGGTGCATCTACCATTAGTTATGGGGCCCTTGGGGAGACAAATGTTGTTGGGTGTCACCCCTTTACATCTACCAAGGATACTTGCACCTTCTCATTAAGTCTATAGGAAATTCCAACAATTGTTATGGAAATAGATAATGAAGTTGCTTCAAAGTGGTGTTCCCAAGTTGCACAAGAAACACCTCACACCAAACATGTCAAGCCTCACCAAAGCTTTTGCACCATTAAGGAAGTACATGATCAAACCAAAATTGTTTCTACCATCAAAAGCCCTTGCAATATTACCACATTATATCCAAGTTTGCTCTAGTTGATTTGATTGAATAGGAAGCCAAATCTCCATGTGGAATATGCAAAAGGAATGTGGAGCTACTTTACAATTGAGATTAATATGGTGGCAACATAGTTTTTCCCTCCATCTTATTATGTTCACTATGAGAAAATGGGGTGATTTGCAACTAGCCTTGCAATTAGGTTTTTGAGTTACAATGACCATTTGCAATTTGTTGCAACTCATTTCAACTCAATGTATTCCTACATGTGTGAATGTTATCAAACAAATTGCATGAGTTGTAATAGATGCAACTCACCATATGTGAAATTGTATACATATGCGATCATGTAATTTAATTACAACTATACATAGGAATAACTATCGTGTAACTTTAATGCAACTAATTTGCAATTACCATGGTAACGTCATGATGATGTCATTTTTCATCAATCCATCAAAATCTGACATGTGGCACTATGGGGATTTTTGGGTGAAAATTATTATTTTTTGAAATTGATTTCCACCATCCATTATGATTGTCCTAAATCATGGTACATGGCATAGTCAAAAGTTACCACGTGGCATATTAATTGAATTTTGAATTAAAAAATAAAAATATGTTGAAGTAGTTAGATAGGTCAATACAAAAGTGTAAGTAGCTAAGTAGGTAGGACATACCTACATGCTTAGGCTACATACTTACCTATCTACATTAGATACCTATTTACCTACCTACCAAGGTAGGTAAGAAAATAGGAATAACTACTTAATTATTTATGTAGGCAAGTAGGTAAGAATGTAGAAGGGTAGGAAAAGTAAAGAGTGCTTGTGTAAATATTTTGATTTTATTTTATGTTTTTTCTTTAAGGTTAAACTTTTTTGAGCTCATTCCAAATTGACACATGCATTTTAATGTGAGCACACAAGAAAAACACCTTCTTTATATAATTTGTGAAATGAAATTTAAGGACAAAACTTATGGGTTAATTTTTTTAATTACAAATTAGATACAAATTGAATTGGAATTTAAAAAAGGTTTCCCACATTCATTGCATTTTTTAAAAATTTATAAAATGTATAAATAAATAATTATTTATTTGATAACATACATTTGAATTAATTATCTAAAATATCTAAAATATTCATTTGAAGTAGATTTTTGAGTTAATTAATTAAATTTAAATCATTAGGTAGTTAGTTATTAGATAATTAATGATCCAAATTTATAAAATAGTGGAAAAATAATACTTCTATAATGACAACATAGTTGCACAACTAGTTATATCAATAGGATTCATAGTTGACAACTAGTTCCAACTGTCATATTAAATGAGTGGTGGAAACGTGTACACATGGCATGATCATATGTGTTGAAGTTGTACACTAATTGCAACATAGTTGTTAATTGGGTGATACATTTATAACGTAGTTGCTATATGCAACTAAAATGCAACTTGCCAAAACAACAAACATGATTGACTACATCTATATGTATGATGTGTATTACATCGTATAGGTGTCCCATTTGCAACTATAATATAATTCCTTCATTTACATGTCATTTTAGTTTATTTAATAGATCATTAATGTGTAATATCTAGGTTTGAACAACACTAAACTCAAGGTTTTTTTTGTTTATTTTGCAACCATATGGACACTCTGGAATTTGCATCAAATGTGTGGATGCCATTTACCTATGCCCAACTCATTTATAGGTAACTATAAATGCAAAAGTTCCATTAGTTCTTTTGGTTCTTAAACCCAGTGAGGTTTCATAATTAAAACCCACATGTTTTGTTCAAGCCTTTAATTCTATTGTTATTCCTAAAGTGGAGTGCAACCAAAAAAAATTGAACATAAAACCCATCCAAGGTGCATCAAATGTGGATATTAACACCTTGATAAAACTTGAATTCATTTTTGGTGAAGAAACTAATATTGATGAGGAGGTGAGTCTGTTGAAATTCGCTAATCCTAGTGAAGACCTACCAAAGTGGAAATATGTCATGGTAGCTATGTTAAGGGTAGAAATTCCTAGGCTAATCAGTGCCATGGGCATCCTAGTAATTAAAAGGTTATTAGTGGCAATAACTTATCATCTTTTACTAAAATGGGATGAAGATAATGAGATTAGTTAGATGAATGGTTGGTGGTAATCCACTAATCATGTTGGCATTTCTAGGAAAGATAACCACAAGGAGGGCCTATTTTCATGGAATGCATGTGGACCTTGTGTGGTATAGGAGAAGGGAGATTAAAAGGAGGATAAAAGGGGATTGTGGATCATACCTTTGAATTCGAAATATTATGATACTAGATTGGACCTGGCTAAGAAAGTTTTCTTGGGGAGGAAATGTGTATGTGACATTGAAAAGAAAGGAAAGTATGGAAATAGATTGTATTCCTATCTTTGCAATGGAAAATGGTTGATGGATTCTCATGGTTTTTTGTTGACGTTTTTGTTCTATCTAGAATATGAAAAAAATATAGTTCATATTAAGATTATGTATAAAGTTTTGTTGTGCTCCTATATTAATTAGTGTTTCTTCTATAAAATTAGGAATATTAAATCTACTCTTTGTAGTAATATCTGGAATAGGAAATACATTTTGGCATGAGATGGTAACTGCCACTAAAAGGTAACAACAAAAAAATAGACTTAATATTTGAGGCTTAAAAGGTGTGGAAAACTGTTATAAATGGTAGGCATTAGCGACATAGGTATACAAGTGTTGCATACGGTAGGTAATAACGACAAAAGGTCTATAAACATTGCAAACAAAAAGCAACGACCACAAAGGGTCTCCAAGTGCTACATATGGTAGGCAACAACTATAGGAGGTCTACAAATGGTTATGGGTCATTTTCAAGTCTACAAAAAATGGTAGGTGCTACAAGACAATAATTGTTACAAGATGGTAGCTATAACATCACAATAGGCAAATAAAAAACAATCCCTACCTTCAAGTCTTTCCATTTTTCTTTTTATTTCTTTTCCACCCGGCAACCTTTTCTTTCATGGTAATTAGGTTGTTAGATCCTACGATTTTACATTTGATGACCATGTTGGGGATCTAGGTTGCCAAATCCCATGCTTTTACAAGTTATTTCACTTGTGAATGATTTGAAAGCGTTAAGTGATTTTGCCTTGTCTTCTGATGAAGAAGATGATTGCCATATTTCAATATCACATGAAGTTGTACCTTGAAAGGGAGTTGTTGAAGACCTTTTGATTCTAGCCTTGTTCCTAGTCTCCCCATCGTGCATAATGGTAAGATTTGTGAGGATAATGTAATGTCTTAGAAATTAAAAACAACAAAGAGAAAAAGGGTTGCAACTATTGTTGAAGTATCAAAAAGAGTCACTAGGGGAGATGGAGCAATTGAAAGTGCACAAACAACACTTGGAAGAAAAGTCATTAGGGGAGAGGGAAAAAGTCCAAAAGTAGCCACACTTTTGGCCAAAAAAGGGTCAAAAGAGAGCAAGTAAAGAAGTTATAAAGTTATTAGTTAGTAGTTGAGCCAAAAGTGCAAACAATCATCATAAGCATGCAAAAAAATGAAGTCTTTGTGTTGCATTAAAAATAAGTAGCTTTAAGATTTTATAATATAGACGTATGTTTCTATTGGGAGGTTGAAAAAGATCTTGTTATGTTGATTATTGGTTGCATGATTCTAATCCTATAATACATAAATTTTGCATCATGTGTATTACTTTCTACATTACTTGCCCAAGTAATGAATGTGTAAAGTTATGTCAATATCATGGAAGGACTTGTGGTTTTTTATTGTTGTTCGCTCCACAAATTAACAAGTATAAAATGCAAGTTGCAAGCGAACATACATAATTAATTCCAACCCAACCTTACAACCCTAAAAACATTAAAGTATTCAAGCACATTGACCTTAAACATTAGACAACAAGAAAAAAACTTATCAAGAGTAGGGGTAGCTAGTATCAAATCAAGAAAAACAAAGGAGTTTATTACAACATAAATATATGGATAAAGTAATTTATAATTTGGTCTTAATGCAGAAACCTACAAAGGAAATTTGCCAAGGAAATTAAATAGGAAAAATACACAAGGAATGAGGTTTTTCCTTATGTTAATATGTAAAGGATTATGTAGGTCCAAGTTTTCTTTAGAGTTGGAAGCATACTTGAAAACATGAACCACAAAGGAAACATGAATGGTATTAGTAAGAATTGTAAGTACAATGATGTCAGGTTTTTGTATTTATAGGAAATTTCAAGTATCAACATATATTAGAATTAAAAATAATTATTCCTAGAATATTGATTGAAGGAAAACAACATGCTTACCATACAAATGTTAGGAATAGAAAGGAAATAACATTTTTATCATACTTGAATTTAAGGAAACAACCTACTTGTAACATACAAATGTAAGGAAATAGAAATGAAACAATAGGTACTTAACATACAAATGTAAAGAAACAATAGGTACTTAACATACAAATGTAAAGAAATAGTAGGTACTTAACATACAAATGTAAAGAAACAATAGGTACTTAACATACAAATGTAAAGAAATAGTAGGTACTTAACATACAAATGTAAGGAAACAACTTACTTACCAAACTTCCCATCATTGATGTTACTTGAAGGAAAACGAGAACTTGAAAAGAAAGTTGGAACTTCTTGGAATGAATCATGTTAACAATATATCATGAAGCTATAATCACATTTCATATTATATTGCAAGTGCAAAACAAAAACAACCATTGCCAACTAAGGGAATCATATGTACCATTTCAAAATGTAAAATCAAATTGAAAATGCTTTGGTTCATATTTTGAACAACAATATAAAACATTGACAAAAAAATGCAAGGTAAAGGACCATGAGATTTACTATATTCAAATGAAATGTATGTAATCATGGATTAAAAAAATATACTTGTGATTCCAAAAGAAGGTGGGCTTCATGTGACTCCCAAGATTTCTGAATGAGCCTTTTGACAACATCTTTCATGTTGGGATTCATTCGTGTGTTGTGTGTCCAAAATTTGACAATTGCATTACATACCTCAAAAAACAAAACATCCTTACTTTTAACCTCCCCACATAAAGCCCAAGGAGCTTTATCCATTTGAGATTCAAAAGACAACCTCCTTTCCATCCTTTGTTTGAAGTTTTTTTGGTGAACTCCTATTAATGCACTGGTTTGGGAAGTGTTGCAAATGGAATTTGATGCCACCATAAGAAATATAATACTTTAAGCACATTGCTCATCCTTTGAGTGGTTACCTTTAACAAACTACCATCCTCTTGACAAGTTGTTGAGTGTGTTATGTGCATTCTCTAAATCAAAAAAAATTGTCAATACATCTTTCCAGATTGGGTGCTTCAAAATCTTTGGAAGCAACAATCATTGGAACTTAAAACCTTTAGGTGTAGTCTGATGGAACCATTATTAACAAGTCTGCATATATGCTAGTTGATATGTCTAGATTCATAAACATGTTAACTTCTAGAATAGGTTCATTAACAATGGCCACTGCACTTCCAACTACAAATTTTCACCATTGTTTACACTACTGCCTTTCATTCTAAGCTTCCTTTCTTGCAACATTAGCCTTTAAATGAACACATGTACCTTGGCCATCTCATGGTTTGCTTATAGTATGTAACATATATTGTTTATAAATAGTTAAACTTGACAACACAATTTCCTTAACAAAACCCGAAAGAATACACAAAGTATAAACCTAATTTAAAATGCAACATTTCATAATTGTCACTATTAGCCAAGAATTTTTTAAAATATACAAATTATTAAACTTTCAAGCTACTCCATTTTTCCAATACTAAAACTAGTTCAAAGTTTATTGTACTTAATGCATATAGTCTTTAATGTTTTTTCAAAAAAAACTCATCTACACTAGAGTCAACTTACTTTTAAGTAGTTCAAAGAGTTGCATCCACTTTGTGCACATTAAAAGGTTATAGAGCTAAACATTATAAAATTAAACTCAAGGCACAACTTTGAAACAAAGTTTAAGATGATTCAACTTACTTTGCAATGGCAAAAATAGATGAAACAACAATGTATCAAATAATGACAAAAATACAACCTTGAGGATTAGGATCCCCAAGAGGTAGCTCTAGATATATATTGTTTGGAAAACCTACAAAATAACAAACATGGTGGTTAGTTTGGTGAAACTCCACCAAATCACTTGCTAACTTTTTAATTTAAATGTTTTGATCCTTTCAACTCTATCTCCATGAATCTCTATGAACATCCATTAAATACATTAAATCATCATACAAATCCTTGAGCTAGTTATCCTAGTTATGAATCATAGATCAAATGTTAACTCCATATTCAATATGGTCCAATAATAGACCTACATAACACTTGCACCATGAAATGGTAGATCCAAGTAGTCAAGACTTACAAAACAACTATTTTCATATCCTTGTTTGATGTAATTGGACATAAGAGTAGATCATGAAGTAGTAAAAACAAATGTAGAGACAAGTCTAAGCCATTGAATTTCAAGAAAATCTTCAAATATGCAAAACACAAAGGACCACTACTGACATATTAAAACACCTTGATGCTTGTACATATATTATGCATATTCCCATCCCTAACATTAAGGTATGTTTTAATGAGGCAATGACAATTTTTGCATCATGCACCTACTACACATGGTTATATTACTATTGGTTATTTTATTATAAGTTATTGTTGGCTATTTTAGGCTATTTTATCATTGGCAATTTTTGGTTGTTTTGTTGTAAGCTGTTGTTGACTATTCTAAATTATTTTACCATAGACTATTATTGGATATTCTAGGCTATTTTACCATTTGGTTATTCTTGGTTATTATATCATACACTATTATTGGCTATTTTACCATTGGCTATTTTTGGCTATCTTAGAAAACTTTATCATTGGCTATTTTTGGCTATTTTATTGTAGGCTATTGTTACCAATTCTAGGTTTTTTTGGGTTAGTTTGGGCTATTTTACCATTAGTTATTGTTGGTTATTTTATCATACACTATTATTGACTATTTTAGGTTATTTTACCATTGGTTATTTTTCATTATTATATCATATGTTATTGTTGGCTATTTTAAATTATTTTACCATTGGCTATTTTTGAATATTCTATCATATGTTATTATTGGATATTTTAAATTATTTTACCATTTATTATAATTGGCTATTATTTTTAAAATTATTCTCAGCAATTTTAGGCAATTTTACCATAATCTATTGTTAGTTATTTTATCATAGGTTATTTCTTGACAATTATAGGCAATTTTACCATAATCCATTATTAGCTATTATATCATAGGTTATTCTTAATAATTTTAGGAAATTTTAACATAAGCTATTGTTAGCTATTTTATCATAAGTTAGTTTTAGAATTTAAGGTATTGTTGGTTATTTTATCATAAATTATTTAAGGCTAATTTAGGCTATTTACCATAAGCTATTACTAATTATTTTATCATAGGCTATTATTGATTATTTTAGGTTATTATAGGCTATTTTATAGTTGGTTATTGTTGGTTATTTAATGTTATTTTATCCTAAGTTATTATTGGTTATTCTATCATAGGTTATTACTAGTTATTCTAAATATTTTACCATAGGCTATTATTAATTATTACATCATAGGTTATTGTTGGCTATTTTAGATTATTTTATTTAAAACTATTTTATATTATTTTATCATAGGCTATTGTTGGCTACTCTAGGTTATTTACCATAGATTGTTGTTGGTTATTTTATCGTAGTGTATTGTTGGCTATTTTAGGATATTTACCATATGTTATTTTTGGTTATTCTATTGTAAGCTATTAATGATTATTTTAAATTATTATATTTTAGGATAAGATACCTTATAATAACATAAGATAGATTGAATTTCAATAGCTTAAAATATAACTTGAAGTAACATATAACAATTTATAATAACCTATAATAACTTAGGATATCCTAAAATAACATATGGTATTTTTAAAAACGACATAAAAAAAACTTATTTACCATATTAAATTATAATATTGAATTATGTCAATTAACAGTGAAACATGATGTTTACATATTGACCTTATAATGAAATAATTTTAAACAAGGTGAAATCACTAAAGTGTAGTGAACCTATTTTAGTTTTAAGGTCCCATAGTGATTTAGGCCAATGAATTGCACCCCACTTTTGTATTAGTGATTATGAATGAGGTTTCAATAGTGCAAAAACCAAATGTTAAGTTCAATTTCTACATAATCAAATACAACTTCAAAAGAAACTAGATCTTAAAAAAATAACAAAATGAGCTTAATATAAAACAATATAAGACCAAAAAAAAAAAAAAACATGGACGACACCATCTTCATAAGTTCATTGTTTATTGAGAGGGGGAGGTTCTTGAACATCTTCAACTTGAATGGAGCCTAAGGTACCAATGCCAAGTTCAATTTCAAGTTCACTATCAATTTTAGTTATTATGTTAAGTCAACAATCACCAAGAAGAAGAAAAAGGTTCCCAAGAGATGAAGCCATGGACAAGTTGGTTAAGGGACTAGACTGTAGATGAGATAAATTTGTAGAAATTACATATCATATCATCATAATTAAGCTACAGAACTCACATGAAAAAATGTTATTTTGAAAAAAATGTGCAGAAGATTAAAAGAACACTCAGTTCAAATGACGGAGGTCGAAAAGAACTTCAAAGAATAAGAATATATTTGATGGAAAGAGGAAAAATAATGAAGGATAGAAGAGTTGGAATGTTAACCTACAAAGGTAGCCCCAAGCCCCATCTTTCTTTGAAAAAATATAGGGTTTCCTTTTGAAACTTTTTAAAACCCTACTAAAGGCCACAACAATAAAGCTTAGCTCAATATGTTGTATAGACTTCCAAGTCAAATAAACCATGACACATGCAAAAGATTGGTTATGAATGTTTTACTTGGATCCTGAAATTATGAAATTGAAAACATGTAGTTTTCTTTTTTTTTCCTCTATGAAACAAGAGCCTAACCAAAAGATAATCAAACAAAACATGAATCCAAAGGATGTAAAGAGCTTTCCAACACCTTTTAAAAATGTTGATGCATTCAAATCCCAAGAAAATAAATGTACATGTGAGAGTAAACATAGACCTTAGTCTTGTGGGCAAGTTGCAGGCATCAAAACACATGAACATTGTAATCGCATCATCACAACATGTACATGGATTGTTGTTAAAACCATGACCTATAAAATGTTGTCTCATTATACACATGTCCTAAGTCCAATGTGTTGCACATTCACAAGTTGCAAAGGCTTCACACATGTTGTGATTATAGGAACTTTCAAAGATAGTGATGGTTATCATTTGAAAATGGTGTATTGCCATTGCAATCTTTTCCAAAAATCCTAAACTCCAACGAAGGATGGTAAAATATAGCCCCCATAATTAATGACTCTTATTGCTTAGATTTTAATAAATTAAATGTTGCACATCTATCCATGTCAATTCAAAATGGGGTTCATGAATTTTTTTTTCCTTGGGAAAGGAATCCCAAAGAATGCCAAAACAATTAGTGGGAGATTAAAATACTAATGTTTCATATTTTAATGAATATCCAACATAAATAGATACTACTTGAAATGCCCTGCTAGGAGAAACCAAAATCAAGTTAATTTTTAAAAAAAAATCATTCATGATCCATATGGCCTTGCTAGGACTATTTTTCCTAATGTTGAAAAGTAAACAAGTAATTAATGTGACACATTTTATTGTGTTTTTTTGTTGTTTTCCTTAGGTAAAGATCATAGGCATCCTTTGAAAGAGGAAATAAAATCAAATGGGGTCAATAAATGTTTTTGTTTGGTGTCTTATGTTCATGACCCCAAAAAGTGACTTTCTTGGAACTTTTAACATAAGAAACATGTATATGAATTCATCAAACCATGTCAAAATCTTATTGGAAATGAATCATTTTAATATTCGAGAAATGCACAATATAGTAATATGTGTCAACTTTAAAAATACAAAATTATGTGATGGCAATTTGGTTCCAAATTTGACCCCTTTCATGAAACGGGACATGTGACATTCCTAGTGGTAACCCTAATCTTACTTATACCCTTGAACAATAGTATAAAGATGCATGGATTTCAAACACAAGATGCACTCAACACATGATAAAACATGGCAAGTGGTTCAAAAACTATATATCATGACACATCAAATGATCATAAGATGGTCCATGGAGTTGGGAACTTTGAATTTCTAATTGTTAAAATGTGAAACATCGATGTGTTGGTGAAGATTGGTGACACATGGCAGATGTCAAAGTTGAAGGATGTTTTGCATGTTTCAAAGTTTGGAAGGAATTTTTTCTTGATCATAAAACCCATCAAGGTAGGTTGTAAGATGGTGCATGTACATAAATGCATGTTACCTAATTTGCAAAGGATCATAATTGTATGGAAGGGTTATTAGTTGATGATATAACGTCGCACTTACATATAAACCCATAACCACCCCACACACAAGGTATATTTTGCTAACATAAAAAAGGAAATGATCATATGATCAATTGGATCATTTATTTGGCAAACATAAATAGATGCTAGACTTGAGATATGGCACCAAAAGTTGTGTCATGTTAATCGCTAGACAATACAATGTAGATCACAATAGAAGAGGTAGATGGTTTGTTGTTAGTGAACAAGGAGCCACCATTTTGTGAAGGTTGTGTGTTTGGGAAAGCAAAATGAAGTCCATTTCCAAAGAAAGATGTGAAAATCATAGCAACTAAAATTGGAGATATAGTCCATACCAACTTGTGTGGTTCCTTTAGCTCGAAGTCAATGGGAGGGGCTAGTTATGACGTTAGTTTAAAATATGATCATTCATAATATAAAGTCCTATATAACATAACCAAGAAGTTAGACGCATTGTATTTCTTTTAAAAGTATGTTGGATTCATGAAAAGAGAGAAGCCGAGCAATGTGCCTTCTTAGTTTGGGATTGTAGCTTTTGCTTTACAAAAATAGTTACAATATATGCTTGAAACTACTTCCCTTTGAACTCAGCCCCTCTATTTGATATGAAAGTGTTTGGACACTTTATTCAAAATTCAGTATCTTATACACCTTAGGTCTAAAAATGATAAAATTGCCTCCCACAAATCCAAACTTATTGAACACTTTCTAACCATACCAAGAATGTGCCCCAATTTACCTTTAAAATTCATTTTTGATTTTGTTGAAATTTCAATGACAATATTGTTCAATATTTAGTAATTCTTGCATCCTAGGTCTAAACATTACAAAGGGTGTTTGGCTCTTTTTTTTGTCTTTGCAATGGTTTGCATTTGTTCCCCAAAAAGAAAAAAGGCCAAAGCTCATTCCAATATCTTTTCTTTTTCTTATTTCTACCCAATTTTGTGTTGTAGCCAAGATCACAAGCATCCATTATGCAATTTACCCAGGCTACTAATAAAGTTTTTTTTTTTTGGCTACCTACTTGAACTATGTATAGAAATCTGGCTTTTTCATATAAAAAATTGAGTTTTTGGTAATTTTATAAAAATCATTGATTTTGCAATAAAGCATTCCCAAAACACTCGCCAACAGGTCCAAATTTTCGCTCCCAACAAAAAAGGCTGATCCCCTCCCTTGCTGACAGGAGGAATTTTCCACATAGTTGTTTATGCCAGTTGAGGCATCTTAGTAAGAGCATCTCCAACGGTGCTCAGTATGTAAAGTCTGGATAGTAAAATTAAGTGTCTAAGTTTAGCTCTCTTTTTTCTGGTAACGCCACCAATAAAACTGAAACCGGAACTGCATGTGCATATACAGGAGTGGCTACTAATAGCAAACCACCTGGACCAATCATCATGATTGACCAATCAGAAATACTGAGCCGCAGTCAGGTCCAATTTATTCCACTCTTTGTTGGAGGTGTACCACAGTGTTGCGCCTTTTTACAGCCACCGCAAGCTCCACTAATTTGGTGCGAAAATTCGTGCGAAAAAACCAATTTCCTGAGCTAAACCTGCACATTTTAACTTTTTCGCAAATAAATTTTACTGTCTGGAGTCACATATTGAGCACTGTTGGAGATGCTCTAATGGCCCACATCAGTATCCTCCCCATCTGAAACTGGTGTATGAGGCCATGTTACGGTCCCTTACCCAACACTCCTATTTTTCCACATTTATAATGGCGGAACCTCTTTAATTTGTCCTCTTCTTTCTTTCTCTACAACCTGAACCTCAGGAATGTTTCTCATGATTTTTCTTGAAGTCCAATCCATTGGAAAGAAAGTGGGGTCGGTTGTGAACAAAAAAACGAATCTCATCAACATCCACAGCCTCCAATCTGTTCCAAACTGGGTCCGACATGAACACTTCAATTTCATCAAAGTATGCAGCCTCCAATCGGTTGCAAAGTGGGTCGGTCATGGACACTAACAATTTCATCAATATCGACAGCCTCCAATCTCCAATTCGTTGCAAAGTGGGTCGGTCATGAACAAAAGATGAATCTCATCATCAAACACACCCCCTGACCATGCCCCCAAAGAGTTGAAGAGTGGGTCGGTCACAAACAAAAAAACGGATCTCATCAACACACCCGACCCACCACCCCCAAAGAGTTGAAAACTGGGTTGGTCATGAACGGAAAACCGAAGAATCTCATCAACACACCCACCCGACCCTCTAGCCCGAAGACTTGAAAAGTGGGTCGGTCATGAACAAAAAGCCAATCTCATCAACTTCCGTCTCCCATTCCCCCCATCCCCCCGGCCCCTCCAAAACCCCAAAAAAAGAAAGAAAAAACGAAACAGAGGTGGGCTGTAAGTACAGGTGTAAAAAGGTCAGCAAGGCTGCACCGTCCACACCGTCCAAATATTTTGCACAAGTGGGTTGGATTCGACACCTAATGTCCCATGTTGACATGTCGGTAACTCTGGCCGTTGATTGGATAACACAAAACATCTGCGCAATTCCACCCAATAGCGACTCGACGAACACTGCCACACAGGAATTCGGCCACGTAGTAAATATAAGCCACATACCCAATGGAGAATGAACACGTCATCATTCTGTCACCTGATTGGTTATGAAACCGGGCACCGAATTCCAATAGGGGTCGGTAATAGGTTGCAGCCGACATGTCAGCAGTAGGCAGGCAGCCGGTAGGTAGGTATCTACGTATGTGTTAGGTAGGTATCTATAAATGCGCCTGTCTTTTTTCTTTTGGCCTTTTTTTTGCCTTTTTTTTTTTTTTTTTTCCCCCTCCTTTCTCTTTGTGGAGGCTTTTTTTTCCTTTTTTTCCCCAAAATTCCTAAATGCCCTTTGTTTGGGGGGTGGGATTATATAATTAGACATTTCTCGGGGGGGGG
>Ga0116231_10005853_pt1 | contig 23957 bp, 18 predicted proteins | sample S1TSphgellanicum_2_FD_89695 | JGI IMG/M metagenome (GOLD analysis project Ga0116231, IMG submission 89695) | Host-associated microbial communities from peat moss isolated from Minnesota, USA - S1T2_Fd - Sphagnum magellanicum MG | ecosystem: Host-associated > Plants > Peat moss > Unclassified...
TTAATTTTGAGATTCCAAAATAATAATCTGGAATTAAAATTTCAATTTTCAAGTAAATAATTTCTTAAAATTTAAATTCAAAACTTCAAATTTCAAAATTCAAATTTCAAGTTCAAATAAAAACATTTAAAATCAAGTTGTCGATTTTTAGACTCAATAAAGTCTAACCATGGCACCGTGGCACCCTAACCATGGCACCGTGTGGGAGGCCATAGAACGACCTAGGAGGTCCCTCCTATGATCCTGAACTTTGTACAGGTTGGGCATGACTAGCTAGTTGGGAGGACTTGCCTTTTAGATTAGCAAGTTGGGCCTTTAATGATTCGAGTTCATTTTGTAGAGTCCGAACTTGAATTGCATGGGCTTGAAGCACTTCCCTTTTGTCAACATTGTGCTCCTTCTTCATAGCATTTTTATTGGAATTACCCTTGGTGGGGAAAGCCTAAGTGGAAGGTTGAAGTGCCTTGGCTTTTAGTTGAAGGACATTGGAAGATGCTCGCAGATTTTGCCGTGGTAATTGGAGCTGTTTCCTTTCCGAGAACTTAGCAAAATAAATATCTTCTTAATGTCCTTCTTTCCCACAATAATCACAAAAGAGATCTTCGGAAGGAATGTTGCACTCACTTGTTTTGTGGGCAGGATTGCCATAGTAGTTGTAAAAAGGTAAGATGGGTGCAACCGAGTGCACTGCTTTAGCCCTTGAAGAAGAATGTGATGATTTGGTTGGTGCAGCTTGTGGAGGCTAAGGCCTTGAATGTTAGGGAAGCCTCATAGTACTAGCCTCATAGTGTGCATGAGCCAATTCCAGTTTTTTAGAAATGTTGTACACATCCAGCAAAGTGTACGAGTCTCCAAATTTTGCAAAAACTTGTTACAAGACCTGCGCATGGAGTGTTGGAGTATGTTCTAATGAACGAAGATACCAATGGGTAGCTTCCAGGTCTGTGATGCTCTGAGTATCCTCTTTAAGCTTGAGAAGCCTCCTGTAAAGCATCTTGAGGGTTTCATCTTTCTGCTGAGAGAAAATGGCAAGTTATAAAAAAATTTCAATTTAACCAAAAATTTCAGTTCAAGAACTTGAAAAAAATCCCCCCCTAGATCAGCAAAAGCTTGTGCATCGATGGTGGGAGGAATGTTTGCAACAACAACAATGAGTTATTGAGGAGAAAAATTTATTGAAGTAGGTACCAGATCTGGATTATTGGGCATAGTCCCATGATGTGCAATGGAAGCTTGAAGTGTAGCTTGAGAGGCGATGGCAATGGTTGTGGCATACGTTGGATTGGGGATCTAAGTGACACCCAAAATTCTTGGAAAATGTTGCTTGTAAACATCCAATGCCTCAAAATGCACATAACGGGCCAGTTGTTTGAATGCAAACACCTCGGTGTAATTAACGCCATACTTGAGAAAGTTACCTTGAACTCCCTCAAAGAAATAGTACTTGGCCTTCCACTGAATTTCTCAATTCTCTTAGAGGAACTATTGACCTCCATGGTATATATGGGTGTAGAGGTAACGGCTTGCAACAAAATATACAATGATGGTGTGAAATCCGGTGCGGTAACAGGTGTACCCCACTAATGAGCCCCTCCAAATGGATTCTGATGGATCGTTGATGTAGTGTAACTTAAACCTGAATTCCTAGTAAGAATTATATTCGATGATGGTGGTGTTGTAAATGTTTGATGGTACCGTCATGAAGATCGTGAACTTAAAAAAATTGGCTCAAAGGATTGTGTGTTACTTTGTAGCTAATACTTGGGCTCTGGTTGAGCGGTAGTGCTTTCATCATTTTAGGACATGGTGTTGTCCCATGCCCCAAAATTTTGTAACAATATAAAGAACTAACTACAAAGTTCTAACACAACGTACGGTTTGAAGAATACGATGCGTTGCTATGAATGAACGATGACGAACAGACGTCAGACAAAATGGCAAGATGGCATGACGTAGGACAACAGGATGACAAGACACAGGACAATAGTCCAACGAACGTTGGATAGAAGTCCAATGGATGAAAGTCCGTGGACGAACATCCTTGGATGGATGGAGGTCCAACGGATGAAAGTTCAACGAACGTCCTTGGACGGACGAAAGTTTGACAAATTTCCCTGGATAGACAAAAATTGGCAATGTGACATCGGAGGTCACGATGCCATAGAACGCCTGTGAGCGCCACAGTGATGGTTGACGGCAACGTGATGTTGCAGCGCTATAAGCATTGCAAGCTCCCAACATTGTAAGCTCACCGCAAGTGTTGCAAACTCCCAGGCTACAAGCTTGCGGTGTTGTAGGCTCGCAGTGCTACAACTTACGGCGCTACAACTCGCGACGTTACAAGCTCACGGTGCTGTAGCTTACGGTGCTTCAACTTGCGGCGCTACAAGCTTGTGGCGCTGCAGCTTGCGGCGCTACAAGCTCGTGATGCTGCAACTTGCGCCGCTACAAGCTCGTGACACTGCAACTTGTGGCGCTACAAGCTCGTGACGCTGCAGCTTGTGGCACTGTAGGCTCGCGATGTTAGAGCTTGCGGTGTTGCAACTTGTGGCACAACAAGCTCGTGGCGCTGCAGCTTGCGACATTACAACTTGCGGCACTGTTACAGGCTCGCGACGCTACAACTTGTGGCGTTGCAACTTGCGGTGCTGCAGCTTGCGCTACTACAAGCTCGCGGCGCTGCGGCTTGCGACATTACAACTTGCGGCACTGTTACAGGCTCGTGGCGCTACAACTTGTGGCGTTGCAACTTGCGGTGCTGTAGCTTGCGCTACTACAAGCTCGCGGCGTTGCAACTTGCGACGCTACAACTTGCGATGACGTTGCTTGGTAGCGATGGTAGGTTTAATTGCTTTGCAGCAATGCCGACCGCCAGAGCTAAATTTTTTGTTTTTGTGTTTTTTGTTTTTAGACGACAACTTCAAAAGTCTTTAACTCCGTGTCTTTACACGAGAGAAAGAAAAAGAGAAAAGGAAGGGGGAAGAGGTTTTAAACCTACTATGTTGGTTGGTAGAAATGTAATAACATAAGCTCCCTTTAGCAACACCAGCAGCAATAATAGTAGCAACTTGCGCTGCCTCCAACAACAGCAACACCAGTAGCAACAACTCAAGAACTCAAAGCCACAAAAAATCTGCCATTTTCAACATGAAGCAATAGAAAGTAGAGTTTTTTTATAATTGAATTGTAAAGAAAGAAGAACATGAAATGTATGTAGATGGTGGTCGTGCAATGGCCGTTGTGAGCATCTTGAAATCTTATCTGATTATGGAAGAAACTCTCTTGACAAAAGAATTTTTAAAAAACTAAAAAGAAAAAGGAAGGGCTTGACCTTTTATTTAGCTACTAACAAACTTAAACCCTAAGTACTTAATAATGTATAATCACATAAAACCGTACATTAACCCTAAAAGTGCACATGGGCATGCCTGTAACTGGCCATCATGTATGAGGCCATGTACAAGCATGACATAGGGTCAAAAGGTGATGAATGAAAAAGACAATGGAATTTGAAAAAAGAATAATGAGGAACAAGATATGCCTATTCAAAATAGACTTCATGTATAATTTTATAAGGCAATGGTGTTTGAACTAATGGATGATATTGTAATAAAAGAAGAGTTCCTTGGGCTGGATATTGTAATAACAATGGGAGAGATGCATTTCCCTTGGTTGGATTGATGAGCCAAATGTTTTTACTTTTTTTGTGATGATGACGTTGCAAAAGCAATAAGTTTCAAAATTTGGTATGTTATCAACCAAATTGTTTTGTTTGTTGTCATAATACCACTTAGGGATTTCTCAAATTTGTCCCTAGGCATTTTTCTATGATTGTAGCAAGTTTGTGTTATAATATGTAGTAATGGACTTGAAAATATTTTCAATTGGTTTTTTCAGTCATTCAATGATGTTTGCTTTTACAGCATTTGGTGTGGCCATTTGATAATGTATAGGTTTGTTGATGTCATTTGAAATGAATTTTAACAAAGATGTTTAAGTGAAATTCCTTTCCAGAAGGGGATGGGAGGGATGTTCAAAGGTGAAGGGGGAATGTCTTGGTATTTTTTTCCCTTCACCTCACCTAATAAACATCCCTTCGGAAAAGGGGGGAGGGACCCCTAGCCCTCTACCTTCATAAACAACCAAACCTCCCCCCCTACCCCATGCCACCTAAGAAACAACCTATTTGGAAAAGGGGGGAAAACGCCATCCCCTTCATTACCCATCCAACCTAACGCAAAAACAACCCTTTTGAAAAAAGGAGAAATTAAAAAACCTTAGCCCTCCCCCCTCCCCTGAAGCTTCCACCTATGTCATATCCATTCAACTTATCTCCATTACCTTCACCTTGCACCCACTATGAAAGGTGTTCCCACAATGCTTCTATCTTAAGTTTGAGACATACCAAATAAATTGGTTGGGCAAGAGAAATTTTGTTTTACTTTTGTTGAACGTTATGCAAAATGTTTCCATGTTAATAAAATGACATCATGTTTGCCCAAAGTTGGAAGCATTTTCTTTTGACATATCATGTGAAAGGTTATTGGATATCCATGATGCATTGTGACTAAGGTTAATAAAACCCATAATTTGAGAAAAAATAAAAATAGTTTAAGGGTATTTGGTGCAAATACCAAAACAAAAACAATAAATAATGTTAATGTGACCATGCACATTCTTGATATATTGTTTTATTTAAATGTAATCATAATACAGATTGTATCATGTGTTTTTTTTTCAAGCAATCACATCTTCACTTTGTTATATAAACCTTCAATCAACCAATCACATTGTGTATTGAGTTATCAATTCTACAAGCTTCCATATAATCCAATCATGTATCATTCATTCAAGCAATCACATATTCACTCTATCATATATTGCTTCAACCAATTGTTTTGAAATCACATATTTGTCACTTCGACTACCAATTTTGTAATTTTGTTAAGTATTATTTCATTCACTCAACTAGTTAGGTAGTCAAATTTGGTTTTAGAACTCTTGACCAATTTTTTTTTTCTTAATAGTTATAATAAGATGATTTCTTGATTTAATTTTGGTGTTAAATTATTTTTTTCCAATTTCAATAAAAGTTTGGGCAACAAACATCAACATTTGTGAACCAATTGTTTTCTTGGTGGTGAATTTTTGCTATTTTGTGAAATTTATTCTAAGAAAAATGTTCAATGTAAAATGTGTTTTATTCGTGAAAATTTGCTACTTGGGGCTTTTGGTTTGAGGATGACACAATTAGGGTTGAGGCCAACAATTAAAACACACATGGATGATGCTGAGGATGACAAGAGGTGATGAGGGGATGATGCAAAAATGAGAACACCAACAAGGAATGGCAAAACGGTGATGTGAGATGGTAGGGCATTTGATATGCACGTACAAAACATTAAGGCCGGTATCAATTAAACATGGAAACAAAAATTAGGCAACAAGGGATGATGTTAAGAGACGTTGAAGGTGCTAGATATGATGTTAGAGGATGCTAAGAAATATGTCAACGGCACTTGGGTCAAAAAGGTTTTTTAATTCTTTTGCACCACAAGGGGCATTAGTGTGGAAATTAATTTTTAAAATAGGTGAAGGGGCATTAAGGGTTATTGGGAAACACACTAAGAAAGACATTTGGGGACATTGGAAATGCTAAAAAATAAATTTGTCTTTTGGGGCAATAAGGAACACTAAAAAGGACATTAAAAACAACATGGGTGTTAGGTAAAACATAGAAGGATGTTAGTGGTGCTAAAAAGATTAATGTTTTGAATAAATGAATATTGAATTTCATGTTCTAGAATTAATGGAAGTGGAAATGATTTCAAGGACATTTTATAGGATCATGGATTACCAATGTGGTAATTCACATTTTTTCAAACTCATTTAATTTTTAAATATATTAATATTTTGAACTTATGTTAGTAGATCATCACAATGATGCGACGAAACACAAATTTACTATCTCATACTTGTGATTAACAATTGGCTATAATAGTATTAATATGACTTAAAAATAGAGTGTGAACTCAAGATAATTTTAACAAGTTAGAATGACCATTTAATTACATGGTTTAGAAAGTCAAAATCAATAAAATATTGTTGAAAGAAAAAGTTTGGGATGTAGTCAAACCTATTAATAATGAAATTATAGTTGCATATAACAATGTAATAATTAAGGTGGACCTTGACAAATACGAAAAAGACTTGACCAAAGATGTTGCCCAAGCTACCAAAATACTGTTGTTATAATAACTTTAAACAAATGCAAGAACAAAACGATTGAAATTTTGGTGATGTTAGTTAAAGATGAAAACATCCTTCATATTGCTAATCTTGAAAATCCATGTGTGTTAATAACATTCCAAAGTCTACACAAGATTAATAATGGAGTGTGAACATTCTTTCTCCTCAAAAAACTTCATGCCATCATGTTTGATGAAAACATTCCAATGATTGAGTTTTTTGAAAAATGAAGGAAATTACTAACCAATTAGTGAAAATTAGGGAACATGTACAAGAGACAATAGTTGTACATAACATTCTCAATGCATTATTTGAATCATATGATAGACTCATCTAAAATATTATGAAGTAGGACAATGCAAAGGTGGGGAGAGCAACCCATACATTTATTGTCAAAATACACCATGGCATCAAGGTAATTATAATTGTTGCAACCACCTCAAACATTGGAAAAAATAGTGTCCTTTTTCCCCAAATGATTAACCTCTCAAATCAACACCATGCATGTTGAACATCAAGACAGTAAGACTAAAAAGGAAAAAACACTTGACCATAATGAGTTGTAGGTGGCCATGATGACCATGCACATGTAAGAAAAAGATAGCAATCAATACTTTGATTCTAGTGCCACATTTCATGTCACTAGAAATGTAAAACAACTTAAACCAAATTAAAAATGTAGAATTAATATGCAAATGTCAAGTTTGCAACTTGCCATTCACATAAGGTGCATGGTAAAGGCAATTTTGTTGTTTCTTACAAAGGAGAAATAACTAATGTGCACAAATATGCTATTTATGTCTAAGGTGTGGAAGAATTTGTTATATTTTGGGTTTATAATAGATATGGGTTGTGAGGTCATGTTTGAAACACATGAATGTTGAATTGATGCCACTAATGGCCCCTAGAAAATTTTAGCAAAAGGTAGAAGAAATTATTTGAATGAATTTTATAAGTTTGTTATAACATCTTTTCCACAAAGGAGTTTACAATTTTCACAAAACCAACAATTAAAACAAATTTTGCCCCAATTGCCATTGATTAAGATGTTATTTATGGACTTGTAACATCACAACATGGGACACATTGGGTTGCAAGGACTATACAAATTGTCAAAACTTGGGATTGTAGAGGGAATGTTTTCGTATTCCTATCACTATAACAAAACATGGTGTTTTTCACTTGTAAAGTTTTGACTACAATGACTAAGTTGCAAAATTATTAATTTAAAATGACTAAAAGGGGTGCTTTTGTCCTTTTTGCCCTCCCCCCCCAAAATAGGCATGTCTTATTTGACTAAGTTGACTAATAATTTAAGTCAAATCAAACAACATTAATTCCATGTGGATTAGCCATGCCAATCATTTTTTTTTTTTTCATTTTCTTGATGTGACACAATTGGCGATCATCCGACAAGAGATTTAACATGAGTGGCAATCATCCCACATAAGGTTTAACGTTAATGGCAAAAATATTTTTAAAAACTATCAAAACAATAAAAATCTAGCATAAAAATTACCTTATGCAATAAAAATAGCAAGAATTCTTTCATCATTAGATGTAACTTGGCACCTTAAATCTCTTTCTATAACAGTGTCTAGCAATTTGGAGTTATGAATTCATGTTGTGGTGGTTGTGCTTTCCCAACTAAAGGTGAAATTTTGTCTTACTTTGTTAGAAAAAAACATTGATGCCAATGTGACATTATTGCTTATTAAAATGTGATCTAATAGGTAAGTAAGCAAAATGCCTATGGTTGGAGCCGACTATAGAAAATTTTAGATTGTCAAAAATGGAAATCATGTAAACGAAGATAAATTCTCCAAACCTTGAAATTACTACATTGAGGAACATAAACTCCCTAGTAGTTGGTGCCGACTATTGGGAAGGTTGGTGCTAATAGATGAAAAAAAAATTACGAGTTTAGGATTTAGGTTTATGTTGTCAAAAAAAGGAAAAAATCCATCAAGGATGACTAGAAAGAGGAAAAACCTCCTATGGTTGGTGTTGACCATAGGAGAGGGAAAAACTACAAGATTGCATTACACAAGAATATACTGCACATTTATGCAATTATTTTGGCTTCCATCAAGGAATAGATTATTTGATCTGCCTTCTTTATAAAAATTATCAACAATTGATATCGACAATTATAATTTATATATTTACAAGAATCAATTTTGTACTCACAAATAAAAAAAGATGAGGCATTAGGGAGGGGAAGCTTACTTATTCATTGATACTCTTCAATGGTCAACACTGAACATACGACAAGAGGCAACAATAAGAAAACCAAAGAAAACATTCAAGCAAATTCCTCTACATCTTATTTGCACATCTATGCGATTATTTTGGTTTGAACCAAAAAAAAGATTATTTCTTATGGCTTTTCCACATAAACCTTATAATCATTTGTACCCATGATTATAAGCTTTTTAATTCAATGAAATGAATTTGCACTCACAAATTTTTTAAAACGAAACAACAAGGAGGCAAAGGTTTGATCATTCATTAATCTTCTCCAATGGTTGGTGCTGACCATAGCAGAGGACAAAATTTGTAAATTGTAGAAACATTGGCCCTTTCTCACATACTTCTCCAATAGACCTTGATCCTCAATTATAATTGGTATTGACGACTAAATGAAAGGCCTATGACAATTAAATACTTTCCATTATTCTATTGGAGGGCTAAAACACACTAGGGTGTCATAATTTTGATAGATTAGAGTCCCTTTTCAAAGTCCTTTTATAGTGTAATTGAAAACTAGCTTAAAATATGAATATTTAAATGATATTGGAAATAACAATTTTTTTCATTTCCAATTTCAAATCATGATGTTATAAGACATATAAAAAATATCTCAAAAGAAATTATTTTTAAATAATTATTTAAATAATTATATTTTTTTGAATTTTAAAAAGTCTATAACATTATAAATTAAAATCACATTCCACTCATTCAATGGATCTTTAGTTTCTTAAACATAATTCATCCAATGTCTCAAAGTTTCAAACATATAATATTAACACATTGTAAAATAAAGGTCCATATCCATGAGTTTTGCAATTGTGACAAAAAATTTGGGCAAAATTCAAAAGTCCATTACTTATTGGCTATCCACGATTTTGATTTGATTTTTTGATTTTTGAAAGGTTGATTATGATAGTTTTAGATGAGTGAGTCCCTTTTTTTATTATTTCAATGGATCTTATTTTTTAAATTTTTTTTGTACCTAATGGATATAAGAAAAATTGCCATTGTGACGTCCATATAAGGTCACCATAGTGTGCAAACACCTTGAATTTTAGTGTAACCCAACATGAGAAAGGAAAACATCGAACTAATGTTTCAAGCTTACTTGAGTAGTAGTTGTGCTTTGTATTGACCATAAATATATTTGTCTGAATATGAAAGGTTTGATGATTCGATAGAAACGTATAGATTTGATTCTTGTTATAAATGGGTTTCATTTATGGCTAAACAATATTCATACAAATAATGAAAATCATATTGCTTACCTAGTTGTTTAAAAAGTTGCCAAATACACAACTTAAGGTTGGTTTACACCTTGAGTTAAGTTATTTCTAAGTTAGGAAAGAAAACATTATTACACATCTCTACCCAATGTTATCATTAATATAAAGCCTTATAAAAAAATTGATGTGACATTTTTTTTGTAGAATGTTAAAAAAAATGTTGTTGTTAATGTTATGTTATCATGAAATGGTAATTTAACAAATTTAATTTCAACATTTGTGCATAAACTTAATGCTAAAATAAAACCCCAAAAAATGAAGAAATGACTTTATGTTAAATCATATGTCTATCATCCATTTGGAGGTTTTTCTCCCTCTTCCTTGTGTTTGAACAAAAAATGTTAACTATCAAGTGATGAACATCACACTTCAAACAATGTGCATTTTCAATCAAATATCTATTACAATTGGAAAATATAAACATAGGAAGAAAGAAACATGTGTGAGTGGTTTTGAAAAATTTGTGCGCACAAGCATTGGAACAACAAATGGACATTGAAAGTAGCAAGCACGCATGAGTGTGGCCTAGGAGAATTTGTAGGTGCAAGCATTGGACACACAAATAAACATAAAAAACAAAAGCAGTTATGGGTGTCACTTAGAAAAATTCACATGCACAAACATTGTAATAACAAGGTGTGTTACACACAATGGCCATGCCATTAATTTAATATCAAAAATTGATATTTATGATAAACTGGTCATAACTAGGGGTAATTTTTTAAAAATTTATTTTAACGTACATCATCATGTTGTAAAAGAAAAAAATTCGTGATTTTTTTTTCATTTTCTTACATCACATTAGTTATGTGGAACTCGAAAGGGATTTCACATTAAATGATGACATGTTTCTATGAACCTATCTAGACATTTTTTTTTTTACCAAACCAAAACCAATAGGGAAATGTTGTAACATGATTTTTAATTTTTTGCAAATCTAATGAATTTTTTCTTTAAAAAATGATTAAATATTCTCTTTTCATATTTATTTTTCACATTTGTGCAAAATTTCAAACCAAAAAAAGAGACTCAGCATGACATGTGTATTTGAATGTTTTTTTCAATCACATTGTCACATTTTGAAAGAATTACATGAATTTTTGGGTATGATGGGTGCCATAATCATTTTTAGAGAAAATATTTTCATATTTAGTTTTGTGGTTATGGATTGGTGATAATGGCAATTGGGTTCGGTGCACATTTGAGGAGGTGACAGAGAAAACAAAATGTCAAAAAATGAATGTGAATATTTTTACATCCAAACTAAGATGAATCATTTCACCTAGTTGATAGGGGCGAAGTCCCTTGAAGCTACTATATTCTATAATGATTATCAACACAATATCCCTACCTTACAAGGCAGGGCCAACAAATAACACTGAAAGTAACAAATGTGTGTGAATGTTGTGTAGAATAATTTAAAGGCATAAGCAATTAGAGCTCGACAAACAACAAACAAACACCATAAATAGATGGGTGATTTACATAAAGGCAAAGACTTATTTAGAATAAGTGACAAGATGCTAAACTACCAATAATCTCATGATTTATAGTGATGGCATTGGTCAAACTATTTTTAGTGGTAGTTGAAATGTTAGAGGTAGATCCATCACATTCTTGAATGCCACTCTTGGTAAGTAAACCATGTTGTGCTACAACTTGCAATATCATTCATGCATGATGTCCACAAACTAAACTCAATTGACATTATAATAGTCATGTGCAATGTGATTGTACATTTTTTGATTAATTTTCTAGGAATTCTTTGTCTTGATTTAGTGATGTTTGCTCTTGCAATATGTAGGTTGCAACATCTTACTTTGAAACAAAAAGTTGGGTTGTTGGTTGCATAATTGTTTGTTTGTGGTATGATACATGCATCATCCTCTTTTGTGTGCATGTCATGTGTGACGTAGCTATGAAAGCTTGGGGCTCATCTGAATGGACATGACAATCCAAAACATTCCTAAATCAAGTTGTCATCAAGCTATTGCACTCATGTTGGTCATTTGTTGATGTTGGCAGTATCATTACTTGAAGTGTGGATGGTAGGGACAAAAGTTTTTAGTGAGATATTTGTGCACATACCACTCGCAATAGGTCTAGATTAGGCAAGTGTAATTGCTACCAAAAAGTTAGTTTAATCATAACCTAATGTTAACTCACTTTAGTTGTTAGTTTGCTTTAGCCCTTAATGTTAGTAAGTGGGTGTTATGCTTTCTAACACTAACTACCCTACCTTCAAATATGAACATAGCATTATATTACTAACATAACAAATAAAGGTATAATCCATATTGGCCAATTATTACTTTTTTCATAACCAATGGGGCAATTTATTTATTTATTTATTTTTGGCGCAATGCAATATAGGTATCAAATTTTAAAAATTCATTTTTCTTAGAATTGCCTATTATCAATTTTATTGATCAACCAAATAATATACATGGTTACCAATTAACCCAATTAACTTTTTTGGGCATGACTCACTTGGTATGCCTAAGGATTGGTTATGAATTTCCACCTTGGGAACCGCCCATTGTATTGTTTCATACTAGGCCCCTTATTTTGGGAACGCCTCCACCCTGGGGGGGGCCCTTTACCCGACACTTTAAGTACTGGTAGTCAAGAAACAGCGTACCTAGCGAGCGACACTTCAAGTACTGGTGGTCCAGAAAGCGTACCTAGCCAGCGACACTTCAAGTACTGGTAGTCCAGAAAGCGTACCTAGCCAGCGACAGTTTAAGTACTGGTAGTCCAGAAAGCGTACCTAGCCAGCGACACTTCAAGTACTGGTAGTCCAGAAAGCGTACCTAGCCAGCGCCAGTTTAAGTACTGGAAGTCCAGAAAGCGTACCTAGCCAGCGACACTTCAAGTCCTGGTAGTCCAGAAAGCGTACCTAGCTAGCGACACTTCAAGTACTGGTAGTCCAGAAGGCGTCCCTAGCAAGCGACAGTTTAAAGTACTTTAAGTCCAGAAGGTCGTGCCTAGCAAGCCCTTAAGTGGACTTGGAACTTGTGTTAGAGACTAGAGATCAGCGGAGCACCACCGTCAACAGGACTCACTCGCCATTACACTTCGTAGGTATCAAAATGGCAGCCTCGCGGCGGTGACTTGCTCTTCTTCTTACTGAGAAAGAAGAGTGGGCGCGAGCAAGAGAACACAAAAACCCAAGTATTCTTCGGGGAGAATCGCAAGACAACTCTCGAACAAATTGCAGTGGTCCTTCAGTCCTTGCCATAAACCCTAGCAACTCAAGCTCCTTCGGCTCTTGTCGCCCACGAGATGGCAGACGACGGGGAAGGAGACTCGCCGCCGCCTTACACAGATCGCGAGAATGGAGACAGAAAGCGCTCGGTATGTATATTACCCTTTTGGTTTTTTTTTTCCTTGTGTGTTTTCTGCTCTGCTTGAGTGTTAAGTTCCATTCTCTTCATGGTTAGGGTTTTGTTGCACCCGCTGCCTTTTAGGAAAGTGGTCGTGGGATTCACAGTCGACTCTCTACAAGGAGTTTGCATTCTAGATGTTGCTTGTAGTCGTCAACATGGCTGCTTAGGATGGGGGGGAGGGGGGAGGTAGGGGTTTGTCGGTTCAAAGAGTGAGAATTCAAAGCGTTTTTTTTTTCCCTTTTTCTTGGGAGTTCTAGAGGGGGAAGATTTTAGAGGGGCAACCATTATGGCAGTGATCAGAAAGAAAATTGTCCAAGTTTGTGAAGGAGGTGCTCTTGATGAAAGAGTTAACATAGGTAGTAGTCACACTTGTTGGCACACTGTGTGATATTCCTGCTTGTTTGTTTGTGTGTCTGTGTGTCTTCTATTTGGTGTGGCTGTTTCAGTCCCAGGTGAAGATCCTGCTGTTTTGTACAGTGGCAAGTTGAAATGAAATGAAACTCGCCCTCACAAGGTTCTTGTTCTTGTTCCGGTGTACTTGAGAACAGCACTGGTGTTGTGGAACAGATTGAAAGGAGCAAGCCACATGAATGCTGATTTCAATTCAACCCTTTGATTGTGCCTCTGTTGTAGGTTTTTCCCCTCAATTATAAGTCTTTGCCTGTATTTGTTCCTCAGTTCAAGTCAATAGCTTTCCTGACTTTCAACTCTAGCAAACATTTTAGAGCATGGTTTGCAGTCATGATCCCTGCATTGCATGCCATAAGTTATGTTTTTTTCTTTTTTTTCTTTTGCAGCACTCATCTCGGGAGCCTGAACGAGACAGAGAGAGGAGTCGTGACAGGGATCGAGACTGGGATAGAGAACGTCACCACAGAGATGACAGAGAGCGTGATAGAGACAGAGGTGACAGAGACCGGGAGAGCTATCGCAGTCATGATCGTGACAGGTTAGTGATAGCAGCCAACTTTTTTTTGTGTCTTTAATGACATGGATTTTCTGTTTTGGTAGCAGAGGCCTGGCATCTTTAAAGGTTCTAAAAAACTGTCTTGCTATCAAAGGGATGCTACCCTAGTCAGGGGATGACTAGGGGTGTCCTATCTTTCCTGGTTTTCAGCTACTAAAGTAGGACATTGCTTAGCTTTGCAGTTCACATCTAAGGGGTCTACATTGACACATCTTCTGTGATTCTTCTACATGGTTCAAATCGTGTGTTCCTTGATTTCAGTAGGCACTCTCGAGACTATGATCATGACCGAGACAGAAGGCATAGACACCGATCCCGTTCAGAGTCCCAGGGAAGACGACGGGATCATTCTCGCTCTCGTTCACGGTCACCATCTCGTGATCGGAGGAGGTCTGTTGCTTCTACTCTGAGGTTGTTGGAGAGCAGATTCATAATTGTTGTCTACATCAACTCTGGATATTGATCTGTTATGGTTGCTTTGTGTTGAGCTTACTTTGTTTTGGGTCCCTCTCCTGTTGTTAGAGGTGGATGCTTATGAATTGCACAGCTGACAGTGTTTGGATCCTCCGAAGGTGGTCAAAATGCCAGAAAAGTTTAGAGTTTGCAACTTGGTGGGTGGTGGGGTTTGAGTTCTGAGTCTGTCAGCCTCTAGTGTTGGTTTCTTGTGGTCTATATTGTGGAGATAACAGCTGCAGACTGGAAATAACACTACATTAGTTGCTTTTGACATGAGTTTAAAGTCATAAGCGTTCAGGGGGTACAGTGCACTGGTATCAATCATGGGACACTCCTTAGGGGGAACTAATCCTGTGGCTCCCATGTTTGCAGCAAGCGCACAAGTGGGTTTGATATGGCACCTCCAGGTGCAACTGTTGTGCCAGGTGCTGCAATTCCAGGTCTGTCCTTTCCCCCCTCTCACATCGGCAATATGAAGTGTCACTGGAATTAGCTGAGTCAGTTGACTTGTTGTACCTGGGTCTCATACACGGTAACCAGCCTGCTGGTATAAGTCACACAGAATGGTGACCTGCCGATTTTGGGAATTTGAGAATATGCATATGATCATCTCCTCTACCACCCTGATGTTAGAACAATCCCTTGAAATGAGTTTTCTCGTTCCTCTGTCGTTGCATTGCTATAGTGGATTAGAGCAATATGCTTAGATTCACTTTTGGGGGCTAATAGACCCACCCAATCCCCATGTTTTCTCTTTCTAGGTGTCTTCACTCATGTGCAAATTTTGTCTTATCTGGCCAATCTTTTGGTTTGCAACAACAATCAGAGTGCAATTTCTTAAGCATTTGAGCTGTAGTCGAGATAGGTAGAAGGCATGCATTATTGTGTTCCTCATTATTTCAGACCCTGCAACACGTGCACATCAGCTAGTGATTGTTACACCTTTGTCAAGTAGGAGCACTTAGTGCAGTTTGTTGTCCTACCTTTGGACTGACACTGAGGAGGACTGTTTGCTGTTGTTTGCTTGTTGTTTTCTTGTTGTTTGTTGTTTGTTGTCTTTGTATGCTTCGTGGGTGCGAAAGGCATCACACAAGACATATACCCTCTTTCCACGAAGCGCATAGGGTGCCTGCCAGGGTGTGAATGGTCGACAAGGAAGTGATGGATTACCTGGTGTTGGTGGATCCTTTCCCATCTTCATCCCCTCCCAGAAAGTTGGTTTAGGCTGTTTAGTTTGTAACATTCATGGAAATGTCATTGTTATCCATGTGGGTGCTTCTTCATGAATTTATCTAGGCATATTGGGAATTGAAAATTGCTGCAGTTCATTAATTCTGGGTTATTTCTGAGATTAGCGTGTTGTTGGTCCTACTGTCTTCTTCCTGACAGATGTCTGCTGGTAGGCTACCCTTGGGTTGAGGGAATGTAGCAGTTCTCCATTTTCAAGTACTTCTTTTGAAGCTTTGCACATGGACGGATATACAAGTCTTTTTAATGATGGTTCCTAGATCATGTCTTCTCATAACAGAAGGCAGGCCAAGACAGAATGCTATCACATGTCAGTTAATGAGTTACTCACTGGAGATATCAAATGAAATTTCAGTACTTTGATTGTATTGATCTTATCAGCTGTGAATGGGGAATGGGGAACGTCTCCTTGAGATATAGTTCTTATGATCATGATTCCCAGCATCCTCCCCAATTGAACTGGGGGTCTGTCTCTTTACTGATTCATAAACTGCATTGGGTTCATGTCAGTGTACTCATTGTAGATGATTATGTTGCAGGTCAAATTCCAGGGATGCCCCAATCAATGCCAGGAGTATTTCCTGGAATATTCCCATTTGGTGGCACGCAGGTAAAATGTTTGCACTACTAGTTGTGCAGTATTGAAATATTTAAATTTGGATATGTCTCAGGGTGTAAGGGCAGTTCAATATTTGGCACTTCCAATGCATGCAATCCCTCTAAGTTTTGGGTCACAGCAGCCCCACTTATCTGCAATAATTTCTCAACTTCTTGTTGGTTGACAGTTTGGAGGCATGCCTGCTATGCCAGCACAGGCCATGACTCAACAGGTGCAGTGTTGTTCCCAGAAGTTAGACAATCTGCATTGTTTGAATTTTTAGGTAGTGTATACTATGGTATCACTGCACCTTGCATTTGTAGGATTAATGCAGTGGTTGCAGCATAGGATGGGTGGGCAGTGAATGGCAATGCCAAGATGCATCCTATTGCAATTGTGTTCTTTTTTTTTCTTTCCATTTTGAAGCTTCAGAAGATCATACTTGCATTATTGCATTCTGGACAGGCTTTGAGCAATGACATGTAAGTGATTGCCTGCAGGCTACAAGGCATGCACGTCGAGTATATGTGGGGGGGCTCCCACCAATTGCCAATGAACAAGTGGGTGCTATCTTTGCTGCTTGATTTAGGTTGAGATTTCTTTGGTTATAGAGATATTGCAAGGTGTATCAGCATTTGAAGAGTACTTCTTTGATGATTGTGCTTTCTGGGTTTTGCTTGCCAGACAATTGCCACTTTCTTCAGTCAGGTGATGGCTGCTGTTGGAGGGAACACAGCTGGACCAGGCATGTGCATCTTTCATATCCCTGTATTGGTCTGTTGTTTTGCAATAGTCTGTTGCCTCTGTGTTTTTCTTTTTGCATGTCTCCTTTGTGTTCGTTCCCTTCATGTGAGCATCTATGGTTTGCTCTTGATTCATTTCTCATGGTCCTGTTGAATGAGTGTTTGAGGTGTTTTACTGCACACTCACATCCTTCAATTGGGGAGGGTCGTGACATTTTGATACAAAGGAGTTTGTAGCTCTTGGGAGTTGGAATCTATACCATGTTGACGATACCACTGGTAGAAGCACTCTGGGCTCAAGGAACAATTGCTCCTTAGGCCTCTAGGGGCCCAAATCAATATAGGGTGCACCTGTTCAGAGAAATGATGGATCTGGCCTGGTGCTACAGGTGATGCTGTTGTGAATGTCTACATCAATCAAGAAAAGAAGTTTGCATTTGTGGAGATGCGGACTGTTGAAGAAGCTAGCAATGCTATGGCTCTTGATGGCATCATTTTTGAGGTAGATATATGATTTTACTCCAGTTTGTTGCTTAGATCATGGGTTACAACAATAACTCCTTAACATGTCACTTTTTGGCTATTGAGATTGGGTAGTACAATTGGCATCTTTTTTGTCATCTGCAATCCTCTAGGTGGTTGTCCCATGATCCAAGACTTGATATATATGAGGACAAGAACACTTATGGGTCACTGTGTGACTTCAACAGGGTGTCTCTGTGAGGGTGAGAAGGCCAAGTGACTACAATCCTTCAATGGCAGCAACTCTTGGACCAAGTCAACCTAGTCCACATCTTAATCTTGCAGCTGTTGGCCTAACCCCTGGGTAAGTAGTTACATACTGCTTGATCAATTCATAACTTTCAACTTACAGCAACAGTGGAAGAGTAGTTGGATGTTGCAAGATTGTCTTCTCAACTTTCTTATTTCCCTTGTCCTTGCCTTATCCTGGAGTTCACGACATTGAAAATCAAAGAGAGGAGTTTCCATTTCTACATAGTGTGTGAATCTGCAGAGCTGGCCTCTTGCCAAATTTTGTCCTCTCTTTTGATGGCATCTTCTATACGTGTTGCCTATCTTTGATCTGCATGCTGACAGGTCTTTCATTGCTGTCTTGTTTTTGAAGGAGTGCGGCTGGAGGTGCTGATGGTCCTGATCGTGTTTTTGTTGGCGGATTGCCCTACTATCTGTCAGAGGTCCAAATCAAGGAGTTGCTTGAGTCATTTGGGTATGCAAACACCTCCCAATATGAATTGCTGCTGTGTCTTTTCTAATTCTTAGTTGCAGGGTGTTACTGTTTCTCTGGCTTCAAAAGCACCTGGCATTGTCAGGTGTTGACTCCATTTGTTCAAAACTTTTATATGGACTTTGTAAGGATATTTGCAAATAGCATGTGCTCGAGGAGCATATATCTTAGCCTACAATGATCTCTGTCATTCTACTTCATGCAAGGTCTTAATGCTCTGCTTGTTTGACTCAAGGCCTTTGCGTGGCTTTGATCTTGTCAAAGACCGGGATACTGGGAATTCAAAAGGTTATGGTTTTTGTGTTTACCAGGTATGCCATCCCACAGATTGAGAAGCACAGCTCATTAGCTTAATCAATTTTTTTGCCCTGAATATATATTGATTTATCATTTTGTATATTGATCCAGAATTTTTGGTGGTTTTCATATGAATTGTCATCATAAGGAAGGGAGGCATGGCTTTGTCTTGCATAAATATCTTGCAACTCTTTGTCGGGTAGAACCCCTTGTTGGAGGTCTTACAGACAAGTTAATAATCATATCTTTTGTGTTCTTTCTACTTCTACCTCTGTCTCCTCTTTGCTATACTCTCCTTTACAGTTTGTGGAACTTTTTGAAATTGCAGGATCCAGCTGTAACAGATGTTGCTATTGCAGCACTTAATGGTCTGAAAATGGGTGACAAGACTTTGAGTGTGCGTCGTGCATCTGCCAGGTGGGTTGCATAGCTAATATCTCTATCCAATCACTTCTATGAAGCATGGGCCTCCTCATGCCAAAGATTTACAAAACTGTATGATATACTCTAGTATCCTGAATATGCATTGATAGGAAAGACACATCGAGGTGAAGCATGTGCACTGAATTGTGTCTGGAGACTCAAGAGCCCTTGCCATTTGAGGCACTGGAGAGTCAAGTGCCCTTTATCATTTGAAACTTTCATAGTTGGAATTATGTTGCAAAATTTCAATGCAAGTCTACTTTGCCACTGTTCATCTAGTCACTGGTTGTTGATTGCAGTGGACAACCAAAGCCAGATCAAGCAAATGTTTTAGCACAGGCACAACATCACATAGCAATTCAGGTAACAGAATCTGTCTTGTCCCTGCATGACCTTCCTCTGATTGTTGCATTTGCAAGTGCCACCTCATTCTTCAACTATGAGCTTGTGAAGTTGTTGATGTTCACTGTTCTTGTGTGTAGCATGAGTGAAGTTGTTTCAGTTTGCATGTCTGGAGTTGGATACAGATTGTTGAATTACAGATATTCTGTCATCTCTTGTAGTTATGAATCAAAGCCTGAACCTAAATTTGAAGCACATTTGATTCAGAGCTAATCCTGCTGTTGACCATAGCTAGCAACTTGTGAATATGAGATGTCTAATTTGTAATGTCAATTGCTATAAATATTGGAGCAGTAATCCATTTGGGTGCTATGAATTAGGGAATTGCCATTAAGATAGTTTGTCCTGTGTTCTATCTGAACACCTAACTTTCAAGGGTGGAACATGCAGAAGCTAGCATTGCAAGCCAGTGGTGCCAATGCAGTGTCTCTAGGTGGCCTGCCGGGTATGCTTCCAGGTTTTCCTGGGTTTGCTGGACTGATGCCTGGCATTGGCAATGGTCTTTCACCATCTTTTGAAACACCTAGCAAAGTCGTTGTATTGACTCAGGTGAGCCCACAACTCCAGACTCTTCACACAGCATGTGGCATTAGAATTGTGCTTCCTGATGCATGCGCTTAGCCCTGCTTAATCCGAATGTTAGATTTCTCCTTTAAGGTGTAGGTCTGAACAGGATAGAAAGGATTCCATTTTTAACTATAATTTTGTTTGTTTGTATTTTGATGTTGTGATGGATATGTCTCACTTCATGTTCATCCAAAGGTCTCACCGTTCATCTGCATGTGTTGTCTGAAGTAACACATCACAGGAACCACTATTCAGGAGTATGGTGCTGACTTTCATATGGTGCCTAGAATGGATGTACCAAATTTGTTTCCACAGGACTTCCATCAGGGATGGACAGTTCAAACAGTGCAGGACTCTGGACATAGCTACTACTTTGGAATGTTTGGAGTCTGACGAAAGAATCCTGTGGGGGTGGGTGGGAATGGTAGGTTGTGTCTCCCAACGAGCTGCAGGATGATGAAGAGTATGATGAGATTGTGGAAGATATGAGGGAGGAGTGCGGCAAATATGGTAGGTCTTGGTTTATCCCAACTACTCATTGCTTGGCTAGTTCCTGAAACATTTTTGTGAGTGTCCTGAGAATGATTTATCTTGGTTGTATGAGTGTTGAGTTGCAATTTGCATGAATGTATGTGGGGCACCAATTATTGTTACTTGGTCAAGTAGCAACAAACTAGTCCATTAATGTACTAATGGATACGTCCTTGCCAAAGTTGGGTGCCAATATATCCTTGCTAAGAGACACATCATGCACACAATTTGCCATCGAATAGATTCTATGTGGAGGTTCTGTCTAGATGTCTTTGATTGTGGATGTTTGACAGAGTTTCAGAAGTCTTTCTAGGGTTTGCTAGACTATTTTCATGGTCAATTTGGTGGCACAGGAAACTTGGTGAAGCTCGTCATTCCTAGACCAAAATCAACTGGTGAAGAAGTTCCTGGTGTGGGCAAGGTATGGATCCTGTATTCATCTTTGCTCCTTTCATCCAGGGACTGCCTATAACATTGTGTTGATGCTGTTGTTTCTGCAAATTAAGAGATGAAAATGCCCAAAGTTGTGCTGATTCTGAGGATTTTCTTGGTTCATTCACCTTCTGTACTTCTGAACTTTGTATAGACTCTCAAAACTCCCTGGGTGTTGAATATTGTGATGGTGTTTTACAATTAGCATCACTGCTAAGCAGCATTTATGATGTGCAGGTGTTTGTCGAGTACACTGACACAGCTGGTGCTGCAAAAGCAAAGTCTTCTCTTCATGGTCGTAAGTTCAGCGGAAACTCTGTCATTGCTGTTTATTATCCAGAGGACAAGTTTGAAAGAGGAGAGTATGGAGGTTAAGGGCTTGGTCAGATGGCATGACCTCAGTGAGTGCAATGAATTTCTGCACTTTGTTAGTAAAGCATAAATATGCCTGTCAACACAGGGAAGTGAAAATTGGTCATTGTGGAAAGACATGAAAAGAAGGAAATAGCTTCTGTAGTTGGAAACATGCAGTTGGGTGTGTCAAGAAGCAGTTGCCTGCATGAGTTGTCCTGCACTACAGTATGATATCTTTTGTTATATTTTTCTGCAGTCCTCCACTGTATTGAAGCTTACTGACTCTTCTCTCCATGCACTTATTAGTGTTTATATGTACTTGGTGGGCAGCTCTCTGAACCATAGAAGTTGATCTTGATGACAAGGCCTTGCATCAATGTGCATCCTGGTCATATGTGAGTGAGTTGGTTCTTACCACTTGTTGATTGGTATTTTCTGAGTGTCAGAGTCTTATTCTGGATTGTGATCATACCATAATGAAATAGAAATGTGACTTGTGCTTTGGATGAGTGGATTGTTATGCAACACAACATCTGCAAAATACTATTTTTGAAACTTGCCAGTACATGAGCTGATTTTCTAATAACTTCATGTGGTACACTTAACAAGATAAGGAGTTTCAAGACCTCTTTTGATATTTAATCAGCCACTTTTGTTGGCTTTTAATTTCCAACTTTTCATGCTGTTTTGTTTCAGGAGTATTGAGAATACATTCATAAAGAGATGTATATATAGCATTTTTGAGAGTTAAAATTGTACAAAAGTGGAATGTGTTATAATTGCCATGTTTGATCCTTCTTTGGATCTGTTGCCTTGCAAATGTTTTATTAATAGCTATGGTTTTGACATGTTAAATCATAAATGGATTTTGAGTGTAAAAATTATTCTACATTCAACTTCTCAACCCGTAGCAAGGGAATTTGACTGTAACAGCTCCACAAAGCGAAGGGTTTTAATTGTTTAATTATTTAGCTTGTTGATTGCCGTTGTGAAGCAAATGATGGAATTTTATGTGTGTTTAGAACTTTACAACCAGTTACTTCATTCAACATTGCAATATGGTTTTTAAAGTATTGGAAAGAATTGCACCTGATTACTCTACACTTTGGAACTTCTCTTTGAAGTACTGCAAACTACATTTCAAAAGAAGTGAAAGGTCACAATTCAAGGCCAAACAAAGAGACCCAAAGATGAATATCAATGTCAGTTGCGAGATATGACATGATTGAAGTATGTGAAATTACTTGCAACTTTCACAAAATGATAAAACCCAAAGAACAAATATGCATAAAAGCTGTTGAAGCAAAAAGAAAAAAGAAAATTATTTATTCAAAATGATGTCCCATATTGAATTCATTAAATCATAATTTTAAAGCAATGATTGTGAATGTCCAACAAAATTAAATGTGTGAATTGTAAATTTAGGTGGGAAGATGGGATTATATAATTTATATTTGAATAGTGTAGAAAAAAATAGGTTGGTTACCATGCTCTCTAATATATATACATTAAACAAATGATGTTTGTTTTTGCCATTCAAACTTATCTCTTTCAAGCCCTAACTATGTCACTCCTTTTCACTACACATGTACATGGACATGAAAATACATATGTTAAACGTGTCTTTTTTATGTTCATGTTGTGTAATTTAATAACCTACACCTCAAGTTCAACTCTTTTTTGATTGGCCCATCACAAGCTTCCATTTATCTTTGTATATTAATTAGATGGGGGCTGCCTCCCAAGTTCAAGTATTCTATTGCAATGAGCCATTTTGATTGGCCCACCACAAAAAGACAGGGAAACTTTGGAGGCTCCCCAAAAAAGAGGACTTAGCCAATTTTTTAACAAAAAAGTTGGTCCAATTCTGTACCCCAGAATCTCTAGTGTTTCTTTTAGTTGCACTCAAAAAAGCAACTTCCATTCCTCTTATACTTAAAACCTTGTTCAAATACACAGAAAGTTAGGGAATGCTTTTGTTTGGTCCTACCCCTCACCCACTCGAGCACTCTTGCTGAGAACGCTTTTGTTTGGTCCTACCCCTCACCCACTCAAGCACTCTTGCTGAGAACACTTTTGTTTGATCCTACCCCTCACCCACTTGAGCACTCTTGCTGAGAATGCTTTTGTTTAGTCCTACCCCTCACTCACTCGAGCACTCTTGCTGAGCTCATGCACATTATGAATGCAGTTGCTCTGGTCAAGTTTGTGGCATGCTGCCAATACACTAGATGACAATCTGTCCTTCATGATTTACCTTTCATCTAATGGACTCTCAAGTCTCAAATGGACATAAAATTGTAAATAGTAAACAGATACTTAAATACCAGAGGACAATCTGTCCTCTATGATCTACCTTTCATCTAATGGACTCTCTAGTCCCAAATGGACATAAATTGTAAACAGTAAACAAACAGATACTTAAATACCAGAGGACAATCTGTCCTCTATGATCTACCTTTCATCTAATGGACTCTCTAGTCCCAAATGGACATAAAATTGTAAACAGTAAACAA
>Ga0116231_10005855_pt1 | contig 23951 bp, 21 predicted proteins | sample S1TSphgellanicum_2_FD_89695 | JGI IMG/M metagenome (GOLD analysis project Ga0116231, IMG submission 89695) | Host-associated microbial communities from peat moss isolated from Minnesota, USA - S1T2_Fd - Sphagnum magellanicum MG | ecosystem: Host-associated > Plants > Peat moss > Unclassified...
CGACTTTTAGTGGTCGGGAGTCAAACTGCTAGTTTGACTCCCGGCCCTTCTTTTGCCCATAACTTGGGCTGCAAATGTCCGAATGGCCAATGCGAGGCCATTTTCAATATCTACGTTTCAAGACCTTTTCCAATGACACCAAGAACACCTCAATGCGAGGTGTTTTGGGCCTTGCTGTCGAGCTCTAAACATTCGGGAGTCCCGGAGGACTCCAAATCTCCAACTTTTCCAAGTGTTGGGCTTCACCCCTACACTTGGCCAAAGTGGGGTTGCGACAAGTTGGTCTATGATTTTTTCAATTGGTTTAGTATTAGTTCCCTTCACATGTTCAACACTAGTTAGGAATTGGGTACCAATTTCTATTACAAACTCCAATTCAACAAGTGTCTTGACAAAGGTTATTGGAAGCATAACAAATACTTCCAATGCATGAACTATGGTGGAAATCAAAGTGATTTCTAGACCTATAGGTGGGGTCAAGGGTATATTAATAAATAAAAACTCTAATGGTTCTACTTTACTATTGACCATTAGTGAAGGAGTAACAAAATGTTTAGTTGTTACTTCAACAAATATTACAATGTCACAAGTAAATGGAGAGGCATAAATTTTAAACTTGTTTTTCCTTTAATTGGACTTGCTAGTTTGGTGGTTACAATAGGTTGTTCTTTTTTATTAGATTAGAAGGTTGATGATGTTACACATGTTTCCTTTGTGTTGGTTCCCATTTCAACAAATACAAAGGTAGGTTGAAATCTACAAAAGCAATTCGATAAGCTTATAATTCCAACTGATAGACTTGTTCATTGGCATTAACTAGCTCCATTCTCAACTCCATACTCCCCTGGATTTGCTCTTATGTGAATTCTTACACCATTTGCCACCATTCCTTCCATTTGGGATTATTTTTCCCCAAAATTTGATTTTGGACCTTAAGCAAGGTATTATCTAACAACAAATTCCTTCAAATTGTTATGCATTTTGATAGGTAAAGCTTGGATAGGTGTGTTCAATCATGCCTTTATGAATTTTAATTGCCCCTTCTAGTTTTAGATTTGATTACGCAAGGTTTAGGTTTGCTTTCTAGCTCTATGTTAATTAGAACAAGTTGCTCCTTTTACTCTTGGCAAGTCTACACCAAATCAATTATGGTTTTTTCCTACTCCATACTAGATTGCTCCATCTTGTTGTAATTTCTGGTCATTTGTTCATGTTTGTTTTATAATGCTTTCAAGTCATTCCAAGTTTTCCAATTGAACTAGTTAAGGTCATTATATTCTTGTTACAATTTTATTTTTTCTTTGTATTTGCTCCTTTTGAATCACCCTCATGGATAGGTTATGGTTATCAATTTGAGTTTTGGCTAATTGCCCCTTGACAAGAATTAATTCCCTCTTTCAATTTTTCTATAGCTAACTACTAGTTTCTTGCAATTGTTTTTGGGTTTCATCACACTCAACACTCAAGTTGGTGAGTCCTTACAAGATTCTTGTCCAAGTGTTAACATTTTGGGTAGCTTGTTCAAACAAATACTAATCCACATCAAGTTTTATGTAGAATTACTAAAGTTTGAAGTTTCATGAACGACAAAAAATTGTGGGTTTTTTAGATTGGTGGGTTCAACTGTAGGTTGTGTAGGTTGAGCTACTTTTGAAGTAGGTTTTGTAACTTTTACAACTAAAACTATAGGTTTAACTTGTAAGACAACTTGAAGAACTTCAAATACATGTTATGTGTTAATCTAAGTTTCTTCCTTATAATAAACTTGAATCATTTTTGGTTGTGGCTCTTCTTGATATCCATGACCAACTTCTCAATGTGTATCCTCATCATCTTTTGATTTAGCAATTAAAACCCTTGCATAGGTTTGAGTTTTTTTCTTGGGTGGACAAGTAATAGTTTCAAAACTCAACCGTCCCATGGTGTTCGTGGTTTTATACATGTTTTTAACTTGTGCAATTGATGTACATGTAGGGGTGAAGTTATTGTACATTGCGTTATCCTTCTTTCTTTTAGGAATTATTCTTCAGTTTAAGGTTGCATGCTCTACTAAAACTCTTTGTTTTTCAACAACTCATTTAAATTGACCTATTACTAATACAATTTCTTCTTCATCATGGACTTCACATTGGGATTTTGCACATTGAGGAACAATGATTCTCACTAATTTTTCTTGGAAAAGATCTTGAAAGAAAGCTTTTCTAAAATCACTTCTAGTCGGTTGCTAAAACTCCTTTTCCTTTTCTTTGTTTTTTGCTTAGGTACTTCCTATGGCTATTCTGTAACAACAAGTTTCAATGAGCACAAATCTTTTGCTCCCTTTTAGAATCTGAAATAGTTATAACTTGTCATTCTAACGATTAATAAATGGTTCAACAAGTACTAGTTCAAAATTTTCATTCTCAATAGGTTCCTCCATAGTCAAGTCGTTAGGTCTAACAAATACATGTATGTGGCAATGTGTTATCATCTATGAACTAGTATGGGTTTGCTTCATTTGATATTTATTAGGATAAGGTTAAGATCAAATTTATCAATAGTAACAAGCAAAATCATTTGATTAGGTAGGCAATATTGTATCCTATAAAGCCTAAATCACCTTATTTGAAATTTAGGAACATGTGTTTAAATAGCCCCTAGAAACCATCATAACATGTAGTCTTTAAAATGGAACTTGGTTTCAATGTATTGGTTCTATGACTATAATGACCTATTCCATTTGTTAACAACAACTAGATCTTGTGCAATCAATCAAACCTCCTATATATTTTAACTTTGATAGATAGTTAATTAATATTGGACAAGTGTTGGATATATGTTTTCTCCAGGTCCAGATGGCAGCAAAGACTCTGTATGTAATAATGGAAATAATCCATAAACAAGTTGAAAGGGCATGTGATCGGTTCTAACTTTATATGTTGTTTAGTGCTATAATAGTATTGTGGACATGTGTTCATCCTAGTCATTTCGGTTTTCATTAACTAATTTAGCTAGTAAGTTTTTGAAAACCTTGTTAGTAAACTCACCTTGACCATTTCCTTGTGGATAATAAATAGTAAAAATAATATGTTTAAAGATAGAATGATTAATAAGGTATTTAATAAGATCGTTGATAAAATGGGTACCTTGGTTAGTGACAATGGTCAATGGACATCCAAACTAGGTAATTATGTGTTTCTATAAAAATTTGGTAATCATTGTAACAATGTTTGTGTAGAATGCTTGTGCCTCCACCAACTTTGTTACATAGTTAATGGCTATTAGATTGTACATGTTCCTTAACAATTTGCTAACAAGTTTGATTGGTCCAATGAAATCCAAATCCCATTTTTGAAATGGTCATTTAAGTAAAATGGTAATTAATTTTGCCAAATTTTGCATCAACAGGTTGTTTGTTCGTTGACATTAATCACCTATTTTACAATATTTGTAAACATCTTGATTCAAAATGGGCCACCAATAATTGGCACCTAGGGTCTTTTAGACAATGATGCCAAAGGAAAAATGTCCTCTTACAATTCCTCCATGTAGTTTTTGTAACATTGTGGGTGCCTATTCTAGTTGCAAAATTCATGAACTTGTTATTTTATCCAAATTAATATAACACCCCTTGAAGTACCAAAGGTTTACTTTTTTGGGGTAAATATTATTTTTGTGATAATTAAATTTCTTTGGCATCACTCCCCTTAACATGTATTCATAAACATCTTATAACCACTCATGTTATAATGAGTTTGATCATCATCATTAGTTTGATAAAGTATTCCATCAAGTTCAAAGTTTTTGGATAATTAGATTAAAACATCTACCATTAAGTGAAAAATACTAAGCTTGTACATAATCTTGAAATCATACTCTAAAAACAACAATAACATCTACTTATCACGGATGCCAATGCCATGGGGTTCATTCATTTGAATGTTCATCCGTGATTTGTAATAAACTTATATTTAACTATTAATTTAATTTCTTGTTAAGTTTTAGTTCATTTCTAATTCACTTTCAATTGACTTTTAGTTGATTCTTAATTAAGTCTTAGTTCATTTCTACTTAACTCGTAGTTCACTTCCAATTCATTTTGAGTTCACTTTAATTTAACTTTTAGTTCACCATAAATAACTTTTAGTTCACTTTTAACTAATTTTTAGTTAACTTTCAATTCATTCTTAATTAAAATTTTAGTTCATTCTCAATTGAGTTTTAATTTATTCAGAGTTCACACATGGGTGCACATGGGTGAACATGGGTCACATGTAGATTGGAAGTTTTTTTATAAACATCCTTGAGTTAAGTTCCTAATGGGTATAAATAGAAATGGAATTCCTCATTACTTTTAGTCTATTCAAACTATCATGGGCACAAAAACATTAATATTGTAATTTTTAAAAACCAAAACAAAAACAAGGGCAAGTTTAGTTCCAAGTCCAAATCATGAAAAAAAAAAAACAAGAGCAAATGCATGACAAGTGTAAACAACAATCCAAGAAAATTTTATTACCCCAAAAAAAAAAAAAAACAAAGGTATGACAAGAAAAAATACCCAAAATTGTTCAATGTGACAACAAGTTTTTTGAACGTTGACAAAAAAGGCATGATAAACCACCATTGACAACATAAAAGAGCTTTGCATCGTCAACAACACAAAGGAATTTTCCACCTACAATGTTAGTTTAGCCTGCGGTAACCTCGCCAAAGGATGACCCCATGTAGATTGATAAGACAAAATTCAAGCCTTTCACGGAATAGGAAAAACAATGTCGATGTAAAAATGATCTTTGTTTGTATTGTGGACAACGAAATCATGTTATTCGTGAATGTCCAAAAAAATGTGGACCACATACAACATGTGCCATCTCTACTACTAATTTACAACTGGAGGAGTCAAAAAACCAACATGTTTAATCTTAATAGGAATCGTAAGGTTACACCTTGATGCATCATGTAATGAGAATGGTCCCAACTTATCTTCGGACCTAGCACCATGTTTCTTGGTACTAATCATTGTCAAATGTAATAACCTTGTGACGATGGAAGCCTAAACATTTTTTGATTTTAGAACATAAACATGTTTTATGGATAAGGAGTTAGTGCGACAATACAAGTTGGTTCTAGTTGAAAAGGGCACACTAGTGTTGGTTGAGGTCATTGATGGTTGGATCCTTTCATTAGGATAAGTCACACATGAAACCAAGGCATCAGATGTTACCATTTCTTCGCACATTAGCAAGGTTGTCTTCAATGTCATTTCATTTCTAAATTTTTTTGTCATCATTGGATTGTCTTGGCTTGTTCTACATAATCCACCATTGGATTGGCATATGAAGAATTTACATTTTGAAACACCATAACACAAGGCCTTGGAATGTGAGACCCTTGTTAGAAACATGTGAAATTTGAAACATAATGAAGATTTTGGTGGTATAAGAAAGCCTAAGTGCCCCAAGCATATGTTCGTTGGAGCAAAAAAATTCATGAAGGTTGTGACCACTATTACAAATCATGATTTTTTTGACTAGAAATTTTGACCAAAAAGTACCCTTATTGGATATTAATAAAAAAAAACCATCTTAGTCATTTTGGTCAAGTCATTTTTGACATGATTGGTTTGATTGGTGGCCTTTTTTATTAGTCGAATGGTGGGTTATTTGACTAGTCAAATCAGCTAACAAAATTTTTGGGTAATAAAATTTTTGGGCCAAATTTTTAATTTTTAAAATGTGTATCCAAATTTTTTAATTAAATGTAGGTAGGTGGGTCATAAAATAGGTTCATAAGTAGATGTTAACTACCCACCTAGGTCATGGTGGGTAGTCATACATTCCATAGCCTAAGGTTATACACCATCTTCACATATTCCCTTTGACAAGTAAGGAATGGGAGTTGAACCCTTGACCTCTTTGGCCACATGTACTTACCAAGTCCTTGACCAACTCACCACACCTTTAAATTGTGATAATATATTGTGAAACTTTGTTATTAACATGTTCCATTTCAGATCTTTTTCAACATTCAAACTTTGAAGTATATTTTGTTTTTCATGTCTTACTCAAATGAAACAAATGAATACTAATTAGTATGTAGTAATTAGGAACTATATAGTAGCTAGATGATATATGTTACCTAATTAATAAACTTACCTAGTTACTTAGGTAATAACTAGTAGTTAGCTAGTAAACCAAAATATAAATCTAGTTGCCTAGTAAATTAGTAGGACATAGTTAGGGAGGTAAATATAGGTAGGTAGGTATGAATTGGTACATAATAAACCTAGGGTAAATAAATAGGTTTAGGTGGATAGGTATGTAGGTAGGTATGTAAGTAGGTTTGTTAAGGTATGTGGGGAGGTCGAGCTTCAAGGAGATTGTTCAGGTGATTAAGTAGGTAGGTAGGTAGGTAAGTTGGTTGTTAAGGTATGTAGATAAGTATGTAAGTAGGTTGTTAGGGTATGTAGGTAGGTAGGGAGGTTGTTAAGGTGACTAAGTAGATATAGGTAGGTAGGGTTGAAGTTGTTGAGGTAATTAAGTAGGTAGGTAAGTAGGTGGTTGGTTAGTATGTAAGTAGGTAGGTATGTAAGTAAAATAAATAGGTATGTTTTAAGTAAGGAAGGTAGGGTGAGTGGGTAAGTAAATAGGTAGGGTAAATAAATATATGTGGGTAGGTATGTAGGTAGGTATGTAAGTAAGGTAAATATGTATGTTTTAAATAAGTAGGGTAGGGTGAATGAGTATGTAAGTAGGTAGGAAGGTAGGTAGGTAAGTAGATTGATAGGGTAGGTATATTTGGCTTATTTAACTAGTCTGGAACTAGGCCTTTAGGCAATCACATACCTTATTAGGCTTAGTTTGACTATCTAGCTTAAACTATTAAGTTAGGTAAATAATAATCTTCTAAGTTTTAATAATAGACTACAAATTATGTTAGGTGGGTAATCTAGGCCTAATTAATAAGCTAGTAGGTTAGTTAATTATGTATGTTAAGTATGTAGGTAGCCTTGACCTAGGCCTACCTAACTAATGTCAAATCAATATGTTTAATTTGATTAAAGTATGTCATTTCAACTAACTTTTTTTTTTTTGGGGTCCCTTTTGGCTAAATGACCGATTGACACCTAGTAAAAATTGTCATTTTAATCAAATGTACTAATAAAAGGTAACAAATGGTTTTCATGCCCCAACCCACTAGTCAAGATAGACCTTTTAAAATGTCATGATTTGTAGTAGTGAAGAAGAGGAAATGCATTCTTGATTTACATTTTTCCCTCACTAGATGTTGAGCCACATTCACATGAAATTGCTTCCCAGTACCAAGAATTCAAGGATGTGTTTGAGAAGAAAAATGTGGACACCTTGCCCAAACATTGACCATACGATTGCACCATTGAGCTTGTGGAAGGAATGCAACCTCCATTTAAACCCATTTACAATTTGTCATAAGACGAACTTGTAGCATTTTGTGAATACCTTGATGAGAACCTTGAAAAGGGGTTCATTTGACATTTTAAGTTTTTAGCTGGTGCCCTTATCCTTTTTGTTAAAAAGAAAAATGGTATTTTGCGAATGTGTGTTGATTATCGTGGACTGAATTAACTTGCCATTAAGAATCGATACCCTTTGCTTTTTATTTCAAGGTTGTTGAATTAATTTAGTCATGCCAAGGTGTACACCAAAATTGATCTACATGGAGCATACAATTTGCCGCACATTCAAAAAGGTGATGAATTGAAAACGGTGTTTAGAATTCGTTATGATCATTTTGAATATGTTGTGATGCCATTTGGCCTTACTAACACACTTGTTGTTTTCCAGCATTTGATAAACGATGTCTTTCATGAATACTTGGATGATTTCATGATTTGTTACATTGATGACATCCTCATTTTCCCAAAGAACATGGAAGACCATGAACCCCATGTACATATGGTTTTGGAGAAGTTTTAGGAGGTTGAACTTTATACCAATTTGGACAATTGTGAATTCCATCAATTTGAAGTGGAATTCTTGGGTTATGTCATTTCTGGAGATCGCATTCGCATGGATCTCTATAAGGTGCAGACCATTGTTGATCGGGCTACTCTAATTTCTATTCAAGATGTCCAATGTTTTATTGGATTTGCTAATTTTTATCAATATTTCATTGCCCATTATTCTTTAATAACGGCCTTTTTTATTCGATTGACTAGGAAGGATCAACCTTTTTTTTAGGGAGTTGAAGTTAATTATGTCTTTCAATCTTTGAAAATTTCTTTCATGACTACCCCACTTTTGATTCATGTAGACCCTTCCAAACCTTTTGTCTTGAAGACATGAGCTTTTGACTTTGTAATGGTGCCATATTCTCACAACTTGGAAAAGACAATCTTTTTCATCCTATTGGTTTATGTTATTGTAAATTTTCTTTTATGGAGATTAATAACGAAATTCATGATAAAGAACTTTTAGCCATCATGGATGCCTTTGAAGAGTGGTGTCATATGTTTGAAAGAGCTCGACATGAAATCATTATGTATTCAGACCATAAGAATTTGCAATATTTCATGACAACTTGAGTTTTGAATTGACACCAAGCTCAATGGGCATTGTCCTTGTTTCAATTCCAAGTTGTCATCACATATGGGTGAAAGCATGGTAAAGTGTACAACTAAAAGTATTTGTTAGTCTACTTGTCAAATGAACAAAAAATAGGACCAAAGCCCATCACAAATTTGTTATACATTTAATCTTTTTAAGTGAATGATAAATAACAAAATACTCTTCATTATTGTGCATTAGTTTTTAAATTTTGCATTATAAAAATAGGTTTCAAGTATAGTTTTATAAATGCAAGTAGTTTTTAAACCCTATTTATTATAATGTAAGGTTTGATTGAATTATATGTCAAGTATATTTTAACAAAGAAAAAGTAAATTTATATTTTGTTGATGGCCTTGAATATACAATGATCTTTATACTATAATTTCATACTTGTATATTTCATTAATTTAATTAAAAGTAAGCTTGAACACCATATTGATTATTCAATTTGCAAACATACTTATTTCATACATTTATTATTCCAAAGTTTTTGAAACTTTGTAATTGATTTACAATAAACCCAGTTGAAGGTTCAATAGGTTCAAAATGAAATTTAAGTAAAATTTGAATCTACTTTCTTGTGTTTTTGTGAAAAATTCTTTCTTTTTAAACTTTGATATTTTTTCATCAACTATTTTTTGTATACTTACCATGCTTTCACCCATATCACCCTATGCATCAATAAGGGAAACTTGTTGTGTACCTCAAACCTAAGGAGGTAAATGCAACCTACAAGTAACAATGTGATGTCATTTTCAAGCTTGAACATCAGGCGTTGTTGGCAAATCTTAATGACACAACCTTTTTTTGTTAAATTTGTAAGTATTTGAAAAAAGACCTTGTTATTGGCATTCAAGGCCAATTAAAAAGTCATCATCAAGTCCAGCTTTTTTTAGGGATCATGCTAAGTTCAATTTTCGAAATGGTCTATTTCATTGTGATTGTTTTTGGTATGTTCCTAATGGCCTTTTGCAATTTCAAGTTTTCTAAGTTGAGCACAATGCTTTGGTGATAGGCTAGACCATGGGGTTAGTGTTTCAAAATTATTGGTGGCGACAATTTTGGAAGTATGTGAAGGAATTTGTCAAATCTTGTGATGTTTGTCCTCGAGCAAAGAATCCTTGTCATTGCCTTCATAGTTTCTTTCAACCATTATTGATCCCTACATCTTTGTGGTTTTCAATCTCAATGGACTTCATCACAAACCTCCCACCTTTTAGTTTTTGAGATTCCATCTTGGTGGTGGTGGACCATTTGACAAAAATGGTTCATTTCATTTCGTGTACCAAAACAATAATTGGCGAAGGAACAACCAAGTTATTCCTTGATCATGTTTTTTGGTATCAATTCTGATCGTCGGCTTTAGTTTGCATCAAAGTTTTGGAAGTGATTTTTTGAACTTTTAGGTGTGAAAGTGAAGTTGTCATCAACTTTCCACCTTTAGGCGGATGGGTAAACAAAATGGGTCAATCAAGTCTTAGAGCAATATTTACATTACAAAATCAATTATCATCAAGATAATTACCTTTTTTTGCAAATCATGGTTTGCATTTCAAGTTTGACATTGAAGGTGTGCATAAATTTTTATCTAGCATCTGAAAATCAAGCCATGTGGTTAGCATATGTTCGAGCTCAATTTATATTTAACCTTGAAGAAACACAAATGTGATACAAAACAAAATCTTAATGAACATCGAAAGGAACAACCCAACTTCAAGGTTGGGGACCAGGTTTGGTTTCAATGACAACATATCAAAACAATAAGACCATTTGAGAAGTTGGATCATCAAAGGCTAGGTCCATTTCTCATTGTGAAACAAATCAATGCCATGACTTTCTAATTCAAGCTTCCAAGTTCTATGAGAATTCATCTTGTGTTTCATGTTTCTTTGTTGTAACCTTACCACACATCTATCATTCTAAAAAGAATCTATGATCTCCTTCCACCTATTGAAGTCAATGGTGAATATGAAAAGGAAGACATTTTGGATTCAAAAATTTATTATCATCAATTGCAATATCTTGTTCATTGGCATGGGTATGATGTGAATGAATGCACTTGGGAACCAATTAAAAAGCTATCTAATGCCATGGAGAAGGTTCATGAGTTTCATCAATGATATCCAAGCAAACCCAAGTCCACTTTTCATGGAACTTGTCATTAAAAGGAGAGGTGATGTCACAAATGCCAATGCTATGGGGTTCATTCATTTGAATGTTCATCCATAACTTATAATAAATTTATAGTTAACATTTAGTTCATTCTTAATTAACTTTTAATTAAGTTTTAGTTCACTTCTAGTTCACTTTCAATTAACATGTAGTTCATTTTTAGTTCACTTCTAATTAATTTTTAGTTAAGTTTAAGCTCATTTTTAGTTGAGTTTTAGTTCATTCATAGTTCACACATGACTACACATGGGTGAACATAGGACACATGTAAATTAGAAGTTTCTTGATAAACCTCCTTGAACTAGGTGCCTAATGGGTACAAATAGAGGTAAAATTTGTCATCACTTTTAGTCTATTCAACACTAGTTTTTGGTAGTTTTCTTGTTCAATTTCTTTTTTGTAATAAAATCCTAAATTTTTGTATGCCCTTGTCATGTTCTTGTATTTTTTGTTTCATGATCTGGAATTGGAATTAGGTTTGCCCTTGTTATTGTTTTGGTTAGAAAATCTTGTAGTCTTGGTTGTTTTCGTGTTCATGACATTAATTAACCTCCCACAAACCTATGGTTTATTAACTAAATATGTTAAGGCCATATGATCAACATAAAATATAAACATGTTACTTAATAAGTAATGTTTAAACTTGTGTAAGGCATAGACCATAGCTAAAACCTTTTTCTCAATAGTGATATAAATGTTTTTAGTAAAATTCAGTAGTCTAGATGAATAATAATTGGTTAATCAAATTTATTGATTGGATTGTGGGCAAGTATCACCCCTATTGCTAGTTGAGATGTGTAAGTATGAGCATGAAATTCCAATTCTTGGTTAGGATTGATCAAAATGGGAACTTGAATGTATTGGTTCTTGATGTTTTCCCAAGTAATTTAACATTCAATTGTCCATTCAACTACCTCAATTTTCTTGTGTAATTTTGTGATAATAGTGATGATAGAGGTAAAAAAATTTATAAGCACTAATAGAAAGGTTGACCACTTTCACCATAGTAAATTGTTTAATTTCAATCAAAAACTTATGAAACACAAAGTGAACTTGGATGCATAATGGAAAAGTACAAGGAGGACTGCATGAAAAACATGTAAAATTAACTATTAAATTGAAAATGACAGCACTATTCCATATCAATGGAGGTGAAAAACCCAAAACAAACATTTCAAATGAACTTGGATGATCCCACATCCTATTCCTATATATCATTAGTTAAGTTATTACAATTAAGTTATTACTGGTTACAAAATTATCAAAGATTAGTCAAAGAATTATGGTTAACATTATCCCCTTTTCAAAACTACATTTCATCCTTGAAATGCTAGCTCTAAGACTCTACGTTAACTTTTTCTTTTGCAACAAGTTGGTTGATAACTTTTTCGACATGTACAATGTTGGCTTCCTCCATAGGTTCAATTCGATTCAAAATTTGAATACCTATTTTTGCTGTAATCCTTGGTCAATTAGGTGTTTTGTCAAAGGTTATTATAGGCATTATAAATACCTTTGATGCATGAGGTGTGTTGGAAATTATTTGGTAACTCCAAACCTACACCTATCTATGGTGGGGTTAATGGTATGGTAGTAAACTAAAAATTTAAAGCTCTTAATTTGCTACTCACCACTTCAATGATGATGTCTTAACAAGTTCAAATACTTCAACATGTATTATTACAATTACCACAAATAAAGGTTTGATCTTTAAACAACTTTTCAAATTCCTTAAAATTGTTATGCATTTTAATAAGTGGGATTGGGGTTGGTTTGTTCATTTGTAACTTAACCATTTCCAATTGCCTTTCCAATCTTGGATTTGAACATTCAAGGCTTGGGTTTGCTTTTCAAACTCACTGTTGGTAGCTCTACAAGTTACTCCTTGAATTCCTAATAAGTTTGTTCCAAACATGTTATAGTTTTCTCTTGTTGCATGCTAGATTCTTCCATTTTGTTGTAGTCTCAAGTCATCTACTCATGCTCCCTTTAGAGATGCTTCAAATCATTGTGAGTTTTCCAATTAAGTTGATTAAGCTCATTGTGCTTTAGTTTGAAACCTCTCAACTTTCCTTGCAACTTGCTTTGTTTGATTCAACCTCATAGATAGGTTCTAATTCTCATTTTGTAACTTAACTACCTACCCCTTGATTGTAACTAACTTCTTCTAATAGTTATTCAAGGTTTGATGTATTGTAATCAACTTTAGGCTATAGGTTGGCAATTGGTTATTGGTGTCACATAGGTTTTGTTTGACCTCCTCACATTCAACATTAAAGTTAGTGAATCCATTTAAAATTCTTGGCTAGGTTATGGAATTGTGGGTAACTTGTTCAAAAAACATATTAATCTGTCTTAGGTTTTTGTAGAATGACCAAAAGTTGGGGTAAATTGAATGTAAAAAACTATGGGCTTTCTAGGTTAATAGGTTCAACTATAGGTTGAATAGGTTGAGATATTCTTATAATCATAATTACATGTTCTCTAACTTCTAAAGTTAATACCACAAATCTAACAGGTTCAACAGGTTCAACTTGAATATCTTTAATTACTTGGTCAATGTTGACCTCAAGTTCTTTTTCAAGGTTGGCTTGTGTTGTTATTGTTTATAGTTATTCATCATCTCCACCACCCATTTTTTCTAAACATGTCCTCTTCTTATCTTCCTCTGAATTAACAATCTGAACTTTGAAAATAGTTCTAAATTTCTTCCTTAGCAATGAGGTAATAGGTTTAGGATTTAATTTATTTTGTGGTGTAGGTGGTTTTATACACATTTTTAGTCTATGACATTGACGTTTTGAGAAAGGTGATGCAATTGTTAATCATGTTGGTTTTCATTCCCTTAGGAATTATTTTGTTGCAACCTTGGCTTTGGGCTTGCGACCAAAACAAGGGCCTACGAAGGTGTGGACCAAAAGTGAGCCCAGGAGTCACATTTCATGTTCTTGGGAGTGCAAGAGAGTGTGAGGGAATGAACCCCCACACTCCCAAATGAGCTCCCACTTTGGGAGTTGGAGTCCCAATGGACTCCCGAATCTTCAAAGGGTGATTGCAGGGGTCAAAACTCATTGGATTGAGAAGTTCATTATATCATTAGAAAGTTCTTGGAACACAAATGTCTAAAATGGGCTTGCATTACCCATTTGAGTACTTAAAACATAAATTATGGCCAAAAGAAGAGCTAGGAGTCAAATTGTCAATTTGACTCCCAAGCACTAAAAGTCAAGAATCGCCCTGATTTCCTTGCGTGCAAGTGGCGTGCCACATATTGTTGAAAAGATCTGGACAAGGGCTACAACTTTGCTTTAGACCTCACCTTAATAAGAGGTCTTCATGCAAAATTATGGGCCTCCAAAGTTATAGGAGTCCCAATATCGGGAATTTTAGGACTCCCACTTGGGAGTCTTGGGACAAAATGCCATTTGGGTGCTGGCCATGTGGCTAGGCACTAAGTATAATATAAGGGGGAAGGTGGTGGTTTCCCCCAAGTTCGGGTTGTGATGAGTCTTGTGATTTCGTGTTTGTTCGTGGTTCGTTCGTGCACTAAAAGTGCTTTAGCTATGCACTAACCAACTTGTTGTTTGGTTTGTGCAGGTCCATGTGAATAATTGAGTTGTTTGTCAATCTTTTTACTCCCCATCTTGGAGCTTCGGCACGCCCTTTTGCCCTCGAAGTGCTACGAGTTAGGGAGCGTGCCTCGACTCTTTACTTTTTCATTGTTTTCACTTTAGACTTACATTTGAGTCTATCAAGGAGCTTGGGAGCGTGTCATGTTCCCTTATAATAGGTCCAAGTGTTGTTTCCAAGTCTTAGAGTAGTTGTGATCTTTTTTTAACAACTAGATTGTTAGGAAAATTCTATAAATGTTTAAATAAAAACTATGGAACACTAGTTAACAAGTTACGTTTTGTTTTCCAGGTCAAAAGTAATAGCTACATTATGAAAAATCATGACCTTTGCAACTTGTCCTATGCAAATAAAAAATTTCTTTTAGAACTAATTTGAGTTGTAAATTAATTTTAAAAGACATTTTTTAGTTGCATAGGACAATTTGCAGAGGAAATGATTTCTCATAATGCTATCAAGTTGTTAAAGTAACCTACTTGCTCCTATTAGTAGATAATTTACAAAATGGTTGCAAATTTTGGGTGGAAATCCTCCTTTATGCATATGACATTCCATAGTTCATTTTTTACAAACACATCAGGGCTTGTAATTTTGTTGAAAACAATCTTTGCTTCTTGAATAATATTGTTGGTAACATCCACAACTCCTTCATTGGAAGTGCCAAGTTGATCATGGATAAATACCTGCTCAATAATAATTTTTCTATCACAAACTTGGGCTTTGATATTGCCATCTTTCATCTCCTCCCAAGTTTGCACAAATTCTTTTAAGAGGTTTTCTTGTGGTGTAATCCATTGAATGTTGAAAAGTCTTTCCAAATCGACTTGTTTTGCCCATTTGTGTTCATTTGGGTCCATTTCATCCATTGTAACATCCTTTAGGCCTCTTTCATTCTCGATGTTGGTTGTTTTTTGATAGGTTTCTCAACCTATTCTTTTGTGGGTGCTTTTTCCTTCCTTTTCATCATGGTTTTTGGGCAAGATAGTGGGTGTTGAGGTACAATGTTGGCAACTTGTTTTTTTCCAAATAGTTCTTGAAGAAATTCTTCTCCAATATCATTACCTACATGTTGTAATTTTTTTTTCCTCCCAAATTTTCTTGCTTAGGTACCTGCTATGATTGCTCCTTAGCAATAGGTTGAGTAGGAATTTCCACTCCTTTAAAATTTGAGATTATAATAACTGGCAGAAGTAGTGGTTCATTGAAGAAAACGCAATGTAGCTTCAAGTTTTTCTTCTAATTTTTTACTTTTTTGTTGTTCATGAAATTTCTTCTCATCCTTTTTCCTTTGAAAATATATAAGTTAGGAATGTGTGTGTGTGTTGCATTCACAAATAATAACACAAATAACCATTCTCTTGCATTGGGTATGACTGTGTGCACATTCTTAACATTTCTTTTGGCCAAGACTCTTCCTCCTATACGCCTAGCTTGTGCCCCACTTTCATCATAGTTCCACACACATGATGGAACATATTCATGTTTTTTATAGAGCTTTTTTAGGTTTGTGTAAAAGCTTGCCACATTCTTAGCACACAAGCCTTTGTTATACTTAGTTTTAATTGTTGTGCCATTCCCAAAGAAAGTTCAAGGTGTTGAATTTTGAACCATTTCCACCAACTTGACCTTGGAATGCCATTTGAGAACGGTGTCACCTTATTTTGAGTGACTTTAACCACTTTGAAATGAAGTTGTTGGAGTGGAATGCAATGCCCTAAATTTTACATTTAAAAACCCAATTCACAAGGTATTTTTCTTCAAAAGCTATCATTATTCCTACCCTACCACTTTGCCTTCCTGAAGATTTTCTTGTAAGATGACCTTTCAATGAACTCTCAAGAATGTTGTGAAGCCTAGAGGTTGCTCTAATTATGCAACCCCCATCTTCTATGGCCTTCATTGCCTTTTTCAATGCTAAATTAGTCCAATTACCATTCCTTTTGAAAATTTTCTATCTTCTACCTTCATTGTGCAATTCTTGAACACATGTAAAATGTGATTGAGAAGGAAGGTCGGTGATATCACCCAATGCACCTTGAATTGTAAATTGGACTTGATGCCTCAAGTCCTCCCATGTTGGAGGCTCCTCTTTTCTCCATGTGCATAAGTTCCATCTTCTTGCCTAAAGCTCTTGTTTGCTTGCATTGATGCACACCTTTTTGGACTAACAAAATTTAGAATGAAAAGATGAGGAAGGAAAAACTTTAGCCATATTTGTCGATTGCTCTAAATCAAATGAAATAAACTCTCCAATTAGCAACAAAAGACAAATGACAAAAAACTAGTGGCAAAAGACAAAGAAACATGTGTAATGCGCCCCTCCCCCCTTATGCACTTAAGATTTCCTAAAACAAATTATTACAAATTTTTTTTTGTCATACTATAGATAGGTCTAAAACTGCACAAAATTATTGATAATGGTTGATTAAAGCAATTTCAAATTGCATTTTTGCGTCTTTGCAAATGTGCATAGAAGTATTCTTAATGTCTAATTAAAATAGTTTCAAATTTGATTTTGACGCCTTTGCAAATTAGTTTTGTCCTTACCCTGGGAAAAATATTTCTTTCATCCGAATATGCTCATGATGAGACCCATAACAAATTCAAAATTTCTTTGTCTACATATATATATATATATATATATATATATATATATATATATATATATATTGTCTGCCAATTGATGTTGTTGCTATTATTATGCATTCAAAATTTAAAATCATTATAAGTGAAACAATATTCAATGTAGTATAACTCTAAAACCAAGCTTTTTCCAAACATATGCCATTGTGGGGTCCAATCCAATCCAAAATAGAGGATGATAACAAGGCGTGGCTTTAGGGCAGGTCTTCACAAAAATAAAAAAGGCCCACAAAAGCGTTTGATTGGCTAAAAAATTCTAGAATTTTCTCTATGCTCCCAACAACACCAAACATGTTTGAAATGTTTGGGCATGCATCTCAAATATACATGAAGGGTTAAGTGAAGGCCAAGTGAACCATGTGGTTAGATTGGACGTTTTAGGGATTTAGAAGGGTTAAAAGTTTTTGTTACTTGATCCTTTTGTTCACCCATTAAATCAATAATAATAATTACATGCACTATTATCCTTGGTTAAGTACCTATCAAGTCTTCTATTAATTATTTTTGGGCAGGGGGAGCCCTGAAACTTTAAAGAAAAAAACAAGTTGATTGTCTTCTCTGATTGGTCAATGACGAAAAATGTGATGTGAAACTTTGGGTAATAAAAAACTAGGAACTTTTTAAAATTAGAAGTTGTACATTATATGAATTTTATGTATATATGAAAATTATCAATTTAATACAATTGGTCTCTTTCACATGTGAAGGTAGGAACAAATTCCTTGTCTTTGAAGGCACCACTCCAATTGCAATAGAAGTCTCAATGTACAAATGCTCCGTGCCTTTTTCTTTTTTTTTCCTAGGCACATCTTGTGTACACAAGCAATATAAGGGAGAAAGAGATGCAAGAAACCCAAAAGAAAAACAAAGAGAAAAAATGGCCTCAAGAAAAGAAAAAGATTGTAGATTTTTCCTACTTCTAATTTAGTGAATTGGCACATATTTTAATTTAGTGAATTGATTGCCTAGTTCCACTCTCCCAAAAGCAAAGCAATTATTTTTTCCCCTCCTCAAAAGGGAAAAAGCTGGAGAGAACCGCCCACCCCCCGTGAAATTGCAATTTCACAAAAATCCACTAATTAAAATTTAACTAATTTAATTAATTAATTAAAACATAGTTGTTTAATTAATTAAACCTCATATATAATAATTTAATGAATGATTGTTTAACCTGCTAATTAAAAATTTGAGGTACCCACAAAACCCATAATCATCCTGCTATCCAATGTTGGGTGGGTACCCGGTTGGACCAGTTACAATAGTCAGTTCGGGTTCCAGTTTGTAAAAACTGAAATTGGAACTGGGTCCAATTTTTGGAACCAGAACCAGACCCACAATGGAATCCCACGGTTTTAATTTTTGTGTGCAACTGGAACTGGAACGGTTCTAACGTTTATTGAGAACCTGAACCGGAGGTTCTTCATGAGAGCAAGAATTGCCCAACACTGGTGTTGTTGACTTTTTGTGCCATTTTGCTTGCAAAGCACTCCTAAGCATACAATCCTGTCCTTCTTCAAGCAAAGCACTCCTAAGCATACAATCCTCTCCTTCAAGCAAAGCACTCCTAAGCATACAATCCTCTCCTTCTTCTTCTTCTTTGTCTCCTGGACTTTGTGACAAAGATTTGGTGGGTTGTGGATGTTGGAGAGGGTTTCGGGGAGCAATCAATCCAAGCTTTAGAAATTCATCTCTGTTCTTTGATTTGTTTTCTTGGGTTGTTCTGTTTCCAGCTCCTTAGCCAAGTGGGTGGATGGCTATATAATGAATCTGAACACAACATCCTCGCCTTCGTAGGCAAGGCCAACAAATGGAGCCTCTAGAGGAGGTTTTTTTTTTTTTTTTTCAAATTCCTCAAGTAGGTGTACTGGCTAGGATCTTCTGAAAGCATTCATATTGTAGCAGCTCCTGGAGCTTGCAGCTTCTGAGGGCCGAGGTCTATCAGCACAGCTGCTTCTGTGGATTCATTCTGGTCGCGGATTCCGTCTCCTTACACTGCGATCTCTCTACTGCATTTCTACCTCATGTCAGAGCAAAGACACGGACGAACTTCGTGAACTTCTTCGACTCAGGAAGGTGCAGCAGCAGGATCGAAGTGTACAGAAGTTCAGCGAATTGGTTTAGGGAGATGATCGATGAGAGTGAGCTCGTGGGTGCAGTAAGGTAGTACGCTAGTGTGAAGATGCAGGAGCTAGGATGCTCACACCGAGGAGCGAGAAAATACTACTACTGATATTCTCAAGCTCTAAGTAAATTAAACCATCCTTGGACATGATTTTGAAAAGAAAAAATTTAAAGGTTCAAACCTCTAGGTTAAAACCTAAAAACCTATAGTCCATTAGATAGACAATTTCTAAAATGAAATTACACTTGAAACTTAAAATCTAGGATTCTAGAAATGAATTGGTAACTTGATAACTATTCCAAAATTTGCAACAGTGTATATATTGCAAAGGAAACAATGCAACTTAAACAACATAGGTATTGAGGTGCAATTTAGACATGTGCACAATTGGGGCTGAAAACTCAAATGAATTCAAAGCATCACCAATGAAATTGAATTATAGTTCTAGACTTCATGCCTATTTGTATAATCAGACTTGATGGAGTTTGTTGCTAGGTCACATTGTCTCTTGTACCCTCCAAGTTTATTGCTAAACCAAATGCCTTAGCCATAGGTTTCAATAGTCCAAATGAAAAGCACTAATCTTCATGAAAGACCTCATTGTAATCAATGAACCTACATTTTCTTAAGGAAATTGTGTGCACCACCAAACACTATGGGTGATAGGTATGGATGCATGATGCAACACAAATGTCATTGAAATAAAATAACTCAATGCAAATTGGACATGCATCAACATTGATGGAGGTGATGGCAATAGATGGAGTTGACGGCCTACTTACTAGAAGTGGCTGAAAATAGGGGCCAATACTTAATTTCATACTAGCAAGTTGCCCCATCATTATGGGCAACATATCTTGGGCAAGCTTCAAGCCCTTCAAAGAAGCACCCAATGTTCTTTCACACTCATGAAAGTTAGAATCACATAAAATGTTGTCAACTACTTGTAACTTCACCTTGGTTTGCAACATGTTCTTTTCCTCATATCGAACATGCTGCCTCAATTCCTCAATTGATTTTGCTATAACACAATAATTGGGAACAACTAGACCCTAATCTGTCATCAATTTAGAACATGGCAATGCTTGCAAGTGGTCACCACCCATGGAAATTGACAAAGACAAAGCATTTTTAGCTTCTTTGAGTTCTAATTTCACCTTATCAACCTTAGTTTTTGCTTTAGTATGCATTGCCAACCTAATATCCACAATTAAATGAACATGTTTTTGTTCACCCTCTTTTTGTACTAGGTTTTTTTGCATCCCATTTATTTGTTCTTTCAACCTTAGAATGTAGGATTGCCTTGTGACCAAGAGATCAGAAACTTTTGAAATCTCTACTACAAGGTGTAAGCATCTTTGATGAAGATAAACACGAACCAAATTTCAGTTGATTATGTGGCAAGTTCTTACATGTAGAGTTGCATTCTATTTTCACCTTCAAAGAACACAATGCATGCAACCTGGAATGCCCTCCTGGAAGTGGACGATGTGACCTTGAAACAACCAAATGGCCAGTAGATTGTCTTCCCCCAACACCTCCAACACATTTGGGGACAACAAGCATAATTGTTGCATCTATGGTTGATTGCAAAACATCACCTTGTCATGAACTAGGTGGAGAAATAATTGCTTTTCCTTTGTAGCTTCCCTTATAACTTGTAGAGAAAGACATTTTTCATGGGCAGCAAGTGCATATGCTACCTAGTTTAGTTTGATTTCATTGTTTTCCACAACCAAAGCACACACAAACTCTAGAGTTAAAATGTCATTCAATTTTTTTTTTTTTCCTTACACATGTGTGTACAAGTTTACAATCATTTCTTACACCTCACTATTAGTGTGTAACTTGAATTTCCATCCATTTTTGTCAAACTTTGGACCAAGAAACTTGCAGATTTTATCTTCTGAAACATCAACCTCTCCTAGGGTTTTGATATCATGGCCTATTCCACCTAAACCTTGTTACAACACAAAATAATCCAAGTTGATTGTTGTATTTGCCTGAAAGCATCAATACAAAATGCATTACATATATGTAATATTTTCAAAAAATGCACATGAAACTCAAACCATTCCTTGAAATTTGCAAAACAAAATTGAATTTGAACATACCACTGCTTCCATGGTGGGTATGCACATTGTGGTAAATTTTTTCCACACAATGATATTGAAACTTGTAGACAACAAATCTATAAAAAAACAAATAAGGAATTGCACAAACAAAATTGTTGCATATTAGTGATGATCCAAAGCCCACCACATAAGAAAATGGCCATGGCGGCAAAAGTTTTGTTTTGAATGTCCTTGAGGAGTTTAGATACTTAAACAGAATGGGGTGCTCAATAATCATGGAAGCTCATATCAAGAATGCAAATCAACTCTAGTTTCTTCCAAGTTGACTTTGGTTTCTTGCATCAACTGACTCTGGAAGGTGACAAAATATAGTTGAGGCAGACCAACGCTTCAAATTTATGTTTGTAAACCCAAGATACCTAAGGTGCACCAATAGGAAAAAAAGAAAAAATTCAAAAATGGTAATGATTTTTAAATAATTATTTCCTAACCCATTCCTGTAAGAAATCCCTAAGTGGTTCCTAGCAAGTCCACCCAATCATGCTTGTCCCCGTCAATGATCTTATTTAGTCATATTGCACATGTCATAATGCATGTCAAAAACCTAATAGTAACATCAATGACCTTATTTAGTCATATTGTACATGTCATAATCCATGTCAAAAACCTACTAGTAACATCTATGACATTATTTAGTCATATTGCACATGTCGTAGTCCATGTCAAAAACCTACTAGTAATAGTGTCGACCTAATTTAGCCATATTTCACATGTCATAATCCATGTCAAAAATCTGCTACTAGCAACATCAACCTATTTTAGTTAGATTACACACATCATAGTCCATGTCAAAAAGTTTATGACAATTTTTAGTTGTTCAAATAAAATGGCACATTCCATGTAAGCAAAAAAAATTCCACATGTATGTGGGGATGTCCGATGTGACCAAAATGCTAGTAAAAGTTAGTCAAAGTAAACATGCCTACTTTTGGGTTTAATGAAAAGAGCATGGTTAGTCATTATGGAGTGATTATAATTGATTTTATAGTCATTGTAGTCACATTGTTAGGGGCATAAAAACCATGTTTCTATAGTAGTCTTGAGAATGACATAACAACACATTATTTGAAGAACATCAAGGTTTTTTTTTAAGTTGTCAATAACACAATCAAAAGATCAACATAAAGCATTTCTATTATGAGGACACCATTTTTTTTGTTGAATCTACAACTATTCCAAAATATGTTTAGTTTTTTTTTCATTAGTTTCTTCACATACTTGTGAAACTCTATTAATTTTAGTTTCACTTTCTTCTTTAGGTATGTTTTATTTCATTACTATAAAAAAAAATCTCTTTTGTTTGCTCTTTATTTTGTTTCTTCTTTTATAATTTCTTTTTAATTTTGAAAAAATGTGTTTCACTATATTTCCCTTTGTTTGTTTCATTTTTCCATTCTCTTCTTATAATTTTTTTGTTTATGTTTGTTTCATGTTTTAATTTTTTTCTATTTTTATTTGTTTTCGTTTTTAATCTATTTGACTATTATTATCCAATAAACGGGCTAAACTAATTTTAAGCATTAGATTCAAATCTCATAGTATCAAATTTTATAATTGAATTTTCTTAAATTGTTGTAAGGTAGTAGGTGGCATGAATTATATATTTTCATGGGTGTATGTACAACTTTCTCATATAATGTGTTAGCATCTATGAACCCCAACTTTGAGAACAATATCAAAAACATACAAGGGTCTTGAACCCTAATGCATCTTTTGCATGTGTACATGTACAACTTTATCATATATTGTGATGTGGGGTAGGTCAAAGGGATGGTTGAATCATCCAAAATGTTCATGTGATGGAGGTAAATTTAATGGATCATGGGTTGGTCACCTAGGCATAGATGAGGAATTATCCTATGGAAAATATCTTATGGAACATATAACAACAAAATTTTCCAAATGTTAATTGAGAAATGTAGGATGATTAATTGTTTGTATGGGCGTCTAGTAGGGTTTCAATAGTTCTAGCTTTAACTTGCATATATCTTTAAAACACACAACAGGAGAATAAGGTTTACATATCATGTGTTAGTTGCACAAGGGAGATCAAATTCATAGAGGAAAGAATTTTCATTTGTTGTAGCAAAGAGATGTTAGGGGCTTCACCTCTATGTCATGCATATGGAGGACATTGTAGACCTTATGTGATCTACATTATAACCATCCATGATCAAGAAACACAAGATTGCAAAGATCATATATATTCTTGTGATGTCACTCATACATCAAACCTAGGTAGTTATCTTTGCAGGACCATGAAGGCACAATATGCATTTGCTACTTGTTCAAAACATTAAGGTCAATAAATTCACCTTCCAAATTTGCAATCTCGGTGTATGCAATATGTGTTGCCTCATACATGTAATTAATCAAGAAATTACAATATTTAAATTTTTATAAATAAAAGGTTAATCTTTAATTCAATGGGGACAAACCATAAGATATTATGACCAAACCAATTATATTGATTATGGGTTTACATGGAAGTCCTTCATTGAAAATGGGGAGTTGAAATTGATTTGTGTGACTTGGGGGACTAATGATGACATGATCTTGATGTGCTTTAGGTCTAATATGTTCTTGTTTTTTTTTTTTTTTTTTTTTGCATGGTGCCAAGTTTTTTTTTTCCATTGAGGTATCAAAAAACAAACTTTGGGGGGGGGGGGGGGTGGGGGA
>Ga0116231_10005856_pt1 | contig 23950 bp, 11 predicted proteins | sample S1TSphgellanicum_2_FD_89695 | JGI IMG/M metagenome (GOLD analysis project Ga0116231, IMG submission 89695) | Host-associated microbial communities from peat moss isolated from Minnesota, USA - S1T2_Fd - Sphagnum magellanicum MG | ecosystem: Host-associated > Plants > Peat moss > Unclassified...
AAAAAAAAAAAAAAAAAAAAAAAAAAAAAAAAAAAAAAAAAAAAAAAAAAAAAAAAAAAAAACAAAAAACAAAAAACAAAAAAAAAAAAAAAAAAAAAAAAAAAAAAAAAAAAAAAAAAAAAAAAAAAAAAAAAAAAAAAACAAAAAAGGGAAGAATAAAAGAAAAGACAAAACAAAACAAAACGCACACAAAAAGAAAAACTTTCTTGAAATAAAAAGAATTTCTTGTTGTTGTAGGAGCTTGCCAACGATGGTAGACCTAGTCATTACAAAAGCACAATAGCAAAGAAAAGAATTGTAGGAGTTCTGGGATACTACAAGACAAAGATGCACCCAACACTATTGCACCAGTGTCATCATTTTTTTCTTTGCCTACCAACCCCCGTCACCATGGTTACTGCACAAACTAGATTCTCATTTCATCTCTGTATCGACAAGCTTCAGCTCTTATTCTGTAACTTGTTGGTCGCTAATGTTGGCTTTCCCATGCTCTTTGCATTGTTTCACTTAAGTTGTTGTTGTCGCACTACTTGCTACTGGTGATTCTAGTTACTCTTCCATCACTAATCCCATTGATTTTACTTATAACATCCCACATGACATTTGGAAATAAAGTTCCTTATACTAGTTGTTATAATTCAACTCCCATAATCCTACTTCTAAGGTGGGGATCTTCCATTGTTCTTATAGATTCAAATACATAGTTATACCGTTTGATCCACATGTACCATATGTTGGAACACCCACAAAAGGATTGAAGGATTGATAAATTGTGTGTTATTGCACAATGCACATACTAGCCAAAACACAATAAACATATTTATAATTTTCCAAAATACCCAAACCCAAACACTAACATTAATTTTATCCAATTGATATCATTTTAACAATATTAAATCTAAAAAGAAACACATTGGCTATACCAATAAATAACGATTATTTAAAATTTTCAAATTTTTTGAAAACCATGAACTAATTTTTGAAGTTTAATTATAATCCTCAAAACTAGCATGATAAGCCATCTGAGTTTGGTGAACTAAGTACTCATAAACAAACAGTTACAACTACACCAAAACTTTGAAAATCTTTAAATTCTTTTATGCATGTGATTATTTTAAAATGCATCATTCACCAATTTCACCTATTCCTTGAAGCATTATAATTTTACATTTAATGGCCTATTCAAATTATAAGTATAATTGAAATATATTATTATATTATGAAAACCCTTGACAAATCATAAAATGTAAAAAAATATTAATTGAACAAGATGACATATAGTGAAATTTACAAAATTTATTTTTTGAAAAGATAAAATTGATTACAATAAATTTATTATGTCCACATGAAATAATTTAATTATCTGGTAGTACAAAGCAAAGTGGAGCCCAAGTTTTAAAATTAAATTATTGACATTTTTAATAATTAATATCTTTGATGTTTTGAATTTAATAATATTTTTAATTAATTAAATAAAATATAAAAACATTAAATTTCAACTTAGAGTTTTTGTAATATTTTAATGGACACCTTGTAAACAAAATTAGAAACATGTTCAAATCAATAGTGAAAATGAAATGTCCATCATAACATTTTATCAAAGTTAACAAGTTTACACTATTTTTTTTTATCAATTTTATATTTATGAAATTAGTTAGACATAATAAAATGATTTTGAACATTTGATTCATTAATAGTTGATGTGAAATGGCATTTAACAATTGTTTAATATCATCTCCAAACATGACTCGGAGGTGGATATTTTATTTTGCCCTTTCTAACCACCTTTTCTTTGAAAGGAGTAAATTTTTTTTTCTTTAATTTTAAAATTTTTTTTTGAATCAATACAATATATTTTTCCTTTCAACTTTGATCTTTTTTAGAATTATTGGCGATTTGACTCTCTTTCCAATGTTTTTGTTAGCTTTTAAATCACTATAATTGTTGTTAGGCCAAGTTCCAATCCAACCTAACAAACACTCCCAAATTCAAACATCCTTAGTAATAATTCAAATTAATGTGATGTTTAAGTTTTAGAATGACATAAGTTTGGTCAATAACAAAAACACATTTGAACAACACTAAGGATGACAAAAGATAATGAACAACAAAAAAAATAAAATGGGAATGGTGATAAGAAACAATATAATAACAAGCAACAGCAAGTGTGTTGAAAAAGCATTCTAGAAACATTAGAGGTGCGAGGTTGGACGTGAAATTTTTCTTTTTTGAACAATAGGAGACTCCAAAAAGTTGAAGATGTTAAATATGATGTTGAAGGACACCAAGAATCACACAAAAAAAAACACTGCTCATGCTACAGTCAAAAATATTTTATATTTTATATATATTTTGAGACCAAGGATCATTGGGAAGCATTGTAAGAATGACATTGGGGGATGTTAGGAAAACCAAATTTTTTTGCTTTGAAACAATAATGACCACATGAAAAGACATCATGGATGTTAAAAATATTAATGTTTAATAGATCAAAATAAAATCTCACATTTTAAAATTAATGGAAGTGAAAATGATTTCACAACCAATCTATCATGATCATGTATCATCAATGTCTGGTAACTAATTATTTGTTAAATAATTTAAATAACTTTTAGACATATGAATATTTTGACTGTATGCCAATTTATCGTCACTGATAGTTCGAAGCAACGTGAAGCCCAAGTATTATTATTACCGGCTGCATTTTCGAGAGGCCAGCCTGTAGACAAAACAAAGAGGCGGTGCCCGTAGCAGCTAAGCAGTTCATTCTGTCGATACATGACCAGCTTATTTCAGCCGTTGTACTGTACCGTGTACATATCCATTTTTCTGTGGTGGTCCCCAAATAAATTTTCTAATCAAATCTAAGCTGCATGAGACCACGAGCATTTGAACTCAGTTCTCGTGAATTTTGAAAACTTATGGAGACAGAGCATTCCACCAAACCAGTATGCTTCCTTACTTTAGAAATCGAGATATCACCACATACTCTAGTGTCAATATCCGCCAGTGAAGTCGAGGTAGCCCTAGACTTTCTAATACCACTACTGTAGAGAATAACAAAAATTCGACAAGTGAGCTAAAACTTTGACGGTACCTGGACTGCAGTTACCAAAAGACGAAGAAAGAGCTGTATCCTGGACTTGCTTAACAAATTTCTGTCAGGCGTATTGCCAGCATGATTCACAGGAAGACACTATCGTATACAGTAAATAAAACCTCATGTGATAGGCATGAGAATCATATAGAAAGTAGCATTGTTGGGAGCCAAAAGAGTGCAACCAAGTGTAATCTGTGCGATGTCAAAGTTTGTAAAGACAGTAGGGAAGCAGCAGCCAATTCCAGCTAAAGGTTCATGCTACCTATTCACGGTAGCAGGATCGACGTCGATAGTCATAGTCGAATCCCCACTTGCCAAGCTCGCTGGCTGGCTGATGCATGAATAGCACTCCACGCGTAGACTCCAGGTCCAAAGTTTTCACACAAATCTCATAGCCTCATTCCTCAAGAGGACCCAAAGGAGTTCATCATGACGTGGGCATGGAGCTGCTGCCTGCAGAGCAAACACAAGCGTTTAGATTGCTTGCCGAACTGATACTGTCAGCCGTCGAAAAATTTTCACTGTCATTCGTGGTGAAAGACTCGAAATGCTCTTATCGCTAGAGCCGATCGGCACGTCCCCCACAAATATCATAGGCAAATCCGGCCTATTGCTGCAGCCTGCGCCGTGGGCGTGTTGCCCCCAGTCCCAGTGGGCGCCGTCCGAATGTGTGCACAAATTGTTGCGTGCAAACAATGACATAGCAATCAGGCTCCCTATATGCCCGCTTTTGAAATCCCTCTTCACTGTGGACATTGGTAGAAGTACTTACACGAGCATGGAGCTTACAATCCTCGGTGACCAAATTAGAAGATGTATTGATGATTCGTTTTCCTACGCAATAGAGCATGGTGCATCCCAATCAAGCAGCAACCATGCGGATGATCCCCGAGGCAGGGCGGGACAAATAGAAAACAAATTCTTCCACAAGACAGCATACCTACAATTGTTTGGGAATCCTACACACGGTGAGAAATTATCCGAGCTGCATTGCTTGGATTGCACTCGAGGTTTTACGGAGAACTCGAGCAAAACTCGGCGATGGAGACAAGATCCACTCAAAAATGGAGACAAGGATTGCTGCATTCTCTCAAATACAAAATACATAGAGTTTAGCGTTTGATCACACTGTTCAAATTCAAACCTGCCTGTTTTCAGAACAGCCAGACATCAGTCAAAACGTGTGCACGGGCAGCAATTCCTCATTTCCTCATATCCTTATGCTGCGGAGGAGTGGTGAAGAATCAACCAGTGCATTTGGCAAGAAAACCAACGAGGAGCCAGTGACATTGTCAAGACACATGGCATATCAATTTTCAACTCCTGTTCAGACTATTGGTGCTATCGACGAATCCAGCTTTGTTTAAATCGATATGACAACACATAGAACTCTGTGCAATAGAATTGGCAGAAGTGGGGTGGAACCAGTCAAAGGAATGATTTCTTTATGCCTGTGAAGCTATTTTTTTGTCTTGAAGGCAAATACATGTCAGATCTTTACATGAGATTTGAATCCCAATAATGAATCCCCATAATGAACCAATTCAGGGGTGCATCTGGCTGGCCAGAGTGATCTTGCATGAAGTGAAATAGCCCATTCAGCTCTACACAGAAGATCTATGGCCCCCATAGCATTTCAAGTGGCAGAACATTAAGACTATTCCTGTTTTCTGCAGAAAATGGATGAATCATTGAAAGAACTGTCAACAAAAAGACAAGATGTGCAGACAAATTGTCAGGTGTGCAGTCCTTGGGGATAGAAAGCTAAACAGCATTTAAGGAATTGGAAAGGAAACAAAAAACAATGACTAATGGGTGTTCTGAGTGTTCCTACTAAGCTGCCACAGCAGTGGTTATTAGCAGCTGTTGTTACTCCATCTCCCAAACACAACCTGTAGATGTCTCTTCATAACTACTGAGAATTTCTCAACATTTACAATTCAAGTCAACCTGAAAAGGAATGAGAGACCACTCAATAATAAGTTTACTGATATTTCACATCTGACAACATAACAGCAACCAAACAGCATTGAGAATGAGAAAAAGGAACACCAACCCAAGAGAAAAGAGAAAAACAGAACTCAAGGAGCAACTTGAACAACAATGACATACAATGGCATGCCTAGGGACCTTCAACAGCAATATGCATGGTAGATGACATTATAGAAGCAGACAGATTGTCATGGTATACTATAGCTTAACTGTTTCTACTGTCTGGAGGATATGATTTGCAGGATTCAGAGTCAAGTGCCTCAGCAATAGTGCAATGTGTTTGCAATGGAGTCCTGACAGGCAGAGACAAGACAACTTGTTTCTCCAGCCAAATCTTCTGACTGAGGTGTTGGTCAGATTTTTTATAGCCTCATTTTTCAAAAAAATTCCAATCACTTCTGACATTATACAGTGGAGACCAGCATCCTCAAGTGCAGGGCAGATAGCTTCATCAGGCAAACTGCATGCTCTAAACTGCACAGAAACAAACCGGTTCTACTATCTGGTCAACTAAGAAATAATGCACAAAAGAAAATATATGGAGCTTGACAAAAGGATATACACAAACAATCATCACAACCTATGCCAGTGCTTTGGGCGAGAGATGCCATCAGATACTGCTGAATGTTGTGGACATGTGGTCAGGTGGTGTGGGATCAACTGCATCACAGATATGTTCAAGAAACAAGAAAAAAGACAAACCCACCCAAGAACATGTGCACCTCTTTCAGTCAGTGGGGCCTGTTAGCTGGGTGAGGATGATATATTCCAGCAACATCAGCAAGGGGTGGGAGCTCTTGTGATGGACTGGAGGCACCAGATGTAGTCTTTGATGCAGCTACAGCATGGATGGATGAATTATGAAATGGTTGCGGGAAGTCTGATATCCAGGCACAGGCACTCATATGTGCCAGAGCTCCCTGAATGGAACAGTTTCCTGAAGCTCCAGATTCTAGAGACTTGTCAGCCCTGTACAGCGCCTCTTTTGCATTCTCATATCTATGCTGCATAGTATCACTCATCATAGCAGGGGATTGCATAGATCTCCGCATAGCACAGACACTGGTCTGTGATTTTTGTTCTTGCATGGGAGGTGGCATGGGTGTTGAAGCTGCTGCTGCAGCTGAGCACAGAAGCTCCATCTCAAGCCTCTGGATACGGCTGTCTCTGGCACTGATCTGCATATTTGTCTCTTGCAGACAGGCCTGAGCCTCCTGTACCTCACTCTCAAACTGCTTTACAATCTCCTCCAGCTCTGCTATATGCTTATCACGAACATTCAGACCTTTTACCAGAACTTCATTTGTCACTGCAAGTTGGCATCGAGCTTCATCAAGCAACTTAAACTCTGACTTCCCCAGACCACAGGTTTGGCATTTCACCTCTCCTTGAGGTGTATCCAAGCCTGTAGCCTGTTGCAGAGAGACCTCATTCTCACACTGCTTGAGAGCTCTCTCCTTCACCTCTCCTTGAGGTGTATCCAAGCCTTTAGCCTGTTGCAGAGAGACTTCATTCTCAAACTGCTTGAGAGCTCCCTCCTTCACCTCTCCTTGACGTGTATCCAAGACTTTAGCCTGTTGCAGAGAGACCTCATTCTCAAACTGCTTGAGAGCTCCCTCAAGGTCTGCTATCCGTTTATCCCTGACACTCAGACCTTGCACCAGAATATCATTTGTCATTGCAAGTTGGTGTCGAATGTCCTCAAGCTCCTGGAATTCCATCTTCTGTAAGTGACAGTCTTCATCTGATAGACCACAGCTTTGGCATTTCACATCATCTGCTGTGTTGGTCATCAGACCTCTTGAACCATGTTCTGCAGCATTCTTTAACCTGGTCTCTGAGATTAATGCTAGTTCTTCCAGCTGCTGTGCTGTTGCCTTCAGGGCAAGCTCATAAGACTTCACCTGCTTACTTTTCTCAGTCAGTTTGGCCTTGAGATCATCAACTGCTATATGGAGATCTGTATGCTTTCTCTCAGCTTCAGATTCAGCCTCACTGTCCTTGCGAAGCTTATCGACCACTTGGTGGATGGTACCTTCAAGGTCCTCATTCTGCATCACACTGTGAAGCTGCTCAATCTTGCTCTCTAGTGCTGTAAGCAAATTCTGCTGTGTTTCCTCCTTGCTACTTGCTTGTGACAATGAAATCTTCTCCTCATTTGATTCCTCAATTGCTTGTGCCAATAGAACATTTCTCTTTTCTGATGCCATTGTTTCTCCTGACGATGAACCCTGAGGTTCAATTGATTGCTGAGATTCTTCTGCAATTGGGGAGAAACGATTCAACTTTGACCTCCATAAGGCTGGCAGGCAAGAGAGCTGATACTTCTCCATGTGTTGCAGAGAGAGTAAGGTTCTGCAGAAAGGCAGCATGAACAGCCACAACTCCTTGCTTCATGGCTCTCTTGGTTGCTCTGCAACTGAATATACCATTGAAGGGACACATGACCCCTCACAGTCACATCTAAAAAGTGACTGAATCAACCCTTTGATTGGAGAATTTTTTGGGGTTCTGACCTTTCAAGAAAAACTGAACTGCCAAAAGCTGTGTCTACTTGATCTCTTGTTCAAATGTCAATGTTTGCTCCAAGCGTCAGCAGCCTCCCACACCAGTCTGATCAGTTTGCTTGTCAGCATTTCTAAAGTCTGATCTTGTACACAAATTTCACTGATTTATTGTTCAGTTGTTGCAAGAAGGTGAACATTTTGTCCACATCATAATGATGCACATATATCTAGACAATTCTAAGATTCTATCACAACTGTCCAGTGTATCCTTCTAAAAGATTTCTCAAAATTTCAGCTGGATTATCAAAAATGCTAGTTAACTGCACGCTACTTGGCTGAATACAACCTGCTAATGAAATAGCTAGTCTTGACATCACCAGAGCACTTCATTGAACCATCTAAACTAGCAGTGCTCTATCTACTTCTACCCAGTTATTTTGCTGAGCACAATTTGGAGGGAGATTTAGTACATAACTCCCCTTGTAATTTAGAGGAACATAAATTTCACACCATCTTCAAATCCACCTAACTCAGATTGAAAGGTTGATCAGGTACAAGACAAATGGCAGATGTGCAAAAGATGTAAGAAAACATCAGAGCCATTACCCAAATGAGGACTGCATCCAAAATGTAGAACTACCACAGAATTCAACTTTTTGCAACATAGATATGACAGAGCACAGAAAAGTGCCACAAGCTAAATAACAAAAGGCAAATGGGAAACTGCAACAAAGGAATGACGACCCTTTCAAAAGTACAAAGAATTCTCCACACTTGCAATTTGAGTAAAAATGAAGAGAATTAAGAGGTACTAATAACAAAATTGTGGAGATTTCATCTCTGAAAACACATCAGCAAACAGGAAAAAGAGAAACCCAAACCCAAACCCAAAGGTTAGAGAAAAACAAATTCAATACAAAATTGAAGCAGTTTGAACAACAGTGACAGTGACAAGCATGTTAAGAGACCTTCAACAACAAAATGTATCGTAGTGACAAGCCAGCATAACATCCCCACTGACTTCCTCAGGTGCTAGCAGTTTGTGGTGGTCAATGTTACATACAAACTGATGTGGTTTCTGTCACAAGGTCAGCAGAACAAGAAAATTCAGCTATGCAGGCTAGGTTAACAAGACCTACAAGAGAACAAGATGAACAAGGAAACCAATAAGAAAGACAACAGAAAAGGAGAAAGAGAGAGAGGAAAAAAAGAGGAAGAAATAAGAGGTAAACAGAGAACATCAAGAATATGATCTTTCAACAACAACATAGAAATGAACCAGAATCTGCTTCCAATGGCCTCCTTTTACAGCCAACAGCTCATTTGTTGAAGCGAGAGACTAGTGCAGCACCTTGATAGGCATTGGAATTAACTAAGATGGCCAAGAATCTCCTCAACTCACAATGAAAAAAGCATTGGCAGAATAACTCAGCAAGCAAGGTCTGGTGAAAGAGAAACTACAGACATTGCAAGTGTACTAGATTGCTGCAGCAAGTACTTGTGACAGCCCATTTTGAGAAGGCTTTGCACTAACAATTATCCTCCAGACATTGTTGGCTTTTTTCTCTAAACTCACAGGAGAAACCAACACATGTAGCTAGTGCCTGCTAATCCACTCAAATGCAGCCAACAAAGAGAAAACATGAACTTCCAACACATCTGACATGAGTGGAATATTTCTCAAAGATGAAGGAATCAATTTTTGCACCTTCCAGACAGTAAGTTTTCCAAGCAAATCATGTGTTGAGCTAGTCCAAAAACCCTCACTTTACACTGACTGCAAGATATCCACACCAAATGGCAACCAGTGCCCTTGTTTAAGCCCAACAGCTCATACAAGTAAATCCATATGTACACAATTGACAAAAACATCAAGTTCAGAGTCCAGACCACTAAATGCCAACGAGCCACTAGATGACTCAACGGTGGAGTTGATGTCAAAAACAACAACCAACCTACAGAACCTATCCTCTGTGAACAGCAAGCAGCCATCAAGTATTGCACAATTGAGCTAGTCCAAAGACCCTCTCTTGGCTGCGCAATATCTGTGCCAACTGATCACTTTTTTAAGCACAACAGCTCATACATGTCCATTACACAATTGAGAGAATCATCTGGTTCAGACACTAAAGGCCACAGAACCACACAAGTATTTACATTACATAAAACTCACCAAAACATCCAGTTTGGGCTGCTAAAGGCCACAGCACCACAAGATGACTGAAACCTACAGAAACCATCCTTTTTCAATAGCAAGCAGCCATCAATTGCCACACAAAGTAAATCTCAGAACAATTTCCAAGCCATGAACTACCTTCTAGCAGTAACCTCTTGCAATTGATCAATTTTGAACTTCAAGAGCTTAGAACCCAGTCCCTCTTAGTATCCAGTACTCTCTACTACATTGTGTACCACATGTCAAAGACAAGCACTGAGAATTCCTCAATACTTCTGATTTAAAAATTGAAACTATGGGACTTACGACCACTATCAAAAAGTTCATTCACTGTAACTTCCATTCTAGCTTTCAATCTGATAGGTTGATCTTGGCATAAAGAGTTGAGAGATCAAAAGACTGCAACAACAGGGGAGATTTGTCAGTTTGTGATTGATTCTATTTTTGGACTTAAATAACTCCTGAGGTAAAAAGGGGAGGATATTTATAAGTTTTTGAGTGATTGTACTTAATCACTTTAACTACTCCCCAGGAGTCTTCAAGAACCCAACTATTCTCAACACGGACATAAGTTTCTTGAAACCTGGCAACTGGCAATCCACTATTTTTTCACCACCAGCAGGATAGCTCTACAGAAGGAGCTTAGCCATTTAGAGACTTCTTTGAGAGAAGTTGAACATAAATAAATCCATGGAATTTTTGTGGAACTTCCAATGCAGATGAAGAGTAGGAAGATGAGGGGCACACTTAGCTTTAAACATACTTGCAACATCAAAAGAACCATGACTTCAGACCTAAACCTTCAGATTCTGACAAACTAAACTTCACATCAGTTCCTTCAAGACAATTTAACTCATGGAAACTGAAGCATCATAAAGCTTCTTGCAAATGAAGGCGAAGTTATTACATATATTCAAAGAGGCTCAAAATGTAAGAAATCAAAGGAATTACACAACTCAACTTGTTGCCTCAACTTGTTATTTAACTTAGATAGATAGGATCAGGGATAAGCACATATGTACCTAGAATTAATTCCACTAGTAGAAGGAGAGCATGTTCTCTAGCTCCTCCTAATTATACGAAAGCTTATATCAACTCTAGTTCACAAATTAGGATAAGGCCACTTACATGTAAAGCTAAATGATCCAGTGTATTATATTCACTAATGGAACATACATGACTTTGCAATTCTTTGCATGGTATTAGAGTAAGTTAGATAGATGTGAGAAGAGAACATTCAATAGAATCTTACAAACTAAAGCACTAGATGCATTGATCTTTTCTAGCTATTTATCTTATGCATTGTAGGACTAGATGGATGCAGAACAAAATTGAGCTCCAAATGATGAGGATGAGATCCCATCACAAATATTGGTGGAGCAAAAATAGTATCATTACACATTACGTTAGGATGGTGGGAAATGGGAACATTTAGATGAGTGACAATGACAAGTTGGGCAAAATCAATTATGGACTATGGAGACTTCAACTCACAAACATCATGATTCAAGAGAATGCATAACATTATGTGGTCCCTAACCAAAGTAAAGTTGTGATGGAGGACTTAGCCACCATTGCACAAGGATGACATAGAGCAATGATGATCATCAATTTGTTGGTTAAAAATGACATTATCATGTACATATAGGATATTGACAATCTAACTAAGGTATGGGAGAAACTTTGGAGCTTGTTCAACAAAAAGTCCATCACTAAAAGACTAATGTTCTACAACAAGTTGCAAGGCATTCACATGGAAGAAGGGGGAAACATGAATGAGTTTCTCCATGTAAAATATTTCATCATCTAATTAGCAAATATTGTTGATGTAATTAGCCAAGACAATGTTGTACAAACTATTATAAATGCATTCCCAACAAGTGACAAGGTATTTGTGTAAGGAATTGTTGCACAATATGAGCTTCTCAACTTTGACATGTTGGTAGGAAAGTTATTGAACAAATCACATGTTAAAGGCAAAATTATCAAGCCCTTGGCTGATATTTATTTTTTATTGCAACAATATAGTAATTCAAATTAGTAATGGTAGGTAGGAGTGGCTAGGTAAGCCCCCCTACTTGATCCACTTCTTAGGAGGTTTAATTGATTTTTAACCTCCATTACTTAGAGAGTGTTAGGTGGTTGGTTGACCTTGCCCAAATACCTTCCTTAATTGAGGACGTGTTGCTATAATTTTAAGAAATAGGTAGGAAAATCAATTCATGTATGGGGTAGAGAAATCAAGGTAAAATTTAATGGATCTAAACTTGTGGTGGCCACTTGGGTAGAAGGTAGGTAAGATCACTTCACCTATTTAAGGGGCTAATTCCAAGTGAGGAAAGAGGACGGTGTGTATTTTGTGCATGGAGAGGTGTATGTGTGAAAATGAAAAAGAGATGAGTAAAGCAAAGCTATAACAAGGTATTATAGCAGGAGAATGGATTTTAATAGCTAGGGGAACTTGTATTTGGATTTGGTTTAAGTCATGGTTTGTTTGGACTTGAATGGAAAAACACTTGTTTTTCACATCCTATTGGACTTATTAGTACCTTATGTTTTTTTTACTAGTTTTTTTTTGTTGTTGCAAAAATTTGTTATCTTGCTGGATTTTCTTCCACACATTATAGTATTCACTTACCAAGGGCATAATTCCTTCATAATACATTAGAATGGAGTGTTGTTTGTTTAAGTAGTGTTTAGTTGAGTTAACTAACTATTGTAAAAACTAACCTTTGAGGATATTTCAAGTCATTTTGTAGTCTATTGTTTGTAAAGCCAATGGCTTTACAACTACTAGATTACTTTGGCACTTGAAAACTCCTAGATAATAACTCCAATCCAATGAAGTTTGTTGGGTTAAAATCTACATTAGGCAAAAAAACTATTGTAACTTGTTATTTTGTGAATAGGTGAACATGAGCAAATGAAAATGAACATGAAAGAATATTTATTGGTATATTATATCCTATCCACACCAATGGAATTTTTTTGACACATATTGCTAAGGTGGACAAAATATTCCTTGGCAATAAAAATATATTTCCACGTTAGACAACATATTCAAATATTCCATGACATAATCCAACATTCTAATAGATCAGGCATGTGGAGGTTCTTGTAACATGGAAGGCCAACAATATTTCATCATATGTCCTATAATGAAAATCATAGCAAACTAAAACCTTGGGTCATTTGGTTTCCATTCCCAACTTTTTGATAACAAGTATGGTTTTACATGTACTAGTTACTTAAATTGTGATAATATTACTTCCCCAATCATGAGCTACTTTAACATCTTTAAACCAAGGTCAGTTTAACAACATAAAGTAGGTAAAATCTAATGCATTGATCTGAATAACAATAAAGTTAAATGTATAAAATATACCATGTACATAGATTTTCAAATCCTTGATCAACCCCAATGGTTTGGCTGTGGCTTGATTAGCCATATGTAGATTGTAAGGTGTTGGTTTTGGTTTAAACAACCCTAGTTGCACACATAATCTTTCCATGATAATGTTGATTCCAAAACCTCCATCCAAAAGAACACCCTCAATGAAGCTCTTGCCTACATGTACATGTAACATTAACATCTAATGATCAACGACAATTGTAGCTACTATAGGTTCATTAGGGACAAATTTTGTCATCATCAATTTACTAGTTTCAATTGATTTCAAAATGTATCGTTTGTATCAATAATTTACAATAATTGTCCCAAGTTAAGAATATACTTTGTGTCCAAAACCTATTTATTAATATTTATGAATATTTGCTCCAAAGTTTGTTCTAATGTCACTAGTTTTGAGTACATTGGTTCAAATAACTAAGGTTGTGATGGAAAATCCCTTGTTGGTTTCTCTCAACTGGTTCACCAATAATTATAACCTCAAGTAGTCTTGCCTAATTAAGTTACAAAGGCCCATTTGTAGTCACAAGTTGTTGCACATCATTTTCTGTATAATAGTTTCTACATATGAATCCCACATCTTTTTCTTTTTTTCCCAATCATTTGTTTCTTTAGCTTTGATCAATTCTTGATCTCTTAAAACTTATTATTCCAAGACTTAATTACGAATAGTCACATCAACCACTACATTGATTGGAACATTGTCAGGTTTAAGGGGTTTAGGTGTTACATTATAACTAGCTAGTTTTGTTTTGAACATATTATGTACCTTAGTGTTAAGGGGGTAGGCTAATTACATTGTTTTGGATGAACAAGGCATTAAAGATAGGGATTGATCATTAGACATTGGAAGTTTAAATTATGAATTCTTGTTTGGTTTTGAATCATGTTTTTGGTGACTTGGGGATTGCCCAAAGATGGGAGTTTTAGGAAAAGAATTCTCATTCTTAAACACACAGTTTTGGAGTAATGAGGGAGCTGTAAGTACTTTATAGTAAAAACTATAGATTTTGTTTTTGATATACCACATATTAATTTTGTTGTTTAATTTCATTTCAATAGAACATGGAATTTGTTACTATATTTTGATTAAATTTTTTAGTAAATAAAAAATTTACAAACTTTTGTAGTGATTTTCATATTCATATTGTTGTGTGAATTTTCTATAGTATCAAAAATATTAAAAAATGAATTGCAATTTTTTTTTTGGATTTTCTAAATTGTATCTTGAAGTACAGATTTTAGTTATATGAAATAACCATGAATATGGTGTTTTAATAATCTATAGAAATAAGTGTGTTTAGAATCAAGGTAGGAATTATGAATGTGTGCATATTATAATGCAAATATGTTGTTATAATAAGTGTGGAATAGTTTTGTAGGAAATTAATCCACATCTACCATTTGACAACCATTTTTTTGGGTAAATTTTTTCTAGTATTGTTACAAGGATAAAAGGGTTTTCTACATTTTTGTTGTTTATATTGTAGATGAGGGTGTTTAAAAGAGTGGTAGTTTTCAATTTAGATTTTAAAAAGGTATGTTAGAAAACATCAGAGGTCTAAGCAATTAATGTTGTAAGGACTATATAGAACGATCTATAGACTCTAAAGAAAAAGGATTGTGAAACAAGATGAATTGGATGGTGATTCGGAGTTTACAATGACATCAGATTTGGGAGCAAATCATCAAGTTATTGAAAAAGAAATAGAAGACAATCTTGAAAATGGAAAAGAATATGTGAAAATTACATAAACTCCATATCAAAATCTGATGTTGGACAGATGAGTTCTAATAATAAAAGAAAGATTTGCAAGGCACATGTTGTTTATACCATAAGAGGCAATAAGGCCTGAAGTATGGATTGGTGGTCTTTAGAATAGGCATAGTTATAGAGAACGATCTCCATGGATAGAGATGCAGTTGAATATTCACCCAAATGAGTGGGTACAATATACTTCTTAGTAATAATTTGTGGTTCAGAGTTGCAAAAATCAAGATGGAGCAGGGACTTTTGTAGTACTTGATCAGCCACAAGAAATTTCAAGTCCAGAATCGATGATTAATCGAGGAAGGGATATTATAAGAGGTATACAATCTAGGTTTGTATACTAGTTTGCATTTCCAAATTATTATGAACTAGTAGAAGACTGGGAGGTGGAAGAAAAAACCAATATCAATGTACTTGATGACGTGCCCCCAAACTCTTTAAGGGACCCAAATGTGGGTCCCATAGTGAAACAATGAAAAAATAAAAGAATTGGGCCACACTCTTTCATTCGTAGCACTTCAAATGTAGGAGGGTGTGTTGGAATTCCAAGTGCGACTAGGAAAAATTCACAAACAAGAGTTCAAGATGAAATCAACTTGCACAACCAACAAAATAGGGCAGTTAGTGTAAGTTGAATGAAAGTGGTGTAGCAGACTTAATATGGATAACCTCAAGCATAAGCTTTACATAGCCCACAACCTTTGGGAGGAGGCACCACTCCCCTCCCTATAATATATTCTATGCTTCTCTACAGGGACTACATCCAAATGTCATTTTTCCCCAAGACTCCCAAGTGGGAGTCCCAAAATTGGGATTTTTGTTGTCCCAAAACTTTGGATGCTCATATCTTTATGAAATCAAGTCTTTTTTGAAAATGCAAGGAAAATATCTTATAGCTTTCAAATAGATCTTTTCAAGGTGTATAACACACCCTAATCAAAGCTCATTTGACCCCTACTTTTAAGGGATTTGTGGTCGGGAGTCAAATTCCCAATTTGACACTTGCCCTTTCTTTTGATCATAACTAATGCAAATTAGGTTTAAATAAATAATGCGAGGGCATTTCAGACATTTAAAATTCAAGACCTTTCTAATGGTGTCTTGGGGGCCCAATTTGGTGTTTGTTTACCTTTTGAACCAAGGTTCTAAACATTCACAAGTCTCTCACAAGTGTAATTCCTAAGGTGGGAGTGCACTTGGGAGTCATTAGTTTTCATCCCTTGCACTTTCCCCCATTTGTGAGAATGTGTTTCACACCTAAACACACTTTTGACTTCATGGGCCCTTGCATTTCACACTTAGTCACGAACCCAATGTTAGGGTTGTAACATCAATGAGGTTGGATGAAGGCCTTGAGTTGTATTCTCAATTAAACCTTGAAGCATCACGGGTGACCGACTTTAAAAGTGAAAGATGAAATATAGGATGAACTTTAAGGTTTTCCAGTAGTTTTAGTTTGTAAGTGTTAAGAAATTTCTTTTCTAACACTTTGAATGGACCCGCATATGGACTTAAGAACTTTTGGCTCAAACCTTCTTGTAATCGGAAATTTTTTACGTTCAACCACACTTCATTTCCTTCCTCAAAATTCACCTCCCATTAGGACTTGTCTGCAAAATCCTTGTACCGTTTATGTGCCTTTTTAAGATTGGCCTTGCTTATCTCCCACAAGCGCCACCTTTTTTTATCAAGTCATGTGACCATTAACACTTCTTCACTTACATCACTTGGGGGTTGCCCATGTGCAGCCCAAATCGTAGGCACAATTGGTGACTTGCCCATCACCATTTGAAAGGGGGTGGCTCATGTTGCCAAATGCTCCAAATTGTTGTAGAAAAACTCGGCCAACTTTAAATGGTCCACCCAATCTTGTTCATCTGTTGCCACATAATTCTTAAGGAATTGTTGGATAACCAAGTTCACTTTCTCGATTTGTCCATTCGTTTGGGGTTGGAATGAGGTGCTCATCTTGAGCTCTGACCCCATGTGATTTCACAAGGCTCACCAAAACTTGCTTGTGAACTTCGGGTCTCGATCTAACATAATGTCCTTGGGGAAGTCATGATGCTTGAACACGTGCATGAAGAATAACCTTCCCATCTCTTGCGTTGTGGCACTTTCCTTAGTGGGAATGAAGTGTGCCATCTTGCTAAATTAATCCATCACCACCATGATCGCATCAAATCCCCTTAATGTTGGCAAACTCACCATGAAATCCATGGACACATTTCCACATGGTTTTTCAGGAATCAATAATGGTCGCAACAATCTTATTTGTTTTTTATTGAATGTTCGATTTTATTAGCAAGTCAAGCAAGTCTTCACATATTCCTCCGCATTGTCTTTCAAATTAAGCTAATAATAGATCTTTTTGAGGAATGTTATGGTGCTCTTTGCACCACCATGGCCCATAAGGGGTCCATCGTGACATTCCTTTGAGAGCACATCCCTAAGCTTCCCTTTCGGAACATAAAGTCGATTTTGTTTGTACCATAAAATCCATCTAGTAAGTGGAAATGTGACTTGCTTCCTTTTCAAATGTTTTGTTTTATTTCCTTGGCAAACTCGTCACGACAACTCACTAGTTGAACTTCCTTTTGAAGTTCTATTTCCCCCACGTACACCACTTTAAGTTGGTATTTTCGATTTAGTGCATCGAGCACCACATTATCCTTCTTGGGCTTATGCCGAATGTCCACATTGAACAAGGCTAATATGTCTTGCCATCTCACTTGTTTTGATGACAACTTTGGTTGAATTGCCACATGGTCGATCCACAAACACCACATCTTTGGAGCCTATGTAATGGCCCCAAGTCTTAAAGCAATGTATCATGGCTCACATTTCCTTTTCATGAGTTGGCCACCTTCATTTTGTTTCGCTCAACTTTTTGCTTTTGAACGCCACCAGCTTTCCATCTTACACTAGAACTCCTTGGATCGCAAAGTCAGAAACATCGAAATGGATCTCAAAATCCTTGTCAAAGTTGCACAACTTTAACATTTGTGCCTACAACCATAGCCTTTTCAATCAGCATGCGATTCCTCTTAGGTGCCATTAGACTGCACATTCAATAGATCAAGCTCTTACCAAAGCTTTGATACTAAGTGACGCACCCCCAAACTCCTTGAAAGATTCAAATGCAAGTCCCAAATGAAAATAACGAAAAAAAAAGAATTGGGGTACGTTCCCTAGCTCATAGCACTTTAGGGGTCAAAGGGGCATGTCGAAGTTCCAGGATGGGGATTAAGACAAATGACAAGTGGCTCAATTATGTATATGGACCTACACAAACCGAACAATAAGTTAGTTAATGCATAGTTGAAGCATTTTTGGTGCATGGATGAACCACGGGCATACATGGAATCACAAGACTCACCATGGCCTGGACTTGGGGGAAGCCAAAACCTTCCCTCTTACAATATTCTCTATGATTGGCCATGGGGGCTACACCTAAATGTCATTTTTTCTCAAGATTTTCAATTCGGGAGTCCTAAAATTCTTGAAATTGGGACTCCTGCCATTTTGTTGTCAAGACCTCTGATTGAGGTGAGGTATAAAACAAAGTTGTAGCCCTCATCAAGAGCTTTCCAACAATATGTGGCACGCCCTTTGCACATACCTAATTTAGGGCGATTCCCGACTTTTAATGGTCGGGAGTCAAATTGACATTTTAATTATATTCCAGGCCTTTCTTTTGGCCATAACTTGTGTTATAAGTATTCAAATGGATCATGCAAGCCCATTTTAGACATTTATGTCTCAAGAGGTTTCCAATAGTATAAGGAACTTTTCAATTCAATAATTTTTTACCCACAAATAGTTCTTTAAAGATTTGGGAGTCTTTCGGGACTCTAATTCCTAAAGTGGGAGTGCATTTAGGAGTGTGTGGGCTCATTCCCTTGCACTCTCCCACACTCTCAAAAGTGAATGTGACTCCTAAGTTACACTCTTAGCCCGCACCTTTCCATGCCCCTTGCTTTAATCACGAGTTCAAGGTTAAGGTTGTGATAAATATTTATTTTGGTTATCAAAACAAAGTGTATGTGATTAGTAATTAATTGATTATAGATGTCTTTAAAGTTTATGCAGAAAGGTATATAGAAGACCTGAAAAGGGTAGGTGAATAAGTCAGTAACATTGTAAGCATTATAAAGTTGTGGAATTACACTCACAAATTTTCCAGGAGATCAATGGAGTGCAAAGAGTTTGGGTTTGCCATATTCTATGAGATATCCTACAATCATACTTGAGATTTATCAAAGAAAAAAAGTGGTGTATTTTAGCAATAAGAATGCCATCACATTAATGAAAGTAAAAAAGGGGAAGAAGTTGGATTGGGCACATATTATATGCAATAGTTGGTGTGGTGAGCTAGATTAGTGGTATGAATAAGTCAAAGAAAATAAACGAGATAAGAAGGACACTTGTTAGTCAACCTTGATATTGGCAAAGATTTTTAAGTATCTATTTGTTCACCAAAAGGAGAATCCACAAAAACCACAGGCCAAGGTCAAAATAACTAAAAAGGAGATGTAGGCAACATTTGAGAATAAAAAGAAGGTTGCAACAAAATCTCTAAGAAGTGTTATGAAGAGGAATAACAAAGTTGAGGAAGGTGGAGCCTTAGGATCCTGAGTTAAGAAGGAACATGAGAGCATAGAAGCATGAGTTCAGAAGGTGATGAGGGGGAAAGTGGCACCATCTATAGTGCCAACATTGGTACATGCAGGAAAACAAGATACAGAGGTACCATAGATGTCATCTCCACAAGAGAGACAACTAAGGGAACAAAGGCAAAAGAGAAAACATGATACAAGGTTTCCAAATGGTGAGGAGCATCTACATATGGATGGGGATATATATGAAAACTGGATGGACACCATTAGAAGTCCACAACATTTTCAACATTACAATAGCATTTGCAACAACAACAACAATAAACACAAGGAGGTCTATAGGCTATTGGACTATAGATGGAGAGAGTGGAAACACAAACTCCTTTAGCAACGTTCAGACCACTAGAACTAAAGGTATTAATTAGTAGACCATGATCTATAGAGGGACAACTAAATGAGTTTGGGTTGGGGAGTAGATTAGTACAGGAGTTGGGATCTTTTGCAAAAGGATCCAAAAATCCTACAACATAAACAAATACACCGAAAATTGTGGAGGAGGTAGTTGTAGAAGTAATGCAATCTAATAATGCAGTTGAATTGTTTCAGACCATGGCGATTGTGAATCTGAATATGGGAATTTTGAATTTGGTAGTGAATAGTCTGATAACAAATTGGCCATAGAAAAGAAGGAGAAGGCAATATTGCAGGTGTAATTGAACAACGAGAGGGACTTCTAGAGGGAGTACAAACACAACATAAAAATCTGGTAAAAGAATAGGACAAAAAATGAACAGAAGATCAAAGCACTCATATAAAAATTACAGGATGAAAATAAGGAGCTCAAGGCTAAGATAGCTCTGATGAAATCACAGGCTAAAGAACTACATGAATTAAAGAAGACGACTAAAGCCTAGGAAACTACAGAGAGAAAATGGGTAGAGACATTGTTCCATTATAAACACCATTTGGAGGCTTTGAGTAATTAGGTGGAAGCATTGACTAAGGAAAAGAAAGAGAAGGAGAATGTATTGCCAGATTTGGAATTGGTGAATTTGAAAAACGTTTCTTTGTTTAATTATGAAGAACTCAGAAGAATAGAAAAAGCAGAGAAAGAGAAGTTGGTTGAAGCAAATAAGGAGTATTAGAGGTATCTACAACATCTATAGGCCCAATTGGAAATTGTAAATGAACATAGGAAGAGTCTGGACCTAGTTGATGTAAAGGAAAGGTTGGAGGATTATGAATAGATGTTGCAATATTACATTCTAATGAGGACAATGAACAAAATGAAAGATTTTGATGTAGAGTCTAAGGAATGGTGGGAAGTTGTAAAGGGGTACTTTATAAAGGAATTGGAGAAAAATTTGGCCCAACATAAAGCTAATGAGAGGAGCTTCAAGTATAGGTTGGAGATACATCAGAATGTTTTTCTAGAATTTACTTGTGGAAATCCAATAAGTACATAGACATTGGGCCAAGATGAGAAAACTGAAATAGGGCCCAATGGGACATCTCAAGAGGAGGAAGTGCAAACTGAGGAACCACATAAACTTAAAGGAAGGGGCCAAGAAGAAAAAGAACCATAGATAGTTCAAGAACAAAAACAAGTGGAGATTATTTTAATAACAAAGGTAGAGTAATCAAAGATGTAGCCCTTGGAAGTAGAACCATAGATTGAGTTAGTGGAAGAGGAGGTCAAAACTACAGATTTAGAGGTAGGTACAAAACCACTGGTTACTATATAAATCAAAATTACAGAAACTATAGCTGAATAGCCAGAAGCTTAGAAGGTTGCACAGTGCTTTCATTTCATATTATATCATTTCACAAGGATTTCAAGGACAGAATTCAAAGTACAGAAGGGGTAATGTTAAAAGGGTAGGCTGATTACATTATTTTAGATGAACATGACATTAAGGATAGGGATTGATCGTTAGACATTAGAGGTATAAATTTTGAATTCTTATTTTGTTTTGAATCATGTTGATGGTGACTTGGGGACTGCCCAAAAATGGGAATTCTAGGAAAAGGATTTTCATTCTTAAACACACAGTTTTGGAGTAAAGGACTAGATGTAAGTACTTTGTAGCAAAAATTACAAATTTTGTTTTTGATATACCACAAATTTAATCTTGATGTTTGATTTCATTTTTAAAAAACATGGATTTTTTTGTTGTATTTTGATTAAAGTTTTTAATAAACAAGAAAAGTACACACTTTTGTAGTGATATTCATATTCATATTGTTATCTAAATTCTTTGTAATATCAAAAAATAAGGAAATGAATTGTAATTCTCTTTCTAGATTTTCTACATTGTATCTTAAAGTATAGATTCTAGTTATATGAAATAACCATGAATCTGATTTTTTAATGAACTATAGAGGTTTAGAATCAAAGCGAGAATTATGAATGTGTGCATATTGTAACACAAATTTGTTGTTATAGTAAGTGTCGAATAGTTTTACAAGAATTTAATCCACATCTAGTAATTAGCTTCCTAAGACAGTCCCCAAATTAATGTACACTAGAACATATGATACAAGGATGTTGCAAAGGTATTTTAACAAGTTTAGTTCATTGGGCAATGACACCTACTACTAGTTCTATGGGTTTTGCTAATGCAAAGGTATGTACTAATAGTGCAATTATGCTAATAAGAGCCAAAAGTAGTCATAATCATTGTTTAATTCTATTTTTTCTAGAATATATATTTTAATTTTAACTTGAAAATAAGTTAAAATTTTTACACATTATCAAATTTATTATCTTATTTTATAAATGTCCAAAATATGAAATTATTTCATTAACATTTGGACCTTCAAAAGTAGTGTAAAACAACTTATAACCTTTACTTGTAAGCAGTAAATGGACTTGTAAGTGGACTTGGAAAACTAAATGAAAATGACATATTTTTGGCAAATTTTTAACACAAACCTTAATAAAACAATACAAAGAAATTTTTAAAGACTTTTAACAACTTTTTTCAAGACTTTTTAAAGTATATTTTAAGAATATTCCCCAAAAAGCAATCACCTTAAGGGGCACCAGTGGCTCCTATTATTCGTTTGCATTTCTTTCTTCCAATTGTGACAAATTTCAACTGAGTGACCTACTTTTCCACAAATAATACAAGTTAAAGTTGATTTTGTTTGAACAACAGGTACAATAGGTTTTATGATACTACATTGGTTTTTGGCATAATAAGCAAGGTATTATATTTCATGTTAATAGGTCCATCCTTTTCATAAACTACTGAAACCTCCTTATGCTCAATGAAAGTATTTCCCTTCATACCTACTATAGTTAGTCATAAATAGGGCAACAAACTTGCTCTAAAACAATGGTAAGGAAAATATGTGTAGCCTTAACATGTAGACAATTTGCTAACCTAAGTAGCCTCTCATAATAAACTTATACCCATTCAAAAGTTTGTTGTTGTTTTTTATTGCATATGAACCTCCTCATCATTTTTAACAGTATGGAATCATTTGCAAAAGGCTTGTTCTAACTTTTTAAAAATACATTTAGGATGGTCTTGTATGAAATTTTTGTTTCACCCCATCTTCAAATGTTGTATCTAAATGTAGAACCAAATAATTTGATAATGTTAGTTTCATGGGTTTCACCATTGGCTTTGATTGCCTTTTTAAACATTTTGATGTGTACATCAGGATTAATGTACTTAACATATGTGGGTGTATGCATAGTCTAGTGGTTCATTTTAAGTAAATACAACACTCATAAGAGTCACAAGCAAGTTTTTACAAATGATCCATATGGATATGGTTTCAAATTCTAAGATTTCAATAGTGTAATATTTGACTACTAAAGTTTTAATCACTCATGAAACCTCCTAAAATTTTAAAAGAAAACCACCCCTTTTCCAACTACTTTTATAACTTGGATTCAACTATAATTATAAATCACCTTTTCAACTACAATTTATTTTTCCCAACTATTGACCACAAAAGTCAACAATGAAATTGTTTTTGAAAATGATATTGGCCACATTCAACACCACAATAATAGCCATTTTGGACCGTTTTAGTTGGAAATGATTTCACCATTATAGTTGAAGTTGTTTTCAATTGCAACTTCCCATTGGATGAATTTCATCCATTGACAAATCATGATGTCATCAAACGAGTTGAATTTGTTGAAAAACAATAGGATCAGAGGAGAGATTGCGTAATCAAAAGCACATAGATCACATAAGTATGTGAACAATGCTTGGAGTGAGATCTCCAACTCTCCTCCAACCTTGCTCTTTATTCCCTTCCCTGTACCACCACATTGACAAACCATATGGGATAACTATTTCTCTCCCTCCTTATTCTAACATGTTTGTGGTACTAACATATCTCAAATCTACCTA
>Ga0116231_10005857_pt1 | contig 23950 bp, 11 predicted proteins | sample S1TSphgellanicum_2_FD_89695 | JGI IMG/M metagenome (GOLD analysis project Ga0116231, IMG submission 89695) | Host-associated microbial communities from peat moss isolated from Minnesota, USA - S1T2_Fd - Sphagnum magellanicum MG | ecosystem: Host-associated > Plants > Peat moss > Unclassified...
AAATTTTTATTATTTGTAAGTTAAATAATTAAATAAATTTTTTTTTTTTTTTATGAAAAAATAAAATTTTTAATTTTAAAAAAAAAAAAAAAAAAAAGTGAAACATGGGGTTCAACATAATTCTAATGGACTTTATAGATTATTGATTGAGGACCCATATTTTCAAATTTGTGTTGTAAAGTCCTTAGACACGGTAGTAGTCCTTTGGCATAAATGACTAAGCCACCTAAACCACCATAGATTGCAGTTGATCGTAGCAATAAATAGTTGGTTGGAGCCATTCCTTTCATATCAATGTGTGGATAATTGTGTTAATATTGTGTTGAATGGGAATGTCATAGAAAAAGGGCCATCAAAAAGAATGAAAGACAAGCCATTTAGGTGTTGGAGTTAATCCACAATGATTAGCTTTGTGGAATTATCGATCCTACATCAATAGGAGGCACACATTGTTTCATGATGTTCATTAATGATTACAATTGCTACACATGGATCCATTTCCTCCAATCCAAATCACAAGAATTTCAACATTTCAAGTTTTTTAAAACATCAATGGAACTACAAACATGAAGAAGATCTAGATGTTTAAAAGTCATATCAATGGAAAATATTTATCAAGGGAATTCACAAATGTTTTACACAAAACATGGGATAAGGAGAAATTTCACTCAAGGATATACTCTCGCTAGAATGACGTGACAACATAGAATTACATAACCCTTTTGGAGAAAGTTAGATCCATGGCATTTGAAGTTTAAATTCCAAGAAATCTTTGAGTTAAAATAGTCCATGTTGCAAATTACCTCACAAATTTTGTTCCCACATGAGAAAATTCTAGAGTCATGTCATACTAATGAATAAAAATATACATATTTTTTTGAAATTTTGAACTTTTAGTACCATCGGACTACCAAAATAAAAAGCCTTAAACTAATTTTAAGATTGGAAGTTTATAGTTTTGAGGACAAAGACCTCTTGAAAAAAATTATGAATGTATCGTAGGGGTACCAACCAAGTATTTTGGTCAACGCTACTTCTATTGAGATACCTTCAATAGTGGACAACACCATAGTTCAACAAAGTGAACCCACTTTTCTTGAGGATCTTTTTTATTGCACCCTTTAGGTGTTTTTAGCAAACTATTTGCTTAGGAGTATTATACAATAAAAAATGTGTGTTTCCTTTGCTTTGGAATGGTTTTGTTTGTTGCAAAAGTGTCATTTTTTTTGGTAGATGATCTATGTGATCTTTTGAGATTTGTGTACAACTTGACTTTGAGATTATAATCTTTTGTTATCAATTTCTACCTAAACAATAGAAAGTCAAATTAATTTAAATTACATGGTTGATGACTATTTTTCATTGCTTACTATATTATTTTGGTAAGAACCAATTGTATTCAATAACAATAAAAATCTTGTTTGAAGCTCTAGGATTCTAGATTTTAGATTCATTTGATTTACTTTTGCAAAATCTCCTATATTTGTAGCCTCATAATCATTTAATAACATAAAATTTAAAATAATAATTTCAAAATTTCTATATCCCAACATTATTAGAATGGCATTACCAAAAATTAAAAGGAAAGAAAACTTATTTGAAAAAAGTATGCATCCTCAACAATGTAACATGCATGCATATTTAGGCTAGAAAGAAAAAACTTCAATAAAAAACATAAAAATGCATTCTTGTAGGTTGCAATTTGGAAACCATGGTCTATTGTTGTTATGATCTTGATGCACACAAGCTAACGATCAACAATGATGTCAAGGTGAATGAAGGCATATTTGGCATACATTAGTGACTATCATGAACAACACATTACATCCTTTTTTTAAATGTATACATATATTAGCAAGATAAAGGCTCAACCTCCATCAATGCACTAAAATCAAAGGGGATCGATATCATGTTCATCATTAATAAGTACACCCAACCTTGAAAATTCAACAAGGCAAGCTAACAACAATTGGTCAAAAAATCAAACAATTCTTGATGAGGAGAATTCAACTGACACTATTAATTATACTCAAAACTAAGGAACAACATCAATGTTTACAACATCACCTTATGTCAATACACTTTCAAATATGAATGACCAAATGATGTTAACAACCTTATTCAAATTTTGGACCCACAACTTTAGCCTTCCAAATGTTTTATGAGTTAGATTATCATTTTTTTAAATGACCCATTGCATTACATCAAGAAAGTGTTCAATCCAATTTCTTTGCGGTAATGTTTCACACCAGATGTAGTCATAATATCTTAGGGAGTCAAGGCTTGCAAACTACAATATCAATTCCATTCAAGAACTCCTTCTAGCTTTGACTCACACAACAAAGATGATAAATTAAGGAGATTGATGACTTTTTCTTCAAACAAGGCCATTGATTACCATACTCCTTTATCAAATTTGGCACTAACTACTAAATAATTAATTAAATTTTAAATCTTACCTTCGGCACTTGATTTTTAATTTTGAAATTTTTGGCATGTAGCGGGTATGAAAAATAAAAAACACATTTTTTTAAGTTTATGGGACATGGGTCAAAACACAGTCAAAGGAACCACAAGTGTTAATTTATAATAATCCTGCATGTTTTTTTTCTCAAAACAACTTTTTCATATGAATGATTCTTTTTGAATTTGTTATGAAAAATAATTAGAAATGAGCCAATAAGTCATTTTTTAATCAATTTTTAATAAATATGAATTTGTAAAAATGTATAGATTCCTTGTAGATTTTATGTTTCACTTTGAAAAATGATGATAACTTCAAATCATACCAAAAAAATGTTAATTTTTAAAGTTAAATTTAATGTAATATAAAATAAAAATTTATTCAATACATTATGTACATTATACCCATTTATATGTGGTAAACCACTCTTGAAGTTTTGAAATTTTGAATTTTCAAATGTACATATTTTGAATTTTCAAAGTTTTAAATTTTCACATTTTAAAAATCGTGAACAATTGTAGAACTGCCTAAATCCAAGATTTTCAATGGCAATCTTACAACTTTTATTCCAAGCCCATGCAATTCCATCTTAAGGTCCTACCTAAGGCTATTCTTATACCATGTAATAACTAAGTATTCATCTATGTCCATCCACTTCCAAACTATGATCCATAAGAGTCTAATTAGTTTGCATGGGTGTCCATTTGGGTCATGTGGAAATACTTAAGGACTTGTATGTCCATATGTATCACCAACATGGGAACCACAAAAAACCTAGTCAATGATTACAGACTTCTTGAATGTTCATGCATTCGATATTAGTTCCATATAACTCCATTCCAAATCTTACAATGTCCATTTAGATGCAATTACATGTGTGGTTGAATCCCATGTGATTGAAGTATTTCCAAAAGTTCATGAACATGCAATTGCAAATCTCCCAAGTCCTAGGTGCTCCAAATACCTAGAAAAGTCCATATACATGTAATCATGTTTTCTTTGGATCTCATGTGGTCCATGTTCTTATTCTTGATTTTGCTATGTTTTGTCAAGTAGATCCAATGTGGACCTCAATGTCCATCTCAAACTTGTATGACAAGTGCCAAATACTTGCTGAGTCCAACACCACATCACAAACTTCCCCCCACCATGTATCTATGCCTTTACAACACTTTAAAAATGTGTTTAAGGTTAAGTGCTAGTTAAGTGTTAATAAATTATTGAAATAAGGTTATTATGGCATTGTAACACAATGTTTGATCATCACAATGTGTTGCAATGTAATCACAACATCATATTAATGACTATATCAACACTTAGTTAGCACTTAACCTTGAACACATTGTCAAAGTGTTGTAAAAGCACAAAACCTTGTAGGGGGCAAGTTTATGATGCATAAGTCCATCGATGGGAAGCATTGAGCTTGCACCACAACCTGCAACAACACCAACACAAATTGAAGTCATATCCCTTAATCGCTAGTTGCAGCCAAAGCAAAAGGACAACATTGGACTTCAATGCCCACAACTACCAAAATAGTCCTCCCCTAAGAACAAGTGGAAAATAGGGGTGAAAAAAAAATTTGAATGTGAATGGTGTTGTATGAAAAAAGCTATAAGACCATATGACATTTTTAGGGGATGAAGAAAATACTTGTACTTCTAGCAAAGGGCCATCTAATAAGTCACAACCCAATGATCAAACCGTTGAAAGTCCTATAAAAAAAATTAAAGAAAAAATCACAAGATAAGACCCCAATTGTGCAAAAAAATTATGTGTTTACAAAAACCAAAGTTGCTGATAATAAGCCCAAGGGTACAAAACAAGGTCAAGGGAAACCCAAGTGATAATCCAAAGGTATAATAATCAATTCTAAACCCAAGTTTTCTATGTATTCAAATCTTTGGAATTGTATGTAATCTGGGGTTGTACCATGAAATCATAAACTGGAGTTTGATTGCATTTCTTTGTAGCGTATGTTACTTGATAAACCACAAGTGCTAATGTCTGGAATTATCATAAATAAGGACCACATGGAAATGTGCATTTAAGAGCTGTGTAGTCAAGATTTGTACAATTGGAATGGCCTAGTTGAATATGTAACTTAGAGATATATATTTCACTCCTATTCCTAACTTGAAACTCAAGTTACAAGTCTTGAATGTAGTACCTGAAACAATGATTTATAGTTTCGAGGAACATATGTGGGGGATTTTGATTTTTTCCATCTTGAAAACCAATGGAATACTATGTAATAGTCTAGTCAAGTATGGTACATTCACAAAGATTATTATGTTTCTCAAGGGGTTTGGACCTTCATATCCAAGTTGTAAGACATCAATGGTATTTTGCTAAAAGAAATTGATAGTGTGTGTCAATTATGTTATGGTAAAACTTCATGTTTTCTTGTGATGTAGCAGAGTTGATAACTTTGTAAAATCTTGCTAGAGTATGTGTGAAGTTCATTTTGCAAATATTTACATAAATGTGTGATTGCTTTTATATAAATACACAATTTTCATTTGATTGATCTTATTCAAACACATTGGGTGTATGTTGGTGGTTCTTAAGGGTGTTTTCTATTCCCTTTAGTTTTACATGCTTTCTTCCATTTTCTAATTTTGGTTTACTAAAATTATCAACAAGTTTTTCCAAATGTGAGACATCAAAACACATGAAATATTGAAGTCTCTTGTTTATTCATCAAGAACAAACTATTATTACATTCCAAAAACAGAGTGGAAAAGCTTCAAAAGAAAATCCAAGTAAACTAGTTCAAAATTCAAAAACTTTCCAGTCGGTTTAACTAGTTACCAAATACATATTAAAAAATTGGGTTAACATTACCCCTCCCCCCTTTAAAACCAGATTTCGTCCTTGAAATCAATCACCTAGAACTACATGTTTAACACCTGCAAGTAAATCATCAACATGTTCACATGTGGTATCAATAGGTTTAGCTAAAGGAACCGATTGAAGCCTTGGTCTCTCTATAATAAGTGTGTCCTTTAGTAGTATATCTAGAGTCTTAAAAACTTCAAAGGCATGGGTAATATTGTCAATCAAACTAACCTTTGTGCCTATTCCAATCTATGGTATAACTAATGGTATGGTTTTTGGGGTGACAAGTTTTTCCAAGGCTTCTACTACAAGAAACAATGGCCAACTCTACTCCTCTTCTGATGGGTTCATATTCTTCAGTAATAGTGACAACAAGTTCATTTCGATAACTTGTAGCTACAATTATTGCTTGCACATGTGAACTTTTTTGGAAAACATTAATAGGTATTTTAACCAGTTTGCCAATAAGTCGGTCATACTTATAGCCTTCAAAATGCAACCGATGTGCAACTAGTTCATTCAAGTAGGCTTCTTCATTTGCATGAACAATCTCTATATTATCTTGGATCTGTTCTTCTATAATCTCCTATACAATTTGCCACCATTCCTTCCATTTTGGGTTTTTATCAACCAATGTTTGGTTTTGTACCTTAAGCAAGGCATTGTCCAAAAGCAATTCTTCAAACTCCTTCAACTAGTTATCCATGTAAGTGGTTTGAAAAACTTTACCCAACACTTTGCGAAAGTGTCTCCAATTTGCCTTTCAATTCTTGGATATGTACCCGAAGTTCATGGGTACGATTCTCCATGTCAATGTTGACTTTCGTCAATTGTTCCTTTTATTACAAATAGGTATTCTCTAGCCCCAACAAAGTCTTTTCCCATGGTACACTAATGGCCTCCATCTTGCCATAGTCCCTTATTAATCAGTCAAGATCAGTCTACATAGTCTATTTGAAATTAAATTCACTTTGATCCTCCATGAATTGGTCACTTTCCATCCTTATTAATTCGTCATCTTGTTATGTAGTGACATCAATTTCCGTGTCCTCATCACCTCCCTCCATAACCACAATTTGCTGATGGGTGCGAAGTTTCTTCTTCGGTGGTGAACTGGTTCGTTCTAAACTCAACCAGTCCTTGGGTTTTGATGGTCCAATTTGTATCTTCATCCATTGTAATTGCCAAACTAGTTGTGGTGAGATGTTAGCTGAATGCACTGATTGTTGTTCATTAATGAATTACTCCTTGGTCATAATATTAGGAAAGGGTTTTCTAGATTACTTCGTAGCAATCTTCTTCTCCTCTTTCCCCTAAACTGGTTGTGGTTTTGGATAATCAACAAATGTATCCTCTTCTAACAAAGGAAACTAGTATTGTAAATGGACTTTTATTATAGGTCCAAAGTAATAGGTTGTTGCCTTCCTATCAGGTGCTACTAACCCTATTGCAATATGCTTTTGGTGTTTAGTACACTAGGCAAGTTTTATTGACATTTGTGTCAACTTAATGGAACACCAATTGATCTTTTTCCCTTGTTTGCCAAATTTAGAATGATGGCAATATGGTTGTTGAAATATACTAACCTTTCTCATTGGTAAATCATTTGCAGAATTATTGTAAACCTGGCATGGTATTCCTCCATCTAGATGACGCTCCACTATTCTTTGTTGACAAATGCATATGGTCCAACTATGTTTTTAAGAACAACTTGAGCCTCTTTGACTAATGCATGTATTGCATCAACCACTCCTTCAACACTAATGCCAAATTGCTAAATGATTAACTTTTGGTCAACGGTGATTTTCTCACCATAAACAACCCAATTGCGTCCATCCTCTATGGATTCCTATGTGTGTAATAATTCCTCCAATAGGTTTGATCGTGGAACTATCCAGTGAATAGCAAACAAGCCACCCAAATTGGCTCGCTTTGCCCACTGTCATTCTTTGGATCCCATCTGGATCCAATGAAACAATTTTTGAATTTCCTTCACTTCAACAAGTGTTCACTTCTAAGTTACTTTGGTAGGTGAATTGCCCTCCTCCACCTATCCCTTCCCCTTGTGCCTCATCACGTACTTGGATCAGGCCTTGGTAGGTGTAGCAACAAATATGTTAAGAGAATCAACTTTTACATCAAAAAATCCTCCTTCAACTAATATTAATGAAAAATTTGTTGGTTATTCAACTTCAATAGGTCACTCAACTTTTTCTTATTTTTTTGTAGCTCTTCTTTCAACCTATTTTTCCTCCTCATAATCATTAATTATGACAAATGTAGGTGCAGGAGGTGAAAATTATTTTCAAAGACCTTGCAATATTTCTTCAAGTCCTTTTCCCAAAGTGGCAGCACGGTTTTAATGCTTCAAAAATTTCACTTTCTACATCTCTTTCTTCCCCAAAACTCTCACTATTTTTTCGAAATTCAAAAGGCACCTTGATGCAAGTGGTTCAATGTAAATTGCTCTTGTTGCTCTAAAAGCTTCCTCCCTAACTTTTTGTAGTTCATTTTGTTATGCCTTTTTCTCTCCTCTTTCTCTTCTCAACTCTACTTCCCTCTTGTTTGCTCTTTCCTTCAACTGATCCAAGTCACTCATTGCCTCATTTTGGTGTAGCAAAAAATATAAAACAATCCAGAATGAAAAAATGAAAGGACATTCCAAGGGGCACATTGGTTTCTTGTACTATAGCTTTAAAGTGAAAAGTGTCGACGCTTGGAGAATAATGAAAATTTTAGGGCATACTTGTTGTAAGAAGTTGACACCTGTAATTAAATTTATTGAAATTTCATTGCTTTGTGTGGAATGAAGGCTAACAAATTGGTTCCCAACTAGTTGCCTTGTCAATAGGTCACTAGTATCCATTTGAACCAATTATGGTTCAGATAAATCATTATCCATTATTCTTTCAGTCAAGTTGTCTGTTGTCAAACCTCTAATGTTAGATTGAATTGGTTCTTTAAAAAAAATTACCAAAATGGGTTATTTCAACCGGTTCTTCATTTGATAGGTTATCAAAATGGGTTTCCTCAACCTATTGTTTGGTGGATAGGTTGTTAGAATGACTTAGCTCCACTAGTTTTTTTGGTAAAAAATCACTAGGCTTAGTTAATATAGGTTGGAATGTTTGATCATCCATAAACCTATAGGGTTTCAACTTGTTAATGTTAACTAGTACCAGATTAAGATCGAATTTATTGATAGTCACTAATATTACTATATGTTTAATAAAAAATATTGGATCCTATATGGTCCAAACCATTGTCTTTAAAACTTAGGGGTATGTGCTTTGACAACTCTTGGAAACCAAAAAACATAATCTCCGAACTAGTATTTTCTCTTAATGTATCAGTTCTGAAACCATAACGACTGATTCCATTAGTCAGAAGCTATCAAGTCTTGTGTTACTAACTAGTTCTCTTGCAATTTTTCTAGTTTTGACGAGTGACTAGTTAAAACTCTAACAAGTTTTGGATCGTAGGTCTGCCCTAGCTTGGATGGTAACATGTACTTTGTAGGTAGTAATGGGTGTAATTTGTAAACAAATTGAAATGGAGTGTGACCAATTCCAACCTTAAAAACAATTCTATAAGAAAATAAAACTGTGGACATGTGTTCATCCTAGTCATTCCTATTATCATTCACCAGTTTTGTGAACAATGTACCAAAAACTTTGTCAATAAACTCAGCTTGTCCATTCCCTTGTGGATAATAAACAATAGAGCTAATATGTCTCAAGATAAAATGATTGATTAAATAATGAATAACATCGTTAATGAAATGGGTACCTTGATTTGTTGCAATGGTAAGTGGATAGCCAAATTGAGTGAAAATATGGTCATATAATAACTTTGTAATAACAATAGTTATAGTGGTGTGTAAAGCTTTAGCCTCCACCCACTTGGTAGCATAATCAATGACAATTAAATTGTACCGATTTCCAAAGTAATGATTCGTTGGTTTAATATGTTTGATAAAATCTAGCCCCATTTTTGGAAAGGTTCTTAGGCAGAGTAGTAATTAATTTTGTTGTATTTTGAATTAATAGGTTACCTGTTTGTTGGCACAAATCACAGATTCGATAGAATTCATGAACATCTCTATTCATGGTTGGCCACTAATAATCGGCATCAAGGATCTTCCTCACCATGATGTCTAAAGAAAAATGTCCTCCACTAACTCCACTATGTAACTCTTATAATATAGTTGGCACTTGTTCAAGTTTGCAAAACACAACAAAACTTATTATCTTGTCCAAATTTGTAAAGTAATTTATTTTGTAACACAAACGGTTTAACTCTCTAAACTAAATATTGTCTTTGTGAAGTTGTGAATCTCTCTAGCGTTTTTCCTTTTAACAAGTAGTCATAAACACTTTGTAACCACTTTAGTTATAAAGTGAACATTGAACATCAGTGGTTTGATCAAGTACACCAATTGGTTCTGCTTGATTGGGAAATCTATTTAATTCATCTGCCATCAAATGGGATCTACCAGGTTTATAAACAATTTTGAAGTACTCCAAGAATAATAATAATCGCCTAACTATCCCACTAAAAACTTATGGCTTATTAACTAAGTACACAAGGGCCATGTGGTCAACATAAAATACAAACCATTTACCCAATAAGTAATGTCTAAATTTGTGTAAAACATAACCATATCTAGGGTTTCCCTTTTAGTGGTAGTATAGTTTCTCTCAACTGAGCTTAACAATTTGGAAGCATACACAATCAGTTGATCAAACTTACCAGTTGGGTTCTGTGCAAATATGGCTCCTATTGCTAATTGAGATGCATCTATATGAACGTGAAACTCAAGCTCCCAGTTTGGACTGATCAAAATAAGGGCTTGTACATATTGATTTTTAATCTCCTTCTAAGCATTTTGGCATTCTTCAATCCATTCAAAGGCTTCAAACTTTTTGAATAGCTTAGTGATAGGCAACATGATTAAAGCAAAAATTTTAATGAAACACCTATAAAACTGGGCCATCATGTTAAAAACTTAGATCTCCTTGGGGGTAGTAGCTACTAGCATGTTTATTAAGGCTTCAACTTTCTTAGGATCCATGACTTTGCCTTCTTTGGACACTATGAAACCTAAAATGGTTCCTAAAAACACCATGAATGCACACTTGTCTAGGTTCAAACTAATGTTGAATTTTTTGCACTTAAGAAAACATTTTTTCAACTTTTCGAGGTGAGTTGACAAGTCACTAAAAATTGTAAAGTCATCAAGAATAATCTTCATGAATACATCAATGTATTCATGAAAAAATATAATTATTGCCCTTTGATAAGTGGGTGGGTCCATTTTTGACACCAAATGGCATCACAACCCACACAAAAGCCCCCTAGTTTGTCGCAAAGGCGGTTTTGTGGTAAGAACAAATCTAAAAAATACTTGGCATATATATCTAATGAACACACCTCATGAACTCTTGCCACATGGCATGTATTCCAAAAATGAAATATTGTATTATCATTAAACACATTATCAATGAACCCTTTGACAAATTAATGAAGGAAAATTCATTGAAGTTAATGTCACAAGTCATGAAGTGTTACAACTACTAGTCAATTTCATTGCCATGTGACATGCCACATGAGCAGCACACAACCATAAGTTGGTATTATGCACCAAAAGTTGCAAGAATCAATGGAATTTTGTTATATTACCTAATTTTGGATGATTAAAAATACATTAAAAATATATATTTGATATTTTGATATTTGTGTAAAAACTATCAAGTCATGATATCAACTATAGTTGCAAAACCATAATGCCATGTGGCATCACAATGTCCTTTGTAATTACGCAGTCATTAACTGAACTTGTAATTGCAATTGTAATCGAAAAAACAATAGTCGTTGTTAACCGGTTATAAAACCCCAGATGTGTTGTTGTGTACATGAGGCTCACATTGAACCCTAAAAAATAGGGCCCTTATCCTAATCCTTTCCTAGAAATCTCCTAAATGATTGGGTGCATTACCCCCAACCATTTCATTAACTCGGGCTATTTAATCCCAATAACTTCACCCTTTGGGTCAAGGATGGTGAGTCTATGACTAGTAACTATTAGTTACTAAGAGGCCTATGGAACTAACTAATCTAGAGATTTTTACACATTAACAAAGATGCATCACCATATTTTTGTTTAATTCCCTTAGTTTTTTGTGGCATGACCTATTTAGTTAGCCATATGATGTTGAATCAATGGTGTGGAGAAATATTTTGAGATGTCCTTATTGAACCTGAGAATCACCAATGTTTTTCCACCATGTTTAGCTTAATGTGTTTCAACAATTGAAACACACTCACCAATGTGGGTTGTGCAAGCCAAAGTAACATAACATTTCACATGCATCATTTGAGCTCATTATTCAAAATTCCATACCAAAATTGGACTAGTTATGTTTCAATGACCTCTTATGTCATAATGATTAACCTTTTCATTCATGCATATACCTCTTACAAGTTCTCATGCAATTTATGTTGAAACTCTTATAAACTTTGTACCTTTCCTATTTAGACTCCTTGGTAATTCCTTTGTAACTTTTGAGAGAACTCAAAAAAGAAGTTGAATCCTAGCATAAAACCCTACCCATTAATGGAAGGCCAACACAACCACTTTTGGTGGTTGCATCTTCTCGCTTCCACTACTCAAATTATTATAAAACATTGTCATGACTGTACATAAAATTGTGGTGGCACTTGGGGTCACCATATCTTTAGCAATGGAAACATAATTAAATGATTATTTTATTCACCACTCTTCAATTTGAACTTCATAGGCATGCTTAAACTATGGTAATCATCCATCAATGACCTCTCCAAATGCTGGAATGATCCCTTCCATGATATGAAAGGTGTGAACAATTGTGAATTGCACATTTGTTATAATATATACCATCATAGATGTCAAATTCTTGGATCAAGCCAATTGCCACCCAACACCAATGAAGCCTTTTGGTGGCTTCATAAAATTCATCCATGTCCCACCACAATGGTGGAACAATTTGTAACTATATAGTAGTAAAATCCAAATTTGAATCTAATTAAAAATTTCATTTTGATAACAATGATGATGATGGTGTTGGTGGATGATGAATCGAACCCCCCACCTTGTAAACCCACTAGTACCATTTGCACTTAAAGTGTGTTTCTTTGTTTTCAAATTGCACAACAATTTCATGGTGACTTTATCATTAACCTTAAGTTCCAAAACCTAATTCCTAATGGATGTTAAACATGTCAACTTTATGTAATTTTAATTCAAGGACCTACACCCACCAAAAACATTTCATTGAGCCAAACAAATTTGGGGCTTAGTGCGAACACAACAATTGTGGTTTACTAGTCATCAACCCAATCTCACTATCACAACCAAACAATGGAGTTGGTTTGGTCATCATTTTTGAATGTAACCCACAATAACACCAACCTTTTTTTAGCCTGACCCTCTTAAACCATAATCATTATGTAGGGGTAAAAAATAAATTAAATAGGACAAATACATAATGGTTAGAATTGGTGGGTAGCCTTATCCCATGCCCAACCATTAACCACATTAATTGTAACTCCAAGGCTCATTGTGATAGTTAGCACATGTGGGACAACTCATTGCCTTTCACCTTGGGTTTCCCATTATGAAATATACACAAGTTTCCATAGATCAACCTATAATCATGTGCTTGCTTTCTAAGTTGTAAGCCAATGGCACACAACTCAATAAACCCCCCTACTTCTTGAAAATAAATATCACCCAACCAACATAATGACAAGAAACTTGCCCATAATCCAACAACATAAAGTGGGAATGAACTTTTTATACAACACAACTTCCAACCTTTGTAATTCATGTTTAGAAATTATGATGTACATTCAAAAGTTGACACACAACTCTCCCTATTTGTTGATGGTGGGCGACTCCACCACATGTGGGTTATAAGAATTGATGATTATTGGCACAAGCACCATGTTGTTGAAAAATTGACCAAAATTGACCCCACACACACTACCTTTCATGCCCCATAGAAATCCCCCCCAAATATTTGTCTCCAAATAACTTGAATATTCTCATCCAAGTAGCCCCCTTTTCCAATAATCCAACGGTTGGGCAAATATGTGATCGATTGCAAAATTATGATAAAAGAAAATTGGTCTCTTAGGCTCTTCAACAACCCCATTGAGCTAATGCAATTTTTTATATCCATCTAGTCCTAAGTAAAGTAGAAAAATGTAAAATTGATCAAGTTTATCAAATTGGACCCTAAACATCAACTAACTACAAACTATCCCAATTTAATTAATAATTGGCCTACTTAAAATAACCATTAATCAGAACTAGGACAAGTTAAAAAGAAAATTGAATCTAAAACTATCTAACAATTGAAAACCTAAAATTGTATTGGATGAACCTTTTAACATTTTGAAATAATGTAACCAAAACTAGAACTTGCTTATAATTTGATAAAAATTTGAAATTGAATTCAACCCAAGGTTTTTAAATTTTCAAATATCCCAATTGCACTTGGAACTATTTTTTATGGTGGATGTAGAATTGGAATGAAAGGTTACATTGAAAAATGAAAAATCATCTAAAATTAGTTTGGTCCCTTTAAATGAACAATTGACTCCCAAAATGGAATTGAAACTTGGAGGGAGTGCAAGAGAATGTAAACACATTTTCAAATGAAAGGCAAGTTTTTGAAAATCAAAGGGAAATAATCCTAGAACTTTTAATTGATCGAAAATTTCAAGGTGTTTTGAATAATTTTAAAAAAAAAGTTATTTCCCATTTCAAGAGTGAGTCATGCACTGAAGTTAAGGTTGTGACTAGTGTTGGTAGGTTCTTGAATTTTTGTAGGTTTAGGTTAGGTTACAAGTTCAAGTTTTAAGCTCTTTAGACTAGAGGTTCCAAGTTTTATTGGAACCACCATTGGAACCTAATTGGAAAATCAACTTATTTTCAAAATTGAATTAGAACTTAAATGGGGTGTTGTCCTATTTAAAAATGGTTTAGGTTCGCTGGGTACATAAGTAAAATTTTATTGCAAAATAATAAATTTGGCCCTACATTTGAGACAAATTATTTCATTTGATTGGTTTGTACACAATTAATATTATATTATCTTTATCTTGGAATGTGTGTACTAGTTGAACAAATTAATTACACTTTTTTTTCTGTTGGATTTAGTTATGTGTAATTGAGATGGAACCATACTTTGTCTTTAATTAAATTGGGTCTAAATTCTCTACTAGAATTGAAGATTTTTAAAATCCAAAAAACTAGACTCGAGGTTAGCTTGGAGGTTTTATCTAAAGCAAAAAATGGGTTAAAACGAAGACCGAAGGTTCCTTTTGAAATTAGGACCAAGACAATAGAACCAATGACAAATACGCAATATTTTGGATGAAATGCAACCTTTAAGTAATGTGAAATTGAATTTGAAACCAAAAATGTGCACTTGAAAATATTATTTCCAAAAGGGCCTTATAAAGAAAATGGTGACTTTTGATTGGCAAGCAACAATAATTGGCCCATGTGGTTTCAAATGGTCTCCCACTTTAAAATGTGCAAATTTTCATGTTATGGGTGGGGATGGGGAAATGAAATGAATGATACTCTATGTTGGATGTCATAAACAATAATAAGTGCCCAAATGGGGGTATGGGTAGAGATGTTCCAACAAATTATAATTAAACTTATTATAAAGCCAATTGAAAAGAAGCAATGTCTCAACTACATCCCCCTCCCATTCATCACCATCATCCTTCAATTATCAGCAATCAGCGGGACTTAAAACTAGAAACCCTTGAATTTCCATACAAAAATAAAATAAAATAAAAATCTTGATCAATGAACAAAGTGTAAAAAGTCTGATCCATTTTTTACAAAATCTAAAGAAATAAAGAACGTGTGCAATGCGTACTGAATCCAAATGAAATGAAATCATAAGCATGTCCATCCCATTCATGTAGCACACACGTGTATGATGTCATAGTTGCATGTATTAATGCTCATATTTGGGCCCTTCAAGTTTGAGAAAGAAATGCTCCCATTTCAATAGTACTACTTAAAGTCCTTTTGGAATTGTGAGATGATGGAAATTTTTGTTGCAATAGCTTTGATTTGGATCAGATCCCCCATTTGATTGGATCCTTATTTGATTGGATTTTCATGTAGCCTCGAGATGATGGAGGCAGCTGAACATGAATACCAAAGAACATAAACATCATCGTACTAGATCTAAATCAACATCTTGCACAACATTGGCAGAATATTGAAAGAACACCATGGACCCACTAAGTCCTTTTAAAAATTCAAGTTATTTAAAAAGAAAACTATTTGGATTATAACAATCCCTTTGCACAACCTTCAAGGGGTTGTGAGTTTCGACATTCTCCATAAAAAGCAAAGCATATACACAGAAGCTACCTCTTTTTGAAAAACAAAAAGGTTCAATTTTTTTTAAATGAATTTTTTTTCACTATATGGTACAAATGGGATCACCATTTTAACAAAATCTTGAAATTCAAGTCAAAATGTGGCAAGGTTAAACTTTCATTATGTTTTTGGGGGAGGGAGCAACCCATTCATGTAGGGATGCTCTGTTATCACGCATTTAAAATGCGACACCTTTAGAATTGAACAGACATGCTGCCATCTGAAGTGTCTGCAACAAGGTCTGGTTCCAGCAATAGAGGCTGGCTGACCTAACCGCAAGCCTTGGTCCAGGCAACAAACACTCACACACATACACACCTCTTAAACCTATCCTATAAGCCCTCCTAGTTCCCCTACATCACCTAGGTAACTACTGGGGTATTTGAGCATCATAGGTCCTTAAATAGGTAGAGAATTGTAATCGGTTACTATGTAGGTCAGTAAGTAAGCAAGGCACTTCATGCCTCCTACTAGGTAGGTAGATGAATGGGAGTGGTTGGTACATAGCTAGTGATGGTGGTTAGCTATGATAATAGGAATTCAACAGAGTGTGTTTACTGTCCACATACCATCCATCCTGCATGGTGCTCTCATGGGTGCATGGTAGCTCTTTTTCTCCTTCACCGAAAAAGTTTCAAAGAAAATAAAAAAGAAGAAAAAAGGAACACATGTTTGTTTTTCTTTTATGGCAATGGCAGTGATCATGATAAATTGCAAAGAAATGAAAAAGAAAAACTTTGAAAGTGTTGTGTTACAGGCTTGAAATGTTAGAGAGAATGTCAAGAGTAAAAACCAAAAAGAAGATGGGGAGGGTCGATGAGAGGTTGTACCTAGGCCAGAAAGAAATGGGGGCCTTAAAATTATTTTAAAAATCATGTTGTTTGCTTTTCTTTGACTAGATTAAAAACCTAATCACCCTAATGATTGTTGGAATTGGGTTTCATCACAAAATGGGGAAATCCCTTCAACTGGTGCAGTCATGAAGGCACGGTCACTCAGGCCTTATCATAGCACACATTAACATCTAGTACACCGGCCTAGTGTCTTTAGAGATTTCCTATGATTTGTTTCCTTGTTGAGTTTGCCACAAACGAAACTTCACCAAACTTCTTCCTCAAGGTTAATAGCAGTGTTGGGCAGTTCTTTAGTTTTATGAAAAACCTCCAGTTCCAGTTTTTAAAACTAAATTAGAATGGTTTTGGTTTCACATATAATTGAAACTAAGAATCTAGTTTTGGGTTCAATTATCCACAAAAAAAATTGGTTTTGATTGTCAGACCCAGTTCTAGGTAACCGATTGGCATTGGCAATTAACCTCCAATTAGCCCCTGGCTCGAGTCTTTTATTTTCAAAAATTGCAATTCGAGCTCCAGTTCCACACAAAAATAGAATCAGGAACCTGATTCTAGTTCTTAACATGTTCTGGTTTCAGTTTAGGGTTCAGGGTTTAAGTTGGGAAATTCATTAGCAACATAAAAATTTGAGTACAATAAAAAAATACTAAGGTGGATATGCCAAAAACCAACTATGGACCAAAAAACATTACTTTAAACACATGTTGGTCATCAAATCTCCCTTCATATTCATACTAGATTTTAAAAACCGCCATATCAACAAATTAGTAATCCATGTACCTTGCTAAGAATTTTTTTATAAATAATTGGTCGAACTAGTAATGGAAAAGTCTGAAATAGTTTATAAATGTTTGATTGCATGTGTTTTACATTCTGTAATCAAAATTGGGGAACAAGGACAATGCAATATTACTATGCTGACATTTGACAACTTGATTTGCATGGGCATTGCTGGGGACGGGGAGTACTCATCACAATTTCAAGAATGCATTCTTAAAAGAATTCATAAAATATCAATCTAAAGTATCCATAAATGGAAATCAATTGTGTCCAAATTTGTGAGATATCATTTGGACATTGTTGTTAGTGACAATTACTCAAATATTTTGACAATCATGTTTAGATCCACAACCTAAACATCTACAGTTATCATTTCTACTTCTATATATTTTTCGTATCCCTCATTGTGAACCCATGGTATAAGGAAATATAACAAGCAATCCTTTTAGAAGTGTGCATGATTGTTTGTAATGGGTCTCTATTTCTCAACACAAATGATAAAATCTCATGGCTACAAATGTTTCCTTAAATTTGTGGGATGGCAGCCTGGAGCTGATGCATGATTTGAAATTCTAGAACTGTCACAGTTCTTTCAGTTTTCAGACAAATTTTGTCATTTTAAATTTAAAAAATTGTGGAAAAAAGGCTGGGATTTTTTCCCCTTGTTTAGATTTGACTGAATTTGCAAATTATTTCGAAAAGTAAATTTAAAAAATAAAAAAGCCTGTCAGCAAGTAATCAAAGAACTGGATTACATTACTCGATCAAAATTTAAGGATCCACCCAGGACTGGTCTTGTACCCAATACCTAGCTAACATATACCTAGTGTTGTAATGGGGCTATAAAAAAACATGATTGCAGTAGTTGAAGCCACAAACAAATTCTGGGTTGCAAAGTCTTGGCACGTAATAAATAATACACTTAGTCCATGTGAAAAAATGGGGCATCCAAAGGTGATGGGCTCCAGCACTCTGTATAGATGGTACTACAACGAACAAACAAGTGGTTAAAATTTGTCAGTTAACTACCAATGAGGCGACTAGTATGATGTTTCCACCCGATTACTAATCACTTGCCTACTACGACAAATATTTCATCATTACCAATGACCCCGGAGTTTAGGGCAAAAAGCCTGACCTGCCATCCAGTCCAGTCCAGTTCAGTCCACTCCCGTGCTTCGGTTTGCTCCAGTCCACTTTGGGTCCTATTATTCCCTCAGTTGTTAAAAAGCTTCCAAACTGTCCGTGAGAGCACTTGCTGCTTTTATTCTCCCAGCTGTGAATCTTCTCCTTTTTCTTCCAATTCCTGTTATGTCCCTATGCTCCATTCCCTCCTTCAAACTCCCCCCGCCCAACACAATAAATGTGTATTTTATTCATCGTAATAATAGTACCTCGGTTCAGAGTATCAGCCTTCCAATCAAAGGTAACTATTGAATACCCTTGTGCCGCCTAGGGCTGGTTACACACTAATCAATGACATTTAAAAAAATTTGTTCCACTCTTTGTACACAAATGATATATCAGAATTTTTTTTGTATTAATTAAATGGAGAGGCCAACCAGAACTGGTGCGACTCGGAGCTTTTCTGTTTAAATTTTTTTATAATGTAATAATGTAATTACTTTAAAATTTTGTTTGGGTAAGTTGACAACAAGGGTAGTATGAGCTTCTTTCTCTCTCTCTCTCAGGTGGGCTCTCTAATAAGTGTGTTTTTGTTGTGTTTAGAGGTTTGTAGTAGTTGGTCACCTTGGTTTGTGCCAGTCATTTTCAAGTTCATTATTTTATTGCTGTAAATTATTATTTTCTGCAAGTTGACAACAAATGTAGTACTAGCTTCTCTCTCTCACAGGTGGGCTCTCTAATGTTGTTTGTGTGTTTTGTTGTGTTTAGCCGTTTCTAGTAGTTGGTCACCTTGCTTTGCGCCGGTCATTTTTTATGTAGGTGCTTTCCTTTTTTCTGTTTTCTTTTTTGGGGCATAGTGTGAAGAATGCTCACCGCTCACTCTTTCTCCTGACTCTTGAGCCCCACACTCTTTTCTTACACAGGCAATTGACAGATATGCATGCACCATGATGAATTTCCTTGGCCAGGAGATGAGGCTCTTTCTTGTTGCACTAGCATTGAACTAACATCTTAAAAAATAAATTATTATGAAGGCGGATCATGTGTCCCCAGGAATATGTTATAGGGTGACATGTATTAACTCATTCGTCTAAAGGCCCCACAAAGTACATGAAATAGAATGCAATAACAGTTCAAATTCAATTCCATCAAGTGTAAGTATTTTGAAAAGGGATTCCTTGGTTTTGGGTTTAGTGTATGAGAGTTATCTATAAAGTCACACAATTAGGGGGCGAGAATGGCCAGTTTCTGCATAATAGGCCGTCAATGCATATCTAGAAATGAAAATTTTACAAAACGAAATAACTAGGCCCAAACTAGTTTTTCCATCAATTTTGGTGGCAAACTGAGTTTCATCTTGTCTTTTCTTTTTCCTGAGCGCCTCCACTGCTGCTACTTATATTTTCACTGCTCCTACCTGTACAACTACTATAATTGCTCTCGAACCTTGTGCATTTAATGTTGAGATTCAGCATTTCATACTGAGATTTAACCATATTTTCTCACTTTGTGGATACCACTGAAAGAGGGAATAGAGAGATGAAAGAGAGGGTGACTTTATGGATAACTTTATTGTTGTAAAGATTTTTTTGGAGGTTTCTCTTGAAGAAGAAGAAAGTCTAGTAAAGTTTTATTATTAAAAAACACATCATAAATTAGGAAAATGTACAAAAGAGTAAAATTAAGAAAAAGGGAGAAGTGATAAGATGTCAAGTTGGCTCAAAGTAGGAGTGAAAATCTTTCCATGTCTATAACTAATCGCTTGCAAAAGGTTGCCAATATTTATATATCATAAATTGACAACTTGCAATAAATTGGCCGTGGTGATGGAAGGTGTGTTTTGAAGGGGTGGAAATCGGGAAGTAGTTAAGTTTACAATTACTACTCAACTTAAGATGGAGGACGTTTGTGTTTTTTATAATGTGATTGAAGCTTTTCAATGAAAAAAAGTGATTAAGGTAGAAAGATGAGGGCCCTCTAGCCTTGTCAAGCTCTAAATGGCATTGGTGCAATCGTGTAAAAACACATTGGCATGTTTACGTAAGCAACCAAATATTTCAATTGTTAAGGGGAAGAATTGATTAGTGGGGTGTTGATTATAATAGCTCCTTTCTTTGGCTTGAGTTGCATCGGAGGTGAAAAATCCTTGAATTGTACAAGATCCGGGAAATAAATTTATTCGAATTGAGTTGGCAATGACAATGTCACCTAGGGTGCAAATACCATCTTTGGTAAACACAATGTTGATTCATCGATGAAAAGATTTGAATGTGGTTGAAGGAAGTGTAATGCAGGTAATTATTTTTGTCCCACATGGAAGTCAACATATTGTGCAATGGTGGCAAAGGTGTTGCAAATGACATCATGGGTTCCAAGGGGTTCATTGCTATGAGTAAAACATATGTGGTGAATACCCATAGGGTCAATGGGATGTGTGCACACACATCGAAAGATGCTTGCAGTGAGGGATGAAGTAGTCCAAGTTGTGTATGAAGTGTTGTGGAAAAAATTGGAGAAGATAATTGAAAGGTTAGGAAGACTAGTCAAATTATAAGCTAAGCACTTGCGCGCTTGCCCTTGGACTAAAACATGTTAAAATTTGAATACGATGGGCTTTAGATATCCCGTCAAAAAGTATGTTAAAAAATGTATGATGGTGGAAACGCTTTGAGATGAAATTTTGAAGTTGAATCATATGTTATTCAATGAGTTGTTCAAATAGAAGAAGACATGCACAGGTTGAGGGTGGTAAAAGATCACATGCCATCTTGAGGTGTTGTTGACAAAGAAATGTGTTATTATCAACTTGTGCTAAGACTTCAAAAAGGAAGGAATGTTAATTAACCATAAACCTAAAGTTATAACTAAGGCGGATAAAAGTTCAACTCCCTAAATAGGCTACTAGGACAATGGTTAATATTGATATGAACTCAACACCACCAAAAGTCATTAGGAGGGAGGTTTATCTTGAGTTTCTAATTTTTATTGGATTTTTATCACTTCTCAAATTTTTGTCAGGCTTGTTTGTTATAATCCTCACTGAGTTAAGGACCCCCCCTTGATCTAACTCTTGGAACCTGTGCACAAACACTACTTAATCAGTTGTATATATTGTTTCTCCAGGGAACTCCATCACGGTCTTTACATACTACATGACTGACCTTAATGACACAAATGGAAGTTGAACTCCGGTTTTACTTCATCTGAGGCACAGCACCCCAGGGCCCAAATAAGGGGATCATAAGAATAGTACAGCAAGGTTATACTGGTCTGGTCAGTTTCTTGACACCAGATTCTGTATGAGCTTATATATGGTAACCAAGTCTGGCCCCAGATTTTGGAATTCCTTCACCGATGGGCCTTGGCCAAACTTCAGCAGGAGGAACCTCGTCATCAGCCAAGACAGGCATATATCACACTGTGATAAGAGTAAGAGGGATCTTACCAGTGTTGGGCAGTTATTAGAATCTGCTATAGATGCCCATTAATTATCCACTTGGGTTTATTCTCATTTACCCAGTAACAGGGGCCAAAAAAAATTGGTTTTGGTATAGAACCTTGGTGCTCAATTATTTTTAAAACATTCAAAAAATTCGCCTTTGTAATAGCAGCTGTTTCTTTGTTGATTCTTTCATGAAAATTATTGTTTCTTTGATGTTTCTGAATTGACTGGAACCAGTGATTCTCTGATTCTGATTTTTAAAATTTAAACGTCAGTTCTTGATTCTGAAATTTTTATTTAAAATTTTCAAATAATCACACAACATTGGATCTTATACTTACTATGTATGAGTGAGAGAGACATGATGGCTCAAACCTTATGCCTACTTATGGTTCATTCACACTTGATATTAAGTCAGTGTTAAATGAAAATCTGAGTCGCATTCTAGGTGGCACAAAATAGTGATAGGTTAATTAAAAGTTTCATGATAAATTGGTTTAAGTCCTAGATACCTAGCATGATGTTAAATAACTCAACATTCGAGTCCCTAACATCAAATGTGAATGCACTTTCATACACATAACATCCCTCCCACTCCTAGATTGTATGCATAAGATTCATCCTCTTATTTAAGGATTCAGGGATAGTCATGGATACAAAGGCGCCTCCCAATACACCAGAGAATTTATGAAGTGCTTTATGTTTTGCAAAGTGAATAGCTTAACTATGTCTAAACATCCAGACTCCACCAAAATAGAGACTTGGCTTTGCTGTCACAAAGTGTTGTCACAATGCAGCTGGTTCACAAGCCCCCAACAATCGTTTAGCCTAGGTAATGAGTAATGCACATTGAGACCTGGGTTTTGCCATATCATCACCACTACACCACCATCATCCAGCAAGGTTTCACTGATTTTACAAGAAGAGAAATGTTGACAAAGTTAGGGGGTCTGTAACTTGATGTGTAACTTGATTACACAATTATTTTTGTAATTGTTTAATGGGGTAAGTTGGGTGTAGGACTCCATGATTTGATCATGGTGCATTAACTTATGTCATGTGCACCATGTGATGTTGTTTGCTTGTGATTAATTGTGGAATCACATGGGGAATCATGTGATATTATTTGCTTGTGATTAATTGTGGAATCACATGGGGAACCATGTGATGTTGTTTCCTTCTGATTAGTTGTGAAATCACATGGGGAACCATGTGATGTTGTTTGTTTGTGATTAATTGTGGAATCACATGAGGAACCATGTGATGTTATTTCCTTGTGATTTTGTTTCGTTTTGATTTTTTGGGGAACCATGTGGTGGATAAGTTTTAGGAAGTTTTTTTATTAATTTCCTTTTGGTTAGTATTTAAGGAGGTGTTTGTGACCTTGAGAAACACCTTCATTTGTACAAAGTTATGGTATGAATACAAAGTTTGTGAGAATTGAAGTTTTGATTTTGGAAAGGCTTTTGGTTTTGAATAATTTTGGTGTTGTTTGTGTGTAATTCATGGTAGGAGAATGGTGAGGCTTGCATAGCCAATAGAAGGGTGGGAGGATAATTTTACAACCAAAAACATAGATTTCATAGCTATGTAGTAATCATACATAGTTTCGGTCCTAAACCCATTCATGTTGTACATCTTTTTGGTTCCATTGTCGGGACCCAAGTCTATGTTAATTGTGTTATGAAATTGTGTTGTTAAATTGTGTTGTGCAATTAAATTGTGTTGTGGAATTGTGTTGTTGAATTGTGTTGAGAAACTCAATTGTGATGTTGAAAATTTAGTGGGAAGAAGGAAAGAAAGGAAAAGAACAACTTGTTTGTTTTGTTTTACAACGAGGAATGCAAAACAATTTGTTTATCTCGGAATCATGGATGGAAGTGGCCACATGGGTGGAGGAGATTCAACTTTTGGCAATGGAGATTACGAAAGGCAAGCCATGTCGAATTGGGTGCACAATTCAACGCGTGAAGCAACATCATGAAGAC
>Ga0116231_10005859_pt1 | contig 23949 bp, 17 predicted proteins | sample S1TSphgellanicum_2_FD_89695 | JGI IMG/M metagenome (GOLD analysis project Ga0116231, IMG submission 89695) | Host-associated microbial communities from peat moss isolated from Minnesota, USA - S1T2_Fd - Sphagnum magellanicum MG | ecosystem: Host-associated > Plants > Peat moss > Unclassified...
AGATGAACATCTTGAAGGTGATGATGGGATCATGGAATTTGATGGGCTCATGAACATGGAGCAAAATGATCTCCCTATGGGTGCCATTGTAAGGTCTAATGACACAATAAATTCATTAACCCTGATGGAAAGGGCGCTTGCACAATTGGTCATTACAATGCAAGAGATCACAAATGAATGTAAAGAAGGTGATGTGACACTTTGTGAACATGCCACCTCACACATGAGAATATTGGCATGTAATATTTGTAACATACGCCTCACAAAGACAAATGCAATTTCACACCCAGGATTGGTGTTACACCGCGTAGAAGATGGATTAAGAAATAGTTTCAAACGGCTCAAAGATTGGCATGAAACAATGCTCAATCACACAAATGTACGTACTAAACAATGTCATGAATAAATGTATTACTAATCAAGATTGTTGCCATTGGCATTAAGAATTTTGTATGGAGGAAACCATAGCCCAAATTCTTTGAACATCATGTATTCAACACACACATGAAGTCTAATATGGCACAAAGGTAATAAACACAAAAAATGTGAAATGCAAATACACAATGATAGTGATAATATTAGTGTCGAATGCAAGTATTATAACTAGGCCCCAAAATCCTAATTCATAGAAATAAGTACAAGTGTAAATATTACAATTGAGCCCCAAAATTCCAATTGGTAAAGGTAAGTACGGGTTTAGATATTGCAATGAAGCCTTAAAATTCCAGTTGGTAGAAGCAAATGTGGGTGTAGGTAATGCAATGAAGCCCCAAAATTCCAGTTGGTAAAGGTAAGTACGAGTGTAGGTATTGCAATGAAACCCCAAAATTCCAATTGGTAAAGGTTTCTATAAGTTTGGGTATTGCAAGTTTAAATGAAGAATCAACCTTAAATGCAATAAGATTTTAAACTATGTTTTAAAAAAAATTAAAGCACATAATTTTCTACTTTTTTTTTTGCTTTCACATAGAAATAAAAATGATCTCTCCCATATATTAATCCTATGTCTGATTAAAAATTTATTTTATACTTTTTTGATACATAGTAAATAATTTATCTAAAATAATTGGATAATGGGTTAAAAAATTATATTTTATACATATATAACACAAATCATTATGTAAATTTTATTTTTTATGATGTATAATATTGGTTTAAATATTGGTCCAAATATATTGTTATTTATAACACATTATATATAAATAATGATATTATGAAATTATACATTTCAATCAAAATTTATTTAAAATTATATATATATTTATGGTTATGTATATTACAATTATTTTGGATGATTTTTTTTTTCATGTGAATTTAAAATTTTAAAAATATTAATAGCTAGGTATGAAAATGTTCTTAAGTTCTTAAAAGCCATGCTAAAGTTTGTGTGGATTTGGCTTTAGGGTTTACTAGCCTAAACATGAGTAGTAGGTTAGAAAACTACTTGTTAAGTAACCTAATTAACTACCTAATAGGGTACCTACATAATATAGGCCTATTATGTAGTTTATTCATTAGTGTAGGGCTTTTAAGTTAATATTTGAAGTAGTCTATGTAGGTATTGAAGGTGGTTAAACCTATTTAATAAACATATTAGTTATAAAGGTAGTTTACTAGCCTAGACCATGTAAGCCTAATAAGCATTTATGATGGTTTAATGTCTATTCCTTATTATATTATAACATAGTAGATTTGAACTAAAAATTTCAATAAAAAGAAAGCACATTTTTTCATAATTTTTTTATAAATATATATTATTGAATTATGATTCAAATTTAGAGCTTGGGAAACCCTAAATTAATTAACATTTTTGTTACAAGTCTATAGTAAATAAAATAAATCTATGGTGCATTTTAGGGGGAATTTTATATGCAAAATAATGCAGTATATATTTTTGAAGAAAATGAAAGAAATCAACTTGGAGATATTAACAAATGGCTTAAGACATAGCTTTTTCTATGTTTTGTTATTGATTTTATTTAGTTATTAATAAAATTAATGCTAAATTTGTAATTGGTGAAAATAAGTATGTGTGTGGATATTGTAAAATTATATGAAACCTTAACCCGAAATGCAATAGCTATATTCAAATTCATTTAAAAATAACCCATAGGTGACTAACGAAAAACTTGTATTCAAAGGGCAACTTTAACTATAATACCCATATGTAAGGTCGCTTTGAAATACCCAATATATAGTTTGGGTGGGCCTTTGAATGACGACGAAGGCCTAAATGCAATACCTGCATGTAAGTTCATACTACAATAATCTATAGGTGATTGACGCAAACCTTATGTGAAGACCCAACCCTAGCAATACTTGCATGTAACGTCATTTCAAAAGAATTAATAAGTGGTTTGGGTATCCAAAATATGTTTTTTTATAACCTTAAATTAGTTATTAATCTGAATGAAGTTTATGACAAAATGTGAGTTTTGTAATGAATGGAAAAAACTAGCGATTGTTATGGGACACTATATTCGGATAATGCAATGAATGTAAAAACTAGCGACTATTATGGGACCCATATGGGGTGTTGCAATGAATGAAAAAAACCAGCGACTATTATGGGACCCTATGTGCGGGTATTGCGATGAATGAAAAATCATTGACTATTATGGGATCCTATATGTGGGTATTGCAATGAATGTGTGATAACAACTATCACATGCATATATGCGGGTATTACATATTTTGGTAATATCTAATGTCTATTACAGGATCCTATATGCGGGTATTGCATTGAATAGTAATACCCAACGCCTTTTACATGACCCATATGTGAATATTGCATTTTTGTAAATGGCCTTATGGAAGTTATAAAAAAAATGATGTAAGTAATATATGTTTAAAATGTGTGTATTGTTTTAAAAAAATTTGGGTCATGTGAGTCTTATTACATTAGACATAAGTATTACATAATGTTCATTTTGATCTTTATAGATCCTAGACAAATTCATGTTACCTATTCATATGGGCCTATTTAAGGTTTGATTCATACATCTTAAATATTAAGATGTATATGACAAAAACGACATATATGATTAACCATATACCCATTAAATAAATGTGACTAGAAGAAAATATTATATTGATAAAAGATGTACAAAAATGAGTGGATGAAAAATTGCTAAAGAACCCAATGAAAAAAAAAAGGTTCTCCATAACACATCACCAAACCAAAGTTCAAAAATTGGGTAGTCCAAAAAATAAAAGGCCTGAAAAAACCTGGCTAACTATATAAAGTGAAAACTCTAAACCATATTAGTATTTATAATCCCGTGTTTAGTTCGGTAAGCAGCTGCTGCATTTACAACCCTTGTTACATGACGAGCAATGTAGAAATGGCGGCATTGCATCTCAACTTGAATTACATTTGCAACAAACTCTTCCTTTGTTGTCTCTTCAACCCTATAAACACCCAAAACCACCAAATTAAACCTTAACACACCTTGGATGAAACAAAATTATAAAAAAAAAACATTAATTATTATTGTTTCTTACCTTCCATGAATCATTCTAGATTCATGAAAATCCAATACATTTATCAACTTTTTTGTTCGATTTGCTTTATTGGACTCTCGATCCCAATTTTTTACATCCCATGCCTTCCTCAATTGTCGTGCATATACACAACGAGTGGATCAAATCATCTCTTGTAAATCTTCATCTTTCTCCATTCGTGATGTTGCATCTCGAGCCACACTTCGCACACCCCAGGCAGTTAGACCCAACACTTTCAATAATTGCTCTGAAGCTAATTTGATCAAAGCTGATTTTGGGAATGGTGGACATTATTTTGAAATAGTTACCAGTTTTACCCACTCTTTCTCTACTTTGGCATGTGCGCGATTAGCAACCTTTTGATCATTCCGCCTTTGCACAACTTGGGCATTTTTCAAGATACGAGCATTCATTTTACCATGGTCTTGATGTCGAGGACCTCCTGCAGAAGTTGAAAGCCTCCAAGGTTTGGCCTTTTCTACCACCAAGCCATGTACCTCCTTTAAATGTTTAGTTAATAACCATTTGGCACAATATGCGACAATGCAAGTGCCAACTTTGCACTTCCATTTCAACCCAACCTTTGTCCATTCTTTGTCCTTCCAAGCCAAATTAGGTGGACAAGGGGGTGCCAATGGCTGAGAAACCTGGTTGGTTTCAAGTTTTGGAACTAAATACAAAATATCAAAAAGTAAATCATTAATTTATAATTAAAAAACCCTAACCCTAAAACTTTACACTGAAAGTGTTCAGAAATAGAATGCAGGTATTGCAAACCAAAATCACATAATCAAGTATAATTCTTACAAACTTTAATTGCTTTTAGGTATTATAATAAAAAAAATTGACAAAAAAAATGCCACACCTTCCATCAAATGATGGAAGGTGTGGATATAATTAAAGGTAAAACAACTTGTATAATTTTTTTTTCCTACATTTAGTTTAATATATGTAATTTTTAAATCAATCTAATCCATCATTTTTCGATCGAAATTTTTAATCTACATTACTCATTGTCATGATTGTTAACTCTAATCCACATAGATTGTTTGATACATCAATTTCTAATTTTCATATCTGATGAAACAACACTTTTAATCCACATAGATTGCTTGATACATCAATTTTTTACTTTTCATATTTTATGAAACAACATTTTGCTTTTGGTGTCTAAATTTTGATGGAGCAACATTTTGCTCACCAATTGGTTAATCTGAAGAAGCAACAATACCTTCAGTAGTTGCCTAATGTGAAAAAACAACAATTTGTAATTGATTTGATGAATCAATAGTTTCCTCTACAACCATTTGATCTGATGAAACAACATTTTGCTTATGCACTTCCAAATCACCGCCATCACTTTTCCTCAATCTCCTTCTCTGAGCCATTATAACCTTTAACCTCAACAAAAAAACAACCATTATATTGTTAATTATCAATTCTAATAAACTAAACCATAAAGACCCAAAAAATAAAATAAAGTCGCTTGTTGCCATCGCCTTCTTCACATTTGGGCCACCATAGAAGAAGGTGACGACATTGCTGACGTCCCCTTCTTTGCAACTAAACCAACAAAAAGGCGCAAGTCGCCAATTTCTTACAATAAAGCCATCGAAGAAGGTGACGGCAACTGTCGTCTTCTTCTTTTTTACTACAATAGAACCTAAGCAAAACAAAACCAGAAATAACTCTGTGCTAAATAAAAAAACAGAAAGAAGAAAACAGAAGCTACCATCGCCTTCTATTTTTTTATTTATTTATTTTCTCCTTGCTTTAGTGCCATCGGCTTCTAAGCTCCAACAAAAAAAAGAAAAAAAGGAAGGCGATGTTGCTCGTGTCGCCTTCTTCAATGTAAAAAAAAAGGAGGAGGCGATGGAAGCGTTGCCGTTGCCTTTTTTGTTGCATGAAAATAGAAAAAAAAAAAGGTGACGGTAGTGTCGCCTTCTTCTTCTTACTACAACAAAACAGAATGAAAAGAAGGGCATGGCAGTTGTCGTCCCCTTTTGTGTTCCAAAAAAAAACCAAAGAAGAAGGCAACGACAGTTTTGTTGTCGTTACCTTCTTCTTTTTCGTGCTGTAACAAAACAAAGAAAAGAAGGGGACGACAACTGCCATGCCCTTCTGCCTTCCAAAAAAAACCAGAGAAGAAGGCAATGACAGCAAAACTGTCGTCGCCTTCTTCTTCTTGTTGTTGCAACAAAACAAAACAAAAAGAAGGGGATGGCAGCTGCTGTCCCCTTCTGCCTTCCAAAAAAAACAAGAAAAGAAGGCGATGGTAGCGTTGTTGTCGTCGCCTTCTACGATGTCGTCGCCTTCTGCGATGTCGTCGCCTTCTTCTTCTTCTTGCTATAACAAAATAAAACAAGAAGAAAGGGACGGCAGCTGTTGTCCCCTTCTGCTTTCCAAAAAAAACCCAGAGAAGAAGGTGACGACAACAAAATTGCCGTCGCTTTCTTCTTTTTCTTGCTGCAACAAAATAAAACAAAAAGAAGGGGACAACAGTTGTCGTCCCCTTCTGTGTTCCAAAAAAAACCAAAGAAAAAGGCGATGGCAGCAAAGTTACCGTCGCCTTCTTCTCGCTATAACAAAACAAAAACAAAAAGAAGGGGACGGCAATTGTCGTCTCCTTCTGCCTTCCAAAAAAACCCAGAGAAGAAGGCAACGGCAGCTTTGCTGCCGTCGCCTTCTTTTGATTCTTTACAATGACAGCTTTGCTGTTGTCGCTTTCTTTTTATTCTTTGCAACAAAACAAAACAAAAAGAAGGGGACATTAGCTGCTGTCCCTTTTTGCGATGCAAGAAAAGAAGGAGAAGAAGAAGAAGGTGACGGTAACAAAGCTACTGTTGCCTTCTTCTCTGGTTTTTTTTGGAAGGCAGAAGGAGACGGCAACTGCCATCCCCTTCTTCATGGTGCTACAACAAAAAAAAAAGGTTGAAAGAAGGTAAAAAAACTTACCTTGAAGCTTGGAAATGGCCTTGGTGCTCTTGTTCCGGCTCTGGCGCTCCCGCTCCGGCTCTGGGGCTCCCGCTCCGGCTCTGGGGCTCCCGCTCCGGCTTTGGGGCTCCCGCTCTAGCTTTGGCGCTCCCACTCTTGTGCTCCCACTCCGGCTTTGGTGCTCCCACTCCGACACGCCCGCTCCGACTCTAGCGATGGCGATTGGAGGTAGGAGGGGGAGGTAGGTAAGAGGTAGGTAGGTAGGAGAGAAATGTTTTGGGGCAGAGTAGAGGTGGGAAAAATATATATATATTTGGGGAGGGAGGATGTGGTTTTGGTTCATCCCCAAAACGGCTTCAAGAGCCTCATCCTCAATTGGTGCATTGGTGGCTGCTGGTTCACTCCAGCCTTGTTTGGGGGACCTCCACAACTACAGTTACCGGCTCTGGAAGTTTCTCATAATTTCTCCTAAGACTAGGGACATTACATGTAATAGTCCTAGGGCTGGGGAAATTTGTTGTAAGGTAATTACAACATTCATTTGAATTCATATGGGCTGCCCTTATAATAACCCACCTCAGATTTAGTGGTAGCACTATTATCAATGCCTTTCACTGTAGACCTTGGGCTCCGCAGTTGATTGACGAACGTGAAAATGCATTCACAGAAGTGCCTCCATTATGTGTAATGACGTGTGGTTGGAGGCAACTTAAATGTGTAATATTTATTCTTGCACTTTAAGATCATCTTACATTTATGGGGGTCGTACTTACTCTGTTTCATATTAATGAGTTTGGGGTGCCTCACAAGTTCAACTTTTTTTTGGGAAATGAGCCAATTTGATTCACCCAATGCAAAAATAAATAAAAATTGAAACTACGGAGGCTCCCCAAAATAGAAGATTCTATGAAAAGATGAGGTGACTCGCCCTATGGTGCACCTATATAGGTGAGAAGGGGAGGATTTTGAGCAAAACATATTGAAATAAAACGAGGTGCTATTGGGAACAACCTTGGGGAGCTAATTGGGAACTTCATGGGAACCCATTGGGAATGAAGGAAAAATGAAAAAAACCTTCCCTCCCCAAACATAAAAGAAAATAAAATCAAGGTAATGATTTTCCTAATGGTTTTGAGGAAAATGTAAATGAAATTCATCATTGCAAAATAATTTTAGAAAATTAGACGCTTGGATGCAATTACTTTCCATTCATGGGCACCCAATGCACACTCAAGTCCTCAAACATGCCCCAGCTACATCTTGTTAGATAAAGGGCAATTTCTTGGCGGAATTTTTCCATCGCCCATGTTTCGCAAACGACAAGACCGAGCACAACATTATAATCATCGCCATGCAGCGGGTATAGGACCGTGCAATGCTGCAGTTCCGCTACGAATAACGTCATTGAAACCAAACACAACCAGGTTACGTAGAGTCCTGTATGACACAGTCTGAGGGTCTGTCACTGCCAAAGCACAAGACGCCATGTGAAGCTACTAAGGGACTTGGATCAGCCAAGTACAGTAGACGAAATTTCTTACCGATTCATTTGCAAGATTGGACTTTGAAAGCTGCTTGAGGTTCCACAACAAAGTATAGACGGAAGGTTAAAGACAATGTAAGCTCGGCGAATGACGACAGGTCCTGGAAGTACAAGAGTTGGAGTCAAGTACAGTGGAGAAATTTCCTACCAAAATTATTTGCATAGTACTTGAAAGCTGCTCCTCACCAATGTACTCCACAAATTTATTTTGGTAGTTGAAAGACCTCAAACCCTAAACCCTAAACCCAGCATCCTGTGAAAAAACGCATGGTCAGATAGGCATGTTTTCACTTTTCTTCATCCAATTTTCTCCTGCAGGTACACATACTGAGCACCGGCTTTTCTTGGGACCCGTTGCATTTTTATTAGTCAGTTTGAATTTCTGCTGCATGGATAGGAGTGGCTTGTTGTGTCATACGAATCCAATGCAATGCCTACAGCTGCTCTTGTACTCTTTTCAGCTAGCTACATGGAAGGAAGGATATTTGTGTAGAAAATCAAAGCTTTGGGTCGGTTTTGCGTCTGTTCGGGTTGTTTGAGTTTGGGTAGGTGGGAAGGGAAGCTTTATTGGGCCCGGGGCAGGGACTATTGCATTGGATCCAACTTGTGGAAGTCTTACCTTATTAGAACCGGTTTCACATTAGGTGAGCTGGTTTCTTTGGTGAAAGTGTTTAGACTGTTTAGATTGGAACTAATATTTTGGGTGTTCAGATTGTAGACACATTAGGTAGATGTACAACATCTTCTCTATTGGCAGGGCTAGCGTGTTTGTGATGCCTTCTTTTGTTCCATTGGGATCACAGTCTGTGTTCCGAGGATACTCATGCTGTATTCAGACGCAGACAACGGCATTGTAGAAGATAACTGGTGCCATTATGTGAAGGTCTTGTGACGACATGGATGGTCTTGTATCACAGGAGACAACGTCCACAGGGCAAGCGAGCACTGCATCCCGAGGTATTACACCGCTCCCACCAGGAGTCCCTAAGGTACATTTCCAAATCTATTCTTGCATCTGCCTCCCCACTGTTGCGCTGTTCTGTTTATGTTAGTTACGGAACTGGTGAATCTGCACATCGTTGAACTCTCTGAAAAGTTGTCATTGCATTTAAGCAATTGTGCCTTTTTAACTGCTCACTCAGCTTTCTACAACATACAAACTCCCAGGCGAGGGGAAATGCACTGTAGTCGATGTCGACTCATTTCCCTCACATGATGGATGGTGGACACCGCCGCTCCATGGAGAAGACGTTGAATGTCTTTGGAACAATTCGGAACTGGAGGAGCTAGAGGAGCTTAGGCTACATGATCCCAAGCGCTTCTTGGAAATCCTTGAGGCACATGGTTGCTGTATCGGAGATCAGGATTTGCTAATATCCTGCTTTGAGAACGAAGAGGGTTTGCAACCATTGCACAAAAGGCGCGCTAATCGTCACGCAGCTGGATTGTTTGGGGTCGAGCCACCGGGTCCAGATGACGCCGATTATGTGTTGTTGATGGCCACCAATCTCAAGACCTATTTCAATCTTGATTGGCAATGGGTACGTCCAAATAACTAATACCAATTTTATGCATTTTTCTGCAGAATTCTGCGTGCCTGAAAGGTACCTTATTTGTGCTGAACTACAGAACATCCTCCGTATAAATAAAAGAAAAGAAATGAAGATTAAGAATCAATGCCCCTTATATATGACGCAGGGCCATCTTGTGTGCCGGACATGCTCCCGTGAATATGAATTGCTAGAAAGACACTTGACTGCCATACCTGAACGTCTAGGCCACCTGAAAGGACAATTTAAGGTATTCAGTGAGGAAGCAGGCAGTGCAGTGAGGAGAAGCGAGTGGAAAAAGGCGTGCCAATTTTACGGAGAGTGTCTGCGCATTTTAGGGAGTATGGAGAATGGCCTTTGGACACGCATCCAGACATGGCTTCTACTGTGGGTATGCATTCCTTTGGTGCATATATACCAGGTCTGGCTCAAAAACTACCCTAAATGTGTTGCAATATATGACCTGATGTTGCAACAACTGAACCAAGAGGATACCGATGGGAGTGAAGGTGACGAAAACTTAGGCCAGCTCTACTATGTAATTGTTTGGCACCGCAGGATGGTCTTGTGTGAGTGGAGTCACACAATGGATAGAAAAGCTGATGGAGAGCAATGTCATCGTCCACTTAGCCTATACATACGGGCAAAAGCATTCAATGTGGTCGCAGTGCAGAACAAAGAAGCGCAAGGTTTTGAATGGCTCCAGATAATGACTAACGAGTGGGGGAGGCGGAGTAGCATGAAATCAGGTGAAGGCGATATGAGAGTTGCATTCTGTTTCAATTTGCAGCATTTGTTTGGAATCTCCCAACAGTGCTTGTCAGAACTAGTGAAGTGGATGAGGGAGAAATGGGTGTGGATCAATCTTGTGGATGTAGATCAGGAATCAAAGATACGGTGGAAAATCCAGGATGTTGAAGAATCTTACCCGGTCAATGTGCTCGATGAAATAGCACAGAAAGAAATAGCACAGCTCGAAGGTTGTATGCTTCAAAAAAAGATATTTGAATGCAACATACTGCGCTGCGAAGCAAAGTTCTGCATGCTTTCAGATCCAAACAAGGCAGAACAGTTGCTATTGGATGTGGAAAATAAATTAACGAAATTGAAATTGGAATTCCCAGATCATGCATCCAGCACAATTACCACTGAACTAGCTCACTTGAATTTTGTCCGGGCCAAGATTCTCCATGACCGAACAATGGGGAGTCAAATCTGGAGAGACTCTCCATATGGCCTTGAAGAGTCGACCAAACAAGCTCCTCATGCTGAAAGAGCCACACAGCTATTTATGGCGGTTGATTCTTCAGGGTCGCCATCCCGTAAACTAGGGTCCCCGGATGCATTGATTCAATCCAGAATGGAGCGATTGCGGGGACGCCAACTTATATGGGATCTTTATGTGCACAAGGAGCGGCATCCTGGTCAAATTTCGGACACATATTTCAGTCCGATTTCGGACAAGTATGATGAGGCGATCGGTGCTTTCAGAAAGAGCCTTCAACTATTGAGCCAATCGGTTTATACATTGCAGCCGACTAGGAGGGATGAGATTGATTGCCACACAGAGTTAGGCTATTGCTACATAAATGCTGTTACCTTCAAGGATCCCAATTTGAAGAAATGCGACAATGCAGCACAAGGACTAAAAGTGTACTGGGACTGTCACTTGAACACTGCGATCGAACATTTCCAAGAAGCTTTGGATTTAGCAACGACATGTGGAGACGGCAAACAATTGAGGATTATCACAGGTTTGGGGAATGCACATTTTGAGAAGGCCGTTCAGTTATATGATCGACTGCAGGAGTTCCTATTTCTCATTCCCAAATTCTTAGACGATCTTGATGAAGCTCTCCAAAGTAACAACTCTAAAATTAGGGTGCAGCAGGAACGGAAATGCGCCAGTCCTCATCACTTGCACCTCCACTCTCTCACTTTGGAACCAGGTGGAGTATGTTATGCGGTTGATCAAGGCTTCAATCAGTTGAAACTAAACCGTGAGTGGACAAAGGCGGTGCAAATGTCTAGGCTCATCCAGAGTGGTGCTAGCCGCGTGAATCTACGTTGGCTCATCGATCAGTTTGTTCTGACGTTCGTGGAGGGTAAGTTGAATAACTGGAAACAATGACTAATAAAAGATTTTATTGGTTCTATAAATTTGTTAATCACTAGCAAATCATATTCATTTGATGTTTAGGGTTTTGGACAATGAAATCATCCAGGTGATTTACAGTGCTGCCATCTCTTTTGGGTCACAACAGATTTCTTGGTGGAAGTCCAGCAGTCAGCCGATTACCTTCTAAAGAGCTTGAAGATGGACTTTGCTATTCCTTTTGACACTCCAAAAGATGGCAACTTGAGCTTCAATGAAGTTGATTGGGAAAGGGCTGAAAGTTCGAAGATACGGAACACAAAGTTGCAATTTTTGTTCTGTATAGGATTTGCAGTCGGTGATATACGTCAGGTAATAGGCATGCGGAGAGCTTACAATGCACTTCCTGAAAGCTTTCGAGAAACACTTGACTATATGAGAATTGTCGATGAGTTCAGATACCAATGGCGCCATGAATTGGATCCTAAAGGTCCCACTGTCCTGAAGGGCCTGCTTTGGGCTGAAAGAGGACGATCACGTATCCTCATTAATCAATTTGTTGTAGCTAACAAATTGCACCAAGATGAGACACTGGAGATAAACAAATTGGTCAACTTCGACTTCACTGATCAGGTTATTATTTGTCTATCAAGGACTCTATATTGTGCAGTCCATGTTGTGGATGTTATAATTTGGTCCCAAACTTGATTGTGTGATTGAGCGCTTCTCACATGGGTGTTTTGTACATCTCAGAAATCGTGGAAAATCCTCAGAGCAGCTCAACTTGCTTGCGGTGAAAATACGGTCTTTGTGGAGTACATTTATGACACTTATTTGGAAGGAGGATACATTGTCCAAGTCTTTGTCTATGTCATCAGCAAGGTGCGATTTCACACTGTCACAAGATCTCAGATTGAGAATGATGGATTGTAATGGATTCAACAGCTCATCATTTCAAGTTGCTTACTGACAATATCCACAGAGTTGATCATCAAGTGACCCAACAATTTTAGAATTATATCAATTTGTTGATGGAGTCATAGAGTTGCAGAATTAGGTACGTTGTGTGCATTAAAGCGCTAATGTGCCTCCTCACATGTTGAATAATTTACTCAGGATGGCGAAGTGGATGTGCGTACCATCGAAGTTGGGGACCCACAAGATTTACAAGCTTCCCTGAAGAGGATCCATGCATATATGTCCCACTCCCAATCTTCACAGGCTGAGACCATTCAGACAGATCTGGAGAAACTTTACAACATTTTCATCAGACCCATTTCTGACTTGCTCGATGGCATGAAACATGAAGACAAGCTTATCTTTGCACTTGATGATGTAGGTAACTAAAAGTTGATGCTGGAAGTAGCCTAATCACTAATCATTTCAGGACTGTCATGTGCTTACTTATGAAATTGATTAATGCGATGCGAACGCTGATAACTGGCACTAATTTTGACACTAGAGTGTGTTATTGCTTTAATTAGGTTTTGACAAATGTCCCGTTCTCAATACTGCTCGACGATCAAACCGGCAGGTATCTCATTGAGAATCATACAATCTCCTTCACCCCTGCGCTTCGGGTCCTTGCGCAATGCAATGAGCGGTTCAAATCCATGGCCCAAGCCTCGAAGCGAGTTGAACCGTCAGTTGCCCTTGGAGATCCTGCTTATAGACGAGTTAAGATGAGACTGAAGGACACATTGGACGAAGTTACGAAGATATCTAAATTCTTCAAAGATGGGTGTGTGAAGGTTATTACTGGACCAGAAGCTTCGATCGACAACCTCCTCAACTTTGCAAACTTACCTGTTGATACGGTTCAAGGATTTGTTCACATAGCGGCTCATGGTCTCGTAGACAAGGACAACAGATCTGGATCTTTGCTGCTGGCAAATTCCGAAATTAAGTATAAGGATCCTCAACCAATGAAGTTCAACACACACTCTGGTACTCAGTCCCACTAAATCTAAATGGTTTTTCAAATCGCCATCCAAACTCAAGACCACCTGATTAATTTATTGTCACATTGTCAAATATTTGTGGTGTGCAGATTCATTGTCACAATCTTCTTTCCACCAACGCGATGAGGGACTTGTTGAAAGTGAGGAGCTTGAGGAAGATCAAACATTCGATGACACACCCAGCAAATTTGAGATGTTGGGCATAGGTTGTGTAAGAGGTGGATCAACATCAGAGTTGACAGAGAAAGACAAAGCGGGCGGCATATTGCGATCTGAAAATGTAGTGAAGCTTGGGTTTGAATGGCGGTCTCATATGGTGGTTTTGAGTGCTTGCAACACTGCCAAAGGATGCGTAAGTACATGCAGGAGCTCGATCTTTTCAAATTTCCTAGTAACATTCAAGTGCAATTACCAACAATTGTGCATTGATGATGTAATTTCCAGGTGCTGAAAACCGAGGGTGTCGTGGGCCTACCGCGAGCCTTTCTGGTGGCAGGAGTGCCATGCGTGGTGGCATCTCAATGGAGTTTGGATGATGAGGCAAGCTCAGAGCTGATGCAAAAATTTTACGAAGAGATGAGCCGAGGCAGTGACACAGCAACTGCGATCCGCTCTGCAATGTTGAGGATGAAACCAGAAGAAGGCTTGCCTGCTGAGGTTTATAAATGGGGAGGGTACTTGGTGTGGGGCTTGCCGACAGTTACATTACCACCAAGCATGCTCAAAAGTCCCTGGCTCCCACCAAAACCCATCTCACTCAAGCACGGGAGAAAGGCTGGGATCCTTGGATCGGTTGATAAGAATACATACAATGGCAAGCACAAGGAACTTTGGTCAAATCATCATATTGAAAAGTGGATATATGCCCTTTTTCTCCAAGCCATGATGAGAGAAAAATGGACATGTGCAATATTTCTCCAAGCTCTATTGGCAAATGCTCTTTTTCTCCGAGTGCTGATATTTTCAACCTATTTGATCACAGAAAAGGTTCTACTGTCACAAAACAGTAGAGAGAGTGTTTTGCAGTAGGCTTGGTTGAAGGAAAAATGTCAATGCCCCAATTAAAAATCATATGATCTGTTCAGCATTTTATAAAGAAAATGGAGATGAAAGTCTATGTGTTGGATATATAACACACTTGAGTAGCTAGAGCCTACGGAGTAAATTGTGAATAAACTGATACAAAGTGTCTTTCGAAAATTGTTCTTCCCACATGCATTACCTGTTGCATGCTCTTGATGTGTACACTCCGTTCATGACTCTCTCAAACTGTGTACGAGACTACTTACAACAGGTTGCATGGGAGATGCATACATACATTTGAAATAACTAAGATTTGAATAATGGAGTCTATGATTGTTGCGTTCATTTACTCAATTGGTCTAGAAACGTACCTCCATCATTTTTTTGTTCCTACATAATGTTATGAGTTTACATTTTCAACCCAAACTAATGGTCATTTAGGGCACTCAGTCATGCTACTTGGAAAAGTTGACCTTGCTATGACACTACCAGAATTCAATTCGTTTAGATATCCCATCATATATTAGTGGAGGGCTTTGGGGTCAAAATAGTAAACTGTAGACTGTTAACAGCAAGCCCTTGGTTGGCATGTAATCCAGTAATATTTTTGGGTGAATTTTTGCCACACTGTGACATAAAAATAATAATCCAGTGTTTCATACAAAGAATTTTTGTGGAAAAAACACACCAAAGTTTCCACATTTCAAGGAATTTAATTTTTCTGAAATCACCATATTTAGACAATAGGTTCCAGCAAGTTGCCAAAATATAGCAGGATTCTCAAAATTTTCTACTTTCTTCTGTGAATTTGGCTAATTCCTCTTGTCCATGATCACTAGTGCAGCTACATCACAAAATTGGAAAATAAATCCCTGGTAATGGTCTCATTCAGAGTTGGTGCTCATTGGCAAAATACAATTTGCCAAACAGACAAGAAATCAGATTGCGAGGTGCACACATGATGATGCAACCAGTCTCTCTAACAACACAAATTCATGAACTTGCAAAAAAATTGGATTCCCTTTTGCTGAACCCTCTGCATATCTAAATTCTATCGGCTACACTAACCTTCGTAAGGAGTACCAAATAGCTCTCTCGCCTACAGATAGACAAGGCATCCAAAACTCAAGAGAATATCGATGTCTCCTCCCCTCCCAGATGTCTTGCCATTCAATACATGAACAACACTGTCTGTCATGAAGTAGAACAGTCTACCTTTGGTTCCCTATATTCTCAAGCAAAAGATGGGATAAAGCTCTTTATCAAGCTTCATATAGGATCACTTATTTGTTGCTTGGATGAAGTGGTCTAATGAATGCCCGCTGGACATGGATTCTGGCAGGATCTGGAAACTGGCTTCTATCATCAGTCACTCTAAAGTCCCTCGATTACCTAATGAAGTTTGGAGTGATATAATTCAGTAATGGAGGGGGACATCATTACCTACATCAGTCCTCCATTACTATGGCCAATAGTTGCTCTCTTGCTTAAAGTCCCATCATTTTCCCTCTAATTATCCTAATGCTTGAAACTTGAAACATCCAACTATCTTCCAAACCTGTCGCAACAAGAAGACCCAACCTAGTCAATATGTTTGTGTGAAGCTTTGGTCTATAGTTTGCCTCTAGTTACATTTGAAATATCCAACTATCTTCCAAACCTGTCGCAACAAGAAGGCCCAACCTATTCATTATGTTTGTGTGAAGCTTTGGTCTATAGTTTGCCTCTAGTTACATTGTCTAAAATGAAACCTTCTTGTGCACCTTGCAAAAGAAATCGTAACATCCTCATTGCTAGTGCTCTTTTGTCTGGCGAACTGGCCCAAAATTTCACCCTCTGCTGGGGAGGGGCAACCACCACAACAGGAGTTGTTAGCTCCAATTTCCCAGACATTGCTCTTGGGTGCCAAGTTGCATCCAGTAACAAAGAAATTTTGGCCAGATTTCTACTAACTAGAGCAGTTTTTCTGCTCGTTTTCTACTGTTTTGACAGTTTCCTCCAATCTTTTCTGCATTAAAACTAAAGCCTCTGTGGGATCATCACCACTCATGTTAAATCTCTTGTGAGATGATCACCATCCATGGCCCATCACAAAAATGAGAAAAAAAACACTACTTGCTACTACTTTCTTGCCTAGATTAGGTTACATTTGCTTATAAGATTGTCCTCAGTACTTTCACACATGGGTTGCACACAGTTTGTTCCCCAATAGGTCACAACTTTTCTTTATTGAAATACTTTCAGTCCTTCCGTACACTAAGTCATGCCAAGGTGATTTGATTGCATCACAAGCTAGCCATCCTGAACAATAGATCAAGGGAAGGACTATTATTTTTCTAGTTGTTAGTAGAAAGACGATCTGTTTTCGTCTCAATATTTTAAAATACAAACTGAATCATGGATCAAGGCAGACCGATCTGGTAAGCTTGTCAGTTTATTTTGTTTTGTAAGGACAGTTAGGGGTTAGTCCTTTAATAGAACACAATGGGTTACTTACAAGAAGGGTTTTGCTTTTAGAAACTAGGAATGGATGCGTTGTTATAGCATCAAGTCGAAGTTGGTCATTGTAGATTGTTACAACTTACAACACTTTGTACATCATCCCAACCCTAAGTAAAACTTGAGATCTCAATGGAGCTCTATGAGTGATTTTATATTCAAATGCAATAGCAATAGAATGAATCACAAAAGCATAGTCAAATTACTTTACATGCAATAAAGTTATCTTCAAAGTCACCTTGTCTTTAGGCCTTAGTTTGACCCTCCAATCCCTGTTTCATACCCAATTTGAGTGAAATTGAGAAATGCTCAAAATTGGGCACCAGTTGATGAAACTTGATATAACTTCGCAAGACTCCATGGAGAGAATAAAAAGGACCAAAGGGCATGTGAAGTAAATTTTTAAATTGGGGGTGAAATTGCTGTAAGGATAATTTTACATGAGAAAAACAATTTAGTCCATTAATTTGTTCTTCTGTACTTTTTCCATCCTCACTCCTCATGTGGTCACAAATTTTGACAAAACTAGGGCTTGTTATTTGGGCAGTTTCAGGTATTATACAGTGTTGGGTAGTTATCTCTTTTTTTAACAGTAACCTCCAGTTTTTGGGTTTTTTAAGATTTGGAAATCAAAGAACCTCGGATTCTGGGATTTTTAAAAACTTGTCTCAAAGAACCAGAAGTTTTCATGGAATAACCAGCAAAGGACTGGCAGTTTGAAGGTTATTTGACGGATTCTTAGATTTTTTCAGAAGTATGGTCCTATAAAGAATCAGTTCTCAGATTCTTGAGAACCTCGCTTATATATGGAAACTGGTTATGTGATCTTTTGAGAATCATTCTAATATATCTCTAAAAACTCAAACTTCAAACTAATATATAGATACCGTAGTACTTGAATGATTTCAGCAACAAACTGTCAAGTAATTAATTAAATTTTAAATCTTAAGTTTTAGCAATTGGTTTTTTAATTCTGAAATTTTTGGCATGTAAACAAACTTTTTTCAAGATTGTGGAAGAATCTAGTGTGTCTAAACTGTCTCAATATTTAAATCACTCTCTCTCTTTGAAGGTCTTTGGTTCAAACTTAATTGTTGAAATTTTGATTTTATTAAAATTTTGACACAAATAATAAATAATTTGTTAAAAATTCGACAAAACAAAAAAAATATTTATTTATGTTGAAATCGTTCAGGTAGTACAATAATAGACATTGTATTTTCATATGTGCATTGGTATTGTTATTGTTTTCAATTAATCATCACCAACTTATAAGTTCACACATGCATACAAATTTCATGCAAAATTCAATTTTTATAAGTTCATATAAAAATTACATAAATTTCATGTTATAATTAATATGAACAATACTTGTATGCATTCAAGATTTTAAATATTGAAATAGATGAAACATTATTTTTAAATGACGTACATAAATGTTTATGTTTAATGGCATAAAAATCTTAAATTACATCATGATATTTGCACAAATTTCATTAAAACATAAATTTTATATATTTCACAGCCAGACATCACAAGTAAAAAAAACATATTAATTATATAAAATTGTATAAATAATTTTCATAGCATTTTTATATTTTAAAATCCACAAAGTTTGCATAGACATATTTGTTATGGATCAGGGTCCTTGCACAATTTTACATTTACACATACCATGAGTATAAATAATTGTCATACCTATAACTGGATAGTCAACACTTCTTGACAGGATATTTATTTATTTAGTTATTGAAAACAAGGTTTTGCAATTTCAAATTTGATGAATAAGTATGCAAAAGTACACCATGAGTTGTGTATTTATAATAGTAACCCAAATGGATAAATCATTTCTTTCACAAGTTGATAGATCAATTTTCAACAATTTTGACAAATATCAATTTTCTTTCTTTCTTTTTCAGCAAGACTTTTGAGAATTATTTTGTGCCGAACATAAATCATAGGTACAATATTATGCACTTACACATATACACAAGGCTGGTACATGGCTGGTAGGATTTTTTTTCAAAAAAATCCAATAGGTACCAGTACTAGGCTGCTAGGAATGTTTTTAAAAAAAAACATCCATTGGGTACCAGTACTAGGCTGGAGTGAATTATTTTTAAAAAATAGATCTAATACCAGTACCATTTGGTATGTTCAGAAGTTGATACCCGCCCAACACTGGTTCACAGCAGTACGAAACAGAGACCTAATTGAATGAAAACACTGTCTTCATCCATGTACTCCATGAATCTGTCTTCCTCTCACAGAGGGCCAACCAAAGTGGGCCATCCAAAGTGGGCCATCAATGGACTCGTTCCACCAGCGAAAGCAAACCGCTTGCTCCTGCAAGCCCCTCTGTGAGTCTTGTTGCTGAGAAGGAAAGTATAGCAGTCGTCGAGGGTGCCGATTGCGACGTCGGAAATTTGCAAGCAATCCTGAGCTAGATTTGGAAGTGGAGAATTCGGGAAAGCGCGATATTTGAGCTCCTGAAGACGAGTCAGTGGTGTTGTCGTCGCAAAAGAAAGAAGAAAGAAGTTCAATTCGGAGTTGAAGGTTGCAAACAACAAGGAGCTTGCTGTACATGTTCTGGGGGTGATGACTATGGCGAGCAGGAGGAGTTTTCAGAAATCTGCTACTCTTTCATATGTAGAAGCGAATCGCAGTTGAGTTGCAAGAAGCGGCGGGGTATTCGGTAGCCGCGGTCAACATCTCTTTGTTGAAAAAAAGAATAGTAAGTCTAGAAAGAAGGTTCTTCCCCGACATGAAGAACTACAGAGTGATTCCTTTCCAAGTAGGTGACTTTGAGGATCATCCCTCATGGCGTCAAGCGTTTCTTTATCAGGTTCAAGAATTTGGCATAGTGTCGAAGTCGGGCAGTGATGTTGCAGTTGTGGATGCGAATACGGCAGCTACGAAGATCCAGTCGGCGTATCGTGGTTATGTCGTGCGGCGGACCAAGCCGATGGAGCATCTGCGAGTGATAAGGAAAGTACGATCGGAGTTGAAGGAGCTTGAACGCCGAGCGGCGAAGCCTGGACAGTTCGATGAGCTCTGCAAAGATGAGCAAGAGCGCCGGAAATGGACAGAGCAGATCATGACTCTGCTGTTGCGACTGGACTCCATTCAAGATGCGCATCCGGTGGTGAGGAACATTAGAAGGTCTCTTGCCAAAGAGGTCATTCAGTTCCAAGAGATCATCGACGCTTCCGCGACGGATTTCGAACCCCAGAAGAAGCCAGACCAGATGGTTAGGGTTCCAGTTCCTTTCTATGTGCTTAGGTTTCGTTCACTTTTGGCTGTGTAGAAGAACTGGTGCTCAAATGCAAGGATCCAAATCAGAAGAATGACAACAATAGCTGCTGGTTTATAAAGCTCAAAAGCAGCAAATACATGTATCACTTCCTGAGCTTGAAAACCAGGCATGAAGCTCTCAATAAAATCCAAGAGACAGAATAGTCGTAGCTCAGAAGCAGCTTGTGTGATAGATAGATGATGTATTATTGCCTAATCCTCCAACACTTTCTCTGCAAAAAAGTTTCTCTGCATTAGAAGTGGGCATCCAGCATCAAATCATGGAGCTTTGATGAAGCATGAGCAGAAGAAACAAGTAGTAATTTATGATGTGGGGTGATAGAGAAGAGAAAAGATGGCTACTGAGAAGATCTAGAGGAAAATCTCATGTTGCATCCCCAGGTATTAATACCTTCTCTTGGAGCTCAACATCTGTTTTCATGGACTCTCTTCCTTTTGGTTTCTACAATGGACTTTGTCTTGCAGACATTGTTGCTCAAAATGTGATATTTTCAACAGACTGTGAGTGTGCTGATTCGTAACTTTGAAAATGCACAACTTCTGGTCACTTGGTGTGTTTTAGGAAGCCAACTGAGTTCATGTTTCATCTTTGCTCTCAACTCGTGATATTTTCAGGTTGTGAAATCACTGTTCTCTTTCTTCTTTGGTTGTATTTTTCTAGCAACATTCTTGAAGTGTGACTGCAAAGAATCGAAACTTTTCATTTTGTGTACTGAATCTTGAATGAGTAATGGCGTTGTAGCTTATGCAGTTCAAGAGCATCTGGTTTGGACTGGAATTCACCAAAAACAGGCCATAAGACCTTTGTATTGACATTGTGCATGACACCTTAATAATTCCTCCTCAGAAACAGGAGGCACCATCCATTGACCTCCTGCTCCCCCCACCGTACGGCCATACTCTACACTTCACACCATCTTCCTTGCACCCTCTTTCTCTGCAACTTCACCCACCAAAGCCTTTGTAAATTGCAACCTTCCCAATTGAGTCTTGCCAACAATTGGAAGAGGATTTTAGTCATTTGTCTCCTTTCCATTGTTTTGCAGTCAAAAGAGTAAGAGGTGGATTCAACTTTCTTCCTAAATTTTTCTAAAACATCTCTTCTTCAGAGGGGATGATCTGGAGTTTGCCAGTCCAGACAGAATCCAACTTGATTACACTTTCACCTTCCCCTTTTCCTTCATGAAGGGTATGAAGAGACAGTGAAGGTGGGCTAACTGAGATTGAATACTTCTAAGAAGAAAATGCACATTTGTACAAAATTACTCTTATGCCATAAGCATAACATATGAAAAGCATGGGTTGAAAAATTGTCCCCACTCTGGTGAATATCTCAAATCCAAAATTTTCAACACATTTTCATGTACTGCAAGCTTCAAACCATGCAAAATGTCTTGTAGCCCATACACAAATGGTCTCAACAACTCCCATTTCCTCCCACCTTCCACAGCATTCGCATTCTCAAACATAACAACAACTATCACTTCAAGCATCTTCAGGGATGCTGTAATTCATCCAAACCATGCACTGTCTTGCACTGCTTTCTGAAAAGCTTAATGTGGTGGTGGCTTTAAGCTCCTGCAACACCAAATAGTGACCGTAGTTGTAGTATAAACAGATGCTTGCACAGCACCAGCCTGTAACTGCTTTATTCCTAGTAGGTGAGCACTGGTCCACATGCACCTAAGTCCAAAGTGTACTAATAACATCTTGTAATTGGTCCACACCTGGAGCATGCTGTAATAACAATTTCAGCTCAATTATTGTCCACTTCAGACATTTGGAAACTCTACTGTTGTTTATAAACAGGGCATTTCTTTTTGTGAGCATTTTGGAGCAAGGACAAAAAAAATCAGAACTTTGTTCAAGCTACTAAAAGAAAGAGATAACAATCAGGGACAAGTCAAAATATCAATTTGTAGACAAAAGTTTTTGTGCAAAAAGGCGCTTTGAAACCCAAAAGACTACGAGGTCTCCAGTAATTTTTTTCTCATCAATTAAGAAAGGCTCAACTGTGCTGGGTGTAGAGCCATGTGATGAAATTGAAAAGCCTCTGGTTCCTGTCCCCACCATACACACACCATTGGTCACAAGTGAATGAAAAATCAACAAGGAAAATCAGAGGAACAGTAGGTTCTCTGACAGCTGCCTATGCAACAACCTCCTTCAGGGAACTGCAAAGGGACTCCAGCAATTTTCATTGTCCTACCTTGAGGTTTGAAGTAATTTGACCACATTGCTAATTAGACTCTGCAAATTATTAATTTGCAATGCACTAAACCAGAGTGCTTTTGAACACATTACATGCTAAAGTTATTCAGAGGGCTGACAGGATTAAATGTGAGATGGTGTTCTTTTCATACCTTCAAGCTTGCCATCTGGAAAATAAACCCAAAAAGAGTATGGTACTCCATTCTTCGCAAAGCATCCCTGTAGCTGCAACTCCAAACATGTAGTCATTCTTTAGTAGACTTGGCGACATTTGTGGACTTATACAGGTCACTTACATCCCGTCTCATTGATGGCACTCTGGATGCAGTTAGCAAAACCTTTGGACTTATGCAGGTTCTTACATTCATAGTCTTTGTTGAGGCACTGTGCCTACTCTTGAGAATCTTGTCAACTGTTCACATGGGCTGTAGAATGTTTGCCACTTTGTTTGAGGATAATTATATCTAGGCAAGCTATATTATATGTTTCTGTATTGAACCTCTGCCCAGTGCAATTCTGGGTTCTCAACTTATATGAAGTCAAAATTTGGAAATGCTAATATTGTACTAGTTTTGATATTTGTAGTTTGAATTTCTGCAAGACAAAATACCTCATTGTCAACAAAAGTAAGCTCAACATCTGAAATGCCATCTTGTTTCTTCAGAAAGGTTGACAATTCGGGAATCACATCCTCCACCATTGTTGACTGCAATGATTTTACTACTGCAGCTGCCTTCGCTACCTTTGCTACCTTCGTTGCCCCAGCTGCTGGAACAGGTTTAGGTCTTGCTGAAGCAGCATCAGTGGTGGGGCTGGCAGTGGCTGTTGTAGCCACGGTCTTTGCTACCTTCTTTGCAGCTACTGCAGGAGTTTCTGCAGTTCTTGATTGGGGAGCAGCTTCAGATCCCAGTGCATTAGTGGCTGTCTGCTTTCCTGCAGCTTCAGTGCTTGATGGTTCTTCTGTAAAACATAAATATTATATCAAATCTCCAAAAAATCAGTCATTGTAGGGTCATCAATCTTGCTGCAAGCTGATAAAATGGATGTTAAGATTGCTGAACATCTCTTAGCACATGTGGCTCCTGAGCTCTTCAAGACCACACTTTCAATGTAGGGCCAGCAGAAAAACCTGGTACAAGGATCTCATTGTTGAAGCCATTGGCATTGTCTGAAACAAGCGGATAGTCAGGCGAGTGCTGCCACTGCCCATCCACAATGAATTTGAATGTGTACTTTCCTGGGGCTAGCTTCTGCCACAACCACCTACCAAACACTTCAGAGAAAGCTTCACTTGGCAGGTGCATAAGTTTCAAC
>Ga0116231_10005862_pt1 | contig 23944 bp, 23 predicted proteins | sample S1TSphgellanicum_2_FD_89695 | JGI IMG/M metagenome (GOLD analysis project Ga0116231, IMG submission 89695) | Host-associated microbial communities from peat moss isolated from Minnesota, USA - S1T2_Fd - Sphagnum magellanicum MG | ecosystem: Host-associated > Plants > Peat moss > Unclassified...
AAGAATATCATAATCAATGAATGGTCAATTTTATAATGAAATGTATAATCAACATCACAATCCAAAGAAAAATATGGTTTTAGATTTTTGTTTATAATGGAATTAGTGCACATATTCACAACTTTGAAATATTTAATTTTGAAAACTCGTAACATTTAGGATGAAAAAATCAAGTAAAAATTTTAAATGAAAACTTTACTAATACTACAAAAATGCCATTTTATGACTACGTCCATGATTACATTTGAAATCTTATGTGATACATGTGATTACATGTATGCATAGTTCATATTGATTTGTCATTTGTCACCATTAATCACAACCTAGGTCCTAGTCATACTATGTCCAACCATGTCTCTAGTCATTTTAAACATATGATTCCAATGTTTTTAGATGATGATTATAAACATTTCAAACAACAATTGTAATCATTTTGAACATACAATTGTAAACACAACAACCATTAGTTAAACCTAGGTTATTGGATATAACATTAACATATTAAAAATAATAATTTGATTGATTAGTGTAATGCCATGTGTGTTTTTTATTTTTTTCAAATGGAAATTTTTTTTAAATGAAAACTTATATTTGAAAATTTAGACTTGTGGTCACCTAAAGTGAATCATGGGATGACATTTGTTTTAATATGATTTCAGGATTAATTAAATACATCAATTAATTTTTAAAAATTTATACATATGTAAATCAATCAATATTTTACATGTGTTAATTTTTGGACTAATAATGGGACACCACATGGGTACTGACACAACATGATGCACATACACGTTTTTAAAAAGATGTTCCATTGGTTTTAAAGTATGAAATAATTCATTTTCTCAATTGTGTTTGGAATTTGCAACAATCATTGGATTAGGACAACATGTATTACTACAAGAAAAACCCCATTTTGCAACTTGTCTTATATGACTAAAATTAACTTTTGTTTCCAAAATAATTGTAAAAAATAAATTTAGTTGCATAACATGCATGTAGTTGTTTAAGGATTTAAAAATATTTTTCCTCTTTAGTTTGTGCAGTTTTATTGGATTTAGTTGAAGGGTTTGAAAAATTTTCAAATATTTTCTTAGGTGGTTCATTGTTCATTTCAATTTTATTCATAAAAATGTCCAACGACCTATTTTCATTTTTAAACAAATTTTCAAATTTTTCCACAACAATCACAATAATTTTGCCTAAATTAGTGAAAACAATCTAACAAATATAAAAGACATTGGGCAAGAAAAAACATTTACAAGGTTAGAAAACTAATGGTATGCAAGGTAAATGACAAATCATTAACTCATATCTCTTCTCCTCATCATGGAAAAAAATTGTTAATTATTTAGGATAAAAAATTAAAATAAAAAGATGTTGTTTAGGTTGCAAAACTTGCACAACATAACAAAACAAAATATTTTTAAGAACTAGAAATTAAAAAAATAAAGATGAATTTTTTTAAAATGCCAAAAAGTGAATGAAAAATAAATAAAAATATAGAAAGAGAAAAGAATGTATGATTTTTAAAATTAAAAAATCACAAAAATAGACCAAAAAAACAAAAACTTAAAAAAATTACAAAAAACCAACCAAAATGCACAAAGACCAAAAAAAATTACTTGGAAAATGACATGCCTACTGTGTGCTAGCATACTTCACAATTTACAAAACCATAAAAAAACATAGGTAGAACTGGCCGTAACTAAACATTGGTTGGTAACCAAACATCTACCATATAAGTTTCATTTCTTTTTCATTTTGAATGATTTGAAATGTTATGGGAACACTAACTTAAGCTTTACAAACATGTTTGAATTACAAAGGCAAAGGAGTAATGAAAAAAAGAACAAGAAAAAAAAAATCAAGTTACAAAACATGTTTTTCTTCTTTTAAATTCCTCTTACTTCTCAAGCTCATAACTTCCTCATCTTTTCTTTGTTTATAATGATTTAAAGTGCTTTGGGAATGCCAACTTAAACTCTACAAAACATCTTTGAATGCCAAAAGCAACAAAACAACATCCAAGGAACATTTGGCTCTTTGGTTATTGGTTTCCAAGTGTTTTGAGATTTTCCTTTTTGAGTTTTTGACCCCTTATTTTCAAACAACCATAATTTTCTCATTTTTAATTTTTTTTTGACAAATTTTAATGCCTTGGGATGTGCTAAGATTAAGGATTTAATTTTTCTTTGGACACCATAAACATATAATCCTTCCTTTAAGCTTTACCTCCTTTGAACCACTAAATGTACATACAAATATGAAAACAAAATATTTACAATATCAATGATGAACCACCTCTTCCCTCTCAAACCTACACAACTAGGAAAGGGGAAATACCCCACAAAATGAGACAATGAATAAACAATAATAGGAATGAACAAATGACTAATATGAAATAAAAGTTTCAACATGTATAGAAGCATCAACGAACAAACATTAAGTAACATAAGAAGGTGATGAGTAGATAAAAGTAGGCGATGAGTAAAAGCATGTGCGTGAATGAATAACAATGAACACACATGAGTTTCAAAACATCGGTTCTCACACATCTTATATTAGTCAGTTTTCAAAGCCAGTTTTACATATCGGTTATTATAAATTTAATTATTTCAGAAATTAATTCCTAATGCAAAAAAATTAAAAAATTTCACAAAAAAATTAAATTTCTTAAATTTCTTTTCAACATTTTATACGTCCATTATTTCATCTTGTTCAAATAAACATTCAAATTCTTCTAACTCTTCAAAACCTAAATATGTTTGAACGAACTCCACTAAATTGGAAGGCAATTTACATCCAACTTTTAAATGATTTGGCCAATTTTTTATCACAAAAATTAAATTAAATTTTTAAAAAATTTGTAAACGACATCTCCTTAGGTTTGTAAATATGCATGTTAAAGAAAAATTCTTCTTGTTTCAATTTGTGACCCTACAATGCCTAAAATTTGATGGTTCCAAAAAACCAACTATTGGAAACATGGCTTCATGTTTTCCCCACCATTAAAAAGGACACTTGATGTTTTTGGGATCCACTTGGTAATGTCTAAAAATCAATAATTCCTTGGGTGACAAGTTCTTTTGATGGTTCAATTGTGGATGCAATCTATTGAAAAATATTCAAATTGGAATCTTCATCATTTGTTTGATCTACACATCCAATAGATTTTGTCATTGGATGCAATAGATTAAATAAACACCTTGTCTTCACTAAAATATTTAATTATCTTGGAGACAAATTTGAATATGAACAAACCTTGTTCCATTATTATCTACCCTTTTTAGATTTTAAAAACCAAGTTATATATTTTTACAAATTTGACTAGGTAGACTTGATTGAAACAAACTTGAGATTTTTGCAATTTTTTTCGTTAGTAGTAGCATATTGACATGCTTTGGAAAGAACATGCAAAACCAAAAACCTTGAAAACTTTCATCCAAACCAAAAACTTCACATTTTATAACAAATTTCAAAACAATTATCATAGAATATAAATTTGAGCCTTCATCGTTAACATAGGTAATGATTTTGTTTCTTAACCCATATTGATCCAGCAATTTTGTCAAATTGTTGGTTAATGCTTACGCAATAGTTTCTATTGCATTGAACAAACCAATAGTTACTTGTTTGGGTTGTCAATTAGATTCCAAAAAGCTTATAACAAGAACAAATATATCATGTGTTCCCTTTGACATCCACAAGTCAAAACTTGGTGTGATAGAAATACAATTTATTAATTTTGGCAAAACATATTTTTCTTTTGTTTTTTCCACCAAGTTAAGTAACATTTCCTAAGAATTTTCTTTTCTAAAAGGAAATACAACTTTAGAACACAAATGTAATATTAAAAACTTAAACCATACACTTTTAACAAACTATAATTGTAAATTCTTTTTCATAATCAAAAGGCCAAGGTCTTGTAAATTTTTTTTTGCTACATATCATCATCTTTGAAAGGTTCTTTTACCACAAAAAAAAAAGGAAATTACACTTGCTAGGACATTTGGTCTTTTTTTTGCAAATTGCTTTCAACACTTTCTATTATTTCATTGTCAATTTCTTTTTCAAATTTCTTTGCAATTGCAAAATGATTTGCATTTACATGTTTCTTTAGAGCGGTTATACCATAAGTTTTATAATAGGTTATTAAACCTCTCGTTTCTTTAGTTTTTGAATTAGGAATATTTACAACATTATCATAACACATAATACATCTCATGATTTGATGAGATCCAATTTCAACCTTTTTCCCATCATTCACACAATAAAATGCTCAACATAAAGAATTCATGTTACAGCCTCTCCAAATATTTCTTTGAACATATAATTTTTGCAAAATGTTTTTCATTATTTGTTCCCCATTTTTTTCAACTCTGGTATTTTTTGTTTGCACATTTCCACTTTCTACTTTTTCCACATGTTTTTCAATGTTCATTTCATTTTCATCGGTCTCATTTTCTTCAATCAAAATTAAAATTTCATTTTTGATTTGACTCCCCCATTTTCTATTAGGATATTACTTACCTTGAAGGAGAAATAAAAAGTTAAGTATGTTTTTTTGCCAAAGTTTTTTTTTGTTATCTATCCAAAAATCAACCTACACATTTACAAGCAATTAAGAGAAAAGTTAAAAAAAGATGTAAAAAAGAGCAACATCGTGATGTAATACAGAAGTACCTTAGTAAGCCATGTTGAAGATGAACGAACAAAGGAATAGTAATGTTGAATGTGGATCAGCAAAAGGAACAACAGCGTCAAGCACATCAAGTAAGAGGAATAACTTGAGCAACATCGTCGACCAAGGAGGAGCAAGAAATAGTAGTGTCGACCAAAGAGGAGCAAGGAGCTCGAACGTTGACCAAGGACTACTAATGCTAACCAAAACAACTAATCAACATAATTAATCTAAGTAACAAACAACAAAAATAAATTGAGAGAAAAACTTGAAACATTTGCTTTATATCAAATGACAAGTGGTGCCACTTATTGCCTAACCCTAAACCTAACTAAACCTTAAATTAACTATTAACTATTGATTAAACACTAAACTCTATTGACTACTAATTGCTTAATTAATTTTAAACCTTGAAACCTCGACCTTGATTTTTTTTAATACCTTGTCAAGGTTTCAATAAAATTTAAATATATATTTGATCATAGTTTCAAAGGCCCCGTTATCACATTGTATAAAACTCTGCAACCAAGTTTCATAAAGGGCATCACTCAAAGTGATACCTTGAGAGTTTCAAACTAAGAACTAACTTGAAACCTTGTCCAATTCTCACATGTTTTCTAATACTTGCCCAACACTTGTTTCATCCAATCAACCAAACCTAGAACATGTCAAATGTGACTAATGCATTGGTGGGTGTAAGGTCACATGAACCAACCCAACAACTAACTGCATGTTTGGGTTTCAATTTGAACCATGAAGTTGATTGCATGGTTTGGATCGATCCAAATCCTATTGTAACAAGGGGTGTGTCACATTGTGGCCTTGCCATTTGCATTAAAATGTATCTTAAGGCAAAAGAAAAATGATGAAAATTCAAATATTTTACCATACAAAAAATAATCTTCAAAAAAATCCTCTAAAAGAAACCAAATTCCTTCAAGATATTATAACTCTACAACTAATCTCAAGTTTCAACACAAGCCAAAATATCATTTTTCAAAAATCCCCATATAAAAATAGACCTACTACCTAGGGGCCAAGATCCCTTAAGCTAGTATAATCTATAATGAATCTAAAACAAATATCCTTGCCTACGAATGCAAGGCCAACAAAACTTTGAACCTCTCATTTAAATACCTACTAGAGAACTTGACCAAAAAACCCACTAGAATAAAACCTACCTAATACCTAGTGGGTTTTTCGATGGGTTTTGTAATAGGTATTAAACCCTAAACCCTAAACCAAAAAACCCACTAGAATTTAGGTAGGCCTAAACTTGGCAACACTAGTAGTAAACAATGTTAGTTGGTTCTTTATTTTTATGAAGAACCTCTAGTTCTAGTTCCTAAAAAAAAATGGAAAAAAATGTCTTGATTTCGGCTCCAATTCTACACATAAGAATAACTCTCTAAAGGTTCAGTTTGTTGGCAGCCCACTTAAAGGAGAAAGATAAGTGGGGCCCGAATAGGTAGGGTCTAGGTTAAGGTAAAACCCTAAACCCTAAACCCTAAGGGTACTCTAAACCCTAAACCCTTGACTAAAGAAAGGAATTTGCAACAACAGAGTCTGTCCAGCACAACACCAACAACAACAACAACGCGCGTGCGTGACGTACTGAATCTCCTACAATTCGGCTCTTCGCTCCCCTTACGTGGGAGTTACAGCAGCTGCCACCTAAACCCTGCCACCTGCTGCTTAAGATCGCCGATGATTCACATACTCCGCCATATTTCTCTCACACCGCCCCCACCCACCTAAACAAACAATCACAATAGATACCCATTCTCACCACACCCAAAAACTCATTCCACACACCCCAAAACAATCACAACACAATACTACTTTCATACCCAAAACAAATCTCATTCTCTCTCCCAACCTTCTTCAAGCTCTCACCCCATCTCTTCAAATACCCATCTCTTCAATAGTCTCAGTAGCAGTTTTCAATTGGGTTGTGAAGAATTTGAGTAGTTTTCAATTGGGTTGTGAACAATTTGAGTAGCTTTCACTCAGGTTGTGAACAATTTGTGCAGGAGAAAATGGGAGATGATGATAGTACTACCATGCCAGCGGAAGCAGCAGCTGTGGTTGCTGCTGGTGATCCGAAGTCATGGAAAGCGGAGTATGCCAAGTCGTCACGCTCACATTGCAGAGCTTGCTCTAAACCCATCTCCAAAGACACCTTCCGCCTCGGACACATGCAACGCGCTCAGCAATTTGCAGGTTTCATGCCCGTAAGTTCCATTTTGGCTGCTCAAATAGACAGATACAACAACAATAATGAGTCAAGACTTTGGCTTTTGCAGATAGGAACTCTTTTTTTCTTTTTTGTCAAGTTTTCCTCTGTGGGTTGATGATCCCTCTGCTGTCCAAGCTTTGCTCTTGTTGGTTTTCTCTTTGTCAAGTCTTCCTCTATGGGGTGATTGGGCATTTGGGTGCTTGCGATTTGTGACTGTGGAATGTGTTTAGAGCTGATCAGATTCATTCTGAGACTCAGAGTTGTTGCCATGGCAGGTGTGGAATCATGCCAGTTGCATCTTCAATGAAGATGGCAAAATCAAATCGTAAGTCCATCTGGGTCGTATGTACCTCCTCCTCCTCCTCTGCACTTGAGTATGTGGCAGCATTGGCAAGACTAGTGCCTCCTACCTAAAATTTTTCTTCATTGCTGGATTGAAGGATATTCTCATACCCAAATTTGCACTGATCATATGAGACTTGATGTTCAGAGATCAATGATCCTTCTGTGTTGGAATGTTGGTTTATGGTTTAAACCCTAAACCCTTCAGAGACAAAATGTCTGAGCAAAATGTAATGCTGCTGCTATTTCCAGGTTGGATGATGTGGAAGGATTGAGTGATCTTCGAGCCACGGATCTTCAAGACCTCCGCAAGTATGTTGATGGTAAGCTGCAGAGATCCTTAATAAAACTTGATTGACATCACATGCCAGTGCCAAAGCCAAAGCACCCATTTACTGGATTGATTCATTCCATTTCTCCTGGGTTCCAACTCTCTTGTTTTGAGTCTCAAGTCTCAACCAAAGAAGGATGGAATTGAACCTTGTTGCTTGGTGGTGAAGGTACACTGGAGCATGCAGTGCATGACATTGTACCAGACAAGGAAGAAAGCCCAAAAGTTGATGCAGCTGGGGATGACGACAAAAACACTGGTGAATACATGATTGAAAATGCCAAAAGCTCACGATCTATCTGCAAGAGCTGCAATGAAAAGATTGAGAAAGGAGAAGTATGTTTGAATATACTCCCTACCATCACCAAGCAATTCCAACATCACACTTTCTTCTTCACACCTGCTGCCATTTCTACTTCCTGTCTCTCTCTATCTCTCTCTTCTAGTTGAGTCAGATCTGTATGTGTGAGAAACACTGGATCATGATGATCTGCACATGTAATCTTTACTCTTGGTGGTGGATGTGATGGAGAACAAATGGGGTGGGTGTGAAACTGATTTTCTCAAGCACAGGTTCTCTTGCTTCATCTTCTTAGTAGTAGTCATTGAAGAGCTCTAGCAAAATCACAAGAGGTGTTTGTGGTGTACCTGGTGATGGGTGGTAAGGTGCGCATTGCGACGATGGTGGACAATCCTCGATTCAGGGGGAAACAACCTGCATGGCGTCATGTCAAATGTTTTCTGGAGAAAAATTGGTGGACAAGCCCTATGGAGGCCATGCCAGGATGGGATCACCTCTCTGTTAAAGATCAAGCACATGTCCAAACACTAGCCAAGGATTTCACGGGTTAGTATTACTGAATCATCGTCAATCTGGAATGATGATCCAAGATGAGAGAGAGAGAGAGAGAGAGAGAGAGAGAGAATGTCAAGTTGAGACTACTGTTGTCCAGGGTTTAGAACTGAAGTGGAAATCAGAGTGCTTGTTGGTGAAGAAAAGGCATATATTCCTCTCACATTTCTGCATGTGAATTTTGACATTCTGCAGGTGGAACCATAGCAACAAAAGACTTAGAAGAGAAACAAAAGGAGGAGACAGCAAGTCCTGCAAAGACACCTGCAAAGCGGAAAGCTGCAGCTAAGGAAAACTCAAGCCCAGTGAAAGAAAAACAGACAAGTACCTTGAAGGAAACATCAAGCCCCAGCCCAACAAAGGTTGCCCGGTTGTCTAGAAGTTCAGAGAAGGGAACAGCAAAAGCATCAAAGAAAAAGTCAGGCTTGAAAGTCTGATCCAGAGTTGTCTGTAACCACATGCAGCTACATGGTGTAGACTGTTGTTTTGGAGATTCCTTGGCAATTTCATAGATGTGTAAATAAGCTTTCAGGATTTCTCTTTTTCCCAGCAGATGCTTAGCTGTGATCAGTGAATACTGCAGGATTCACTTTTTGGCTGTGCACTGCTCACTACATGTGGGTCATAGTACATTGTGGATAACCATTTGTGTGCTTGAGAAAGGCAGAGAACATGTTCAATTTTAGTTGCAAGATTCATACCTGAGTGAATGGAATGGTGTTGTTTGATAGCGGAACACTGCAGTCAAAAAGTTTGGTTCAATTCACAAAATCAACCTCTGTTTGAAGCAGACAGCTGATGGATGACCCTGTAAGCATTGCAACCTTGCAAAATCTGTTGGCAGGTACAGACTTTCAATCAATCCAATTCAGAAAGAGGGTTTCTTTCTGCAGTTAACCAATCACCAAGAAACTTGAACTGAAAGTGCACTTTTTTTGGGGAAAGGAAGGGTTTAGGTTTTAGGGAACATTGCTGGAACCCATTCTTGACAGCATGCACAATAATCACAGTGTTCCATTGCTGAGAAGAAAAAGTGGGTACCCAAAATCCCATTTCAAAATCTCATCCTACAATACTCCACGAGGTACAATCCACCCATAAAGCAATCTCAAATGATCAAAAGAAAAGAGAGAAGACCTCAGTTTATGAGATGCAAAGTCCCATCAAATTACCCCCATACCATACCTCCCTCCCAGACCTGCAGAATGCAGCTTGACAAGAGTGACTTTGTCACTTCTGACCATCACCTTCTTGCTGCAAGGCAAAACAATCTTGTTTCTCACAAGGAGCATGATGTGTTGCCCCACCCATCAGATGCATCCATCTGGGTGTAGGAGTAGTGTCAACGGTTTCACAAGGATAATGGAAAAGCCCACCAGGGAGGATGCTGGTCAAGGAAGTACTTGTGATTGTGCGTAGTGTTAGCAATCTCCCTATCCTTGTCATGATCTGCTTGTAAGTGTATTGCACCCTGCCTGGGCTTTTCCCCTCATCCTAGTTTTGTAGACTATAATCCAAGATTGTTTGCTGGTGTGACATATGACACCCAGATTGAGCATGATGTACTTAGTACGTGATCATGTTTATTCAGGTCAGGAATGTGTGAAGCAATTCTGGCTGCTGCTGTGGGATAGCAGTATGGACAAATTTTGCAAAGAGCAAGCTGCACAAATACCTAACAAATGAACATTTCATGGAGCTTCTTGAGGAGGATCTGCTCACCGTTCTTTCTAAGCATTGTATCTGCTTGCTTGGTTCATCAGTCCCAGTCCTGTATGATGGTAAACTCTTCCTCTTCCTTTGATTGGTCTGCATGTGCAATTCGCTGGCACCTGTGAAATGGGAAATGTATGTGTTGTTCACAAATTTGGGGGGGGTGCTGCTGTTGTATCAGAGCATTGTGGTAACAAGAGGAAGAAACTGAGGTAAAAGAAGAGGAGGAGGAGGAGGAAGATTGACATACACCAGGAAGTAAATCCTGTCAGGACAGCACACATGGAAGAACCACACCAGGCTGAGCAAGCCTGTCAGGCAGCACACATGGAAGAAGAACCAGACCAAGAAGCAATCCTGCCAGGCAGCACACATGGAAGAACCATACCATGAAGCAATTCTGTCAGGCAGCACACATGGAAGAACCACACCATGAAGTAATCCTGAGAAAAGTATTCGTGAAGTCTGATTGCATGGTGTGGTGCAAGCTCTTCCAGCATTGCAGTCGGTGAGAACGAGCGAGCGAGAAAGAGAGATAGAGAGAGAGAGAGAGAAGCTCAACAACATCAGGCAGAGGTTCAAGGGATGGATGAGCTCCACCAAAACACAACACACTGATGAGAGCTTGACAACCACAACGACAGAAGAGAAGGAAAGAAGATGGTAGTAGTAGAGCTTCTTCACTTGAGATTTGTTTCTTCTAGCTGCAATGCAAGAAGAAGATTTCTGTATGTGGGTTGTTCTGAATTCTGGTCAAAGACTTTTTCTTCTTGCATTGCAGTTAGATTCAGAAACAAAGTTCAAACTGAAGAAGCTCATCTACTACCCATCTTCTTTCTTGCAATTCTGTGACCTAGAATGAATTCCTTCCTCTGTGTGTGTGTGTGTGTGTGTGTGTGTGTGCGGTCATGGGTTGAGAATCTCTTCTGCTGTTTTGAGCGAGAGATTTTTTGAGTTGAGATTCTTTGAGAGATTAATCTCGCGCTCAAAACAGGAGACCACAAAGCAAAGAAGAAGAAGGAGAGCCAGCCAGCCAGCAGCGGCAGCCGTTGCTGCTGTGGGCCCATTTGTGGATGAAAAAGCCACAAGACGGTTGAGGTGGACGACGCTCATCGCAGTATCTTGTGTTACGGAAGAAGATCCCTTCTTATCTGATGATCATCATCATGATCTTGGATGCAGCAAGAATGTCTGTCATCATCCTCCGCAATGAACTCCTGCTGCTTTGTGGTGTGGTTCATATCGTCCGAGAAAGCAATCGTTCACAACAGAAGACGAAGAAGAAGAAGCACATTCTGTGTGTGATGCTGCTGGCTTCTTCTTCTAGCTGTACAGACGGTTGCTGCTTGCTGGATGTGATGATGGGTTAGTGTCGGATTCATTCTTTCTCCAATCTCCGCTCACCCATTTGCTTCTTCCCAACAAATTTGCCGTTTTCACGTTGTGGGTTGCTGCAATTCTTCTGCAAAAAGTCGGAAACGCACAAGAACTCTCTCTGTCCCTCTCTCTGGTTTTTGTGGGTGTTGTGGGTTGTGGGTTGTTGAGGTTTAAGAAGAAGAGGAAGAAGGAGAAGCGATGACGATGGCGATGGCAGCTGTGAGGGTAACCAGTACCATTCCTGTGTTACAATGGCAACTGAAACCTGCTTCTGCCATGGACCATCAAGCTCGCATGGAATTCACGAGGTTGCAGCGGGGTTCGACATCTTTGGACACATTCAGACCTCTTCTTTGCAGAGACCTGGCGTCCACGAAATGGGGAGGAGGAGGAGGAGGAGTACAACACTTGCAGCAAAGGAGTTGCAACAACAATGGAAGTGTTCGGAGGAAACAGCAACAACAAACGACAATGACAAGGGTAGCAGCCAACAATGCAAACCCTACACGACCATCCTCGCAGCCAAGATTCATACAACACAAGCAAGAAGCGTTCTGGTTCTACAGGTTCTTGTCCATAGTCTACGACCATGTGATCAACCCGGGACACTGGACGGAAGACATGCGCGAAGAGGCTCTGGAACCCGCAGACCTAAACGATCCGGATTTGGTAGTAGTGGATGTGGGAGGCGGCACGGGGTTCACCACTCTGGGAATTGTGAAGACTGTGGATGCCAAGAATGTCACCATCCTCGACCAATCTCCTCACCAGCTTGCCAAAGCCAAGGAGAAAGAAGCTCTCCAGGAGTGCAACAAGATCGAAGGCGATGCTGAGGACTTACCCTTCGAGACCGACTACGCCGACCGCTACATCTCTGCTGGAAGGTATGTAGGAATGGAGCCCATCTCTCTATCTATGTCGACGGAGGTTTTTTCAGAATCGATGTTGCCCTCTTTCTCTCGCTAGAGAGACAGACGAATGGTGTCTCTGTCTGTCTGCAACGCAAATCCTTGCCTAGAAAACCATATACCATCTCGCAAAATCGCTCTCTTCCAGTTGCTCTTCTTGCAGAGAGCTTCTTCTCCTCACTAGGAGCATTCTTTGAGGAGATATTTCTTCAGAGATTTCTTGCTCTCTTCCAGGTGCTCTTGAAGAGAGCTTCTTCTTCTTCTTGTTGTAGTATCATTCTTTTTGTCTCTAGTACTATGCAATCTCGGAGTACGAATTCTCTGTCTCTCTCTGAAAATGGGTTTTGGAAAACTGTTTGCACTTCTGTGTGATTGATCTCTTGCAAAGATTCTTCTTCTTGGTAGAATCCATCTGTTCTATGTCTAGTACTTTGCTGCAAGAAGAAGCACGAGTCATATCTCTGAAACCATGGTTTCAGAAACCCGCTCTCACAAACTTCCAGGTGATGTCTCTCACTTGTGTTTGCTGAGCTTCTTCTTCTTGGTAGCATCATTCTTTTGTCTGGTATATAACATGTGCAAGAAGAGCACAAATCATCTCTCTGAAATTGGGTTTTGGAAAACTGCTGCTGGCTGTCTCTCTTACTGATTTTGTTACTGATTTTGAGAATGAGTCATTGGCATATGTTTGTTGTGGCATTGGGTGCAAGCAGCATTGAATACTGGCCGGATCCGCAGCGAGGAATCAAGGAGGCATACAGAGTGCTCAAGAAAGGTGGCAAGGCATGTCTCATTGGGCCTGTGCACCCCACATTTTGGCTGTCACGATTCTTTGCAGATGTGTGGATGCTGTTTCCAACGGAGGAAGAGTATATTGACTGGTTCACCAAAGCCGGTTTCCAGGATGTGCAGCTGAAGAGGATTGGACCCAAATGGTACCGTGGAGTCCGTAGACATGGTCTTATCATGGGTTGCTCTGTCACTGGCATCAAGCCTGAGTCTGGCGATTCACCATTGCAGGTATGTGCACAACAAACCTGACTATTTCAGGACTACTTTTCTTTTGGTCAGAGCTCATTTTTTTTGCAGGGATCAAATTGAGCTCCTTTAGAGACATATACATGTTTTTCTTCATACTGCAAACAAGAGGGAAGAAATTTTCATTTTGAGGGAAGAACAAACTGTGGGCATTGTTTTGCAGATGGGACCAAAGGCAGAAGATGTGAAGGGTCCATGGAATCCAATTTCATTTGCATACAGATTTGTCATTGGTGTGCTTGCAGCGTCCTACTTCGTGCTTGTTCCAATCTATATGTGGCTCAAGGATTTGGTTACGCCTAAGGGCCAACCACTCTAATAGTCTCAAACATTTTGAAGGTATGCTGCACCTTTTATAGCAGCAGCATGGCATGGCAGTGGAAGGGGGTTTTACTAGAATAGAGCAAAGCTCCTAGCAGGCTGTGCGGGAAGCTTAGTGGATGTGTAGTGAGGTCATCATCCTTTAGTTACTTTTACCATTTTTTCAAAGAGCAAGAGAATTACATTTTTTTGTGTGTGTGCAGTTGTTAGAAAGATTGTTTTTGAGTTGGGGAGTTCTCAGTCATCTCAGATTGCTGTTGAATTGCTTGTGAAGTCTTGAAGTTCTTTGTTGAACCTCAAAATGCAAGTACTTGGATTCTGTTGAGAAACGTGAGGATGGCAACTACTTTGAGAGGTGCTGCTCTCGAGAGCATTGCAATGTGTGTCAGGTGGCTTTCACCTTGAGCTGGAAATGACAGAAGAACCTGGAACAAAAGGATTTTGTTCAAGGTAATCAATCACCCAGAAAACCACAAGAATCAAAGCAAAGGTTTGTTGGAAAGAAAAAGTACTGAAAAATGGGATTTTCCCTAAGAACTCTCTCTCTCTCTCTCTCTCTCCACCAAACCATGGAGACAAGCCATCAAACAACCATGCTGCTGCGAACAGACAAACAAACAAAGAAATCAACAGAAAAAGTGGTCCTCAATTTCAAACAATGCAGCTTAAGGAGGGAAAGAAGATTGCAGAATCACAAAAGAAGCTGAGAGATGATGGAGAGGATGTAAATGAAAGAGATGAAATTGAGTTGTTTTGTCTCAAAATGAGAATCAGAAGAGAGTGGAAGGCTTGTCGGAGTTGCATGCAATCTTTCCTCAAAGTCTCAAAAGAAAAAGCCAGGGGAAAAATATTAAAAAATGGCTCCAGCAGGAGGAGGAGGAGGAGGAGGAGGTGGAGGAGAGTGATGATGATGCAAAACAATTTCTTTGTAGTCTTGTCTTTTTCTCTTTCGTGACAAGTGTTACGGCAATGCTCCGCACAAGTGTTGAGTCCTTGGACACAACACGTGGTACAAGTATACCTGTGTGGGAAAAGAAACGATCAGCAGCAGCAGCAACGGAGAAAGAATTGGGGATACTGACTTGGGGTTGTTGCAACAACAAACTGCTGATCAACAACAAACAAAGTTGGTCATCATAATACTCGGAAAACCCTTTCTTCTTCTTCTTCGTCTATCATCATCAAGGCTGTAGTGTTTCCACTAGGCTTTCTTCTGCCTCAACAAGCTCTTCTTCCTCACTGGTGAGCACAATTGTTTTTGGGGAATTGGGTATGTTTGGTTTCAGAGCTTTCTGATCGCCCATTGCAGATTTGGGTGCTTTTGTGTTTGCTTGTTTTGTTCTTGTATCTTTCAATCTTGTGATTGACGATTGCAATAAAGGCTTTTGTACCATCTCTTCTATTCTTCCCTTTGAAACTACCCACTGCTGAATTTTGGTTTTTCTGGGTTTGTTTTGGAGCTCAGATTTCTGGTGACATGCGAGGTTGTTTTTGTGGGTGGGTGTGTGTTTTCTTTTGTTGTTGTTGGGCGAGTTTTTCTGGTTTTTGTTGATTCTTAGGGGTTTTGGGTTTTTGTCTCTTTCTTTCTTTCTTTCAGCAGGAAAAGCCTTCAAAGAACTCATGGACAAGTTGGCCAAGGCAAGGCTCTTGCGCACCACAAGCACCAAAGAGAGAATGCAGGATGTGCTGAAGCAAGAAAGAAATCCTGTCCTGGGTCTCCTCTCAAGGTGAACCCAACCTTCTTCTCTTCCAAGCTTGCACCAAATCCTGCATTTTCACTCCAAGAATAGAGACGTCTCCTTTGATCGCAACAAAAACCCACATCAAAAAACAAAACAGAAAGTGGCAGCACAAATTGGCACAAAGAGAGAGAGAGAGAGAGAGAGAGAGAGAGAGAGAGAGAGAGAGAGAGAGAGCATTTTGTCCTTGTCTCTCACCTTACGGCCCATCTAACACTCAGAGGAAATCCTCTCTCCTTTCTCTTGAAGAAAACCTCTATGACTAAAGAGCACAAGCTTGCAAAGGTAGCTATGAGTGGTCTCAAATTCAGAAACCTTTGTTTTTCCATGGCATCTTGATAGAACTTTCTCCATGTTCAGGTTGGTGGCGCATGGGAAGTCAATTCTCCAACCTCACCAGTTGTCAGATCATCTAGATGGTGCCACAAACGAGTATGGAGGAGCTGTCTCTGGGGGTCCTCTTGCTTGGGTATTCCAGTGCACACAGGTAGGTATTGTTTGCCATTCACCTTCCTCTTTCTTTCATCCTGGTGTGAAGTTAGATTTGATGTGGATTGCTGAAAGGCACAGTTCCTTTTCCAATACTGTCTGGAGTCGGCCTTTTGATGATCCTGTGATCTAGCCAACAACCCACATACTAAATCTGCATGTCTCTGTCTTCATGATGATGCTTGCAATGATGCTGTTGCTTGTCCACAGTAGAAGAATATAATAAGCATACATGGTGTGTTTAATTGTGTGCGAAACATGCAGGAGGTTGTTGTTTTTCCACCATGGGTAGGATTAGCTGTGCGTCCAAGACCAGGGGTATGGGAGCATTTGGTGATCAATGTCGATGAGCTGAATGTGGAACTGCTCACTGTGTCCGAGTATCTTGCATTCAAAGAACGCTTATTGAATGGTGCAGAGTAAATGCCCATACTCTCTCTCTTCCTGCAAAGTTAGACCACACCATAAAAACTATGCTCTTGCAAAGAGCTCTTGAGTGTCTGCCTGTTTTCCAAACGAAGACAAAACTACTGTTTTCCAGTGAGTATCTATTTGCAAGTGTCATGGAAGGAACTAATGTATGTTTGTTTGTTTATGTGTGCTGCTACTACTACTGGTGGCACTGATTTTGTTTGCTTTTTTTTTTGATCCAGATTTGGGGTGTAAAATGTTGTGCAGGAATCCAGATCCATTTGTTCTCGAATTGGATTTTGAGCCATTCAATGCAGATTTCCCACGGATGACAAGACCTAAGTCAATTGGCAATGGGGTGCAGTTTCTGAATCGTCACCTTTCGTCACGGTTGTTTCGGGACCCTGAAAGCATGGATCCACTCTTTGAGTTCCTGCAACTCCATACATACGGAGGAGAGGTAGGGTATTCTTGCTCAGGCATGACCCAATTTCCTTCCCCTGTTTAACATCAAACTATAATTTATGACAAGCTCATCAGCTTCTTTTGCAAATAAATATGTAAATTTCTCTTTCAAGTCCTGTGAGTAAAAGGACTGAAGTAAAACACTTTGATGCAGACTTTGATGCTCAATGAGCGGATTCCAAGTTTGAGCAAGCTCCGACCAGCCCTAATGAAAACAGAAGATATTCTGACGAAGCTTCCAAAGGACACCCCATATTCTGACTTTGAGCCGAAGTATGACATGCTTCTTTGTTTCCTTACAGATTTCCATTTGCAAAAAACTTGAGATCTTGCACAATAATGGTAAAGAGTATAAGGGTAATGGTCATTTGATTTTGGACTAGAAGAAAGAGAAATGATGTCTGAAAGAAAACACCCAAAAATCTATCTTGCTGCAAGTGTACAGGTTGCGGGAGCTGGGTTTGGAGAAAGGATGGGGCAACACTGCAGGTCGGGTGCTTGAAAGCATTCATATGCTGCTTGATCTTGTTCAAGCCCCAGACCCAGAAACTCTTGAGAAGTTTTTGGCAAGAATGCCGCTGCTGTTCAGTGTCGTGATAATGTCACCGCATGGTTACTTTGGACAGGAAGGTGTTCTAGGCATGCCTGACACTGGCGGCCAGGTAAAACCCCTTTTCCAAAACTGTCAATTGCAAATCATCATGAAGAATCTCTGCACTGTACTTGCAATGCAGATGATGATGACAATGGGCCCCCCTGTACAATCAACTCCCAGAAACAAACCACAAATGTGAGCAAGCGAGGTGAAGATGACAGTATGATTTTTTTTCACTTGCAGTTGGTGGTTGCAGGTTGTATATATTTTGGATCAAGTTCGGGCGATGGAATGTGAGATGCTTGAAAACATTCGTCAACAAGGTCTTGACATAAAACCTCAAATTGTTGTGGTAAGCTTGTGCACTGTTGTTGAATAGATCCAGCCATTTTCAAACACTGAGTTGGTAATCAGATGGTAGTCAGTCAGTCAGTAAAGAAGATCGACTGACAGAATTTGGGTGATTGTTTGTTCCTTCCATTTTTGAAGTTGCAAAACCAGAGAGAGAGAAAAAGGGATTCTGAGGACAGAATTCTCAAGAAGAGTTTGTAGATTTAAAAAAGTGGTGGAGTGTTTTGCAGGTAACCCGTCTGATACCAAATGCCCATGGCACAACTTGTAATCAGCGGGTGGAGAAGATCATTGGGACCAAGCACTCTTTCATACTCCGTGTTCCTTTCCGCCATGAAGGCCGTGTTTTGCGCAACTGGGTTTCAAGATTTGATGTCTACCCTTTCCTCGAACAGTTTGTTGTGGTCAGTCATAACTATCCTTGGCAAGATCAAACAAACAGTAGCAGCACAGCCTTACTGCAGTTTTTTACATTTTTGGTCAGTCAGTCAGTCAGTCTCTGACAAATGAATCCAGCGGCCCTTTTGCAAATGTGACTTTATAAGAGTGTATTACTTTCACTTGCAGGATGTGGCGAGAGAATTGAGCACTGAATTGACAGGGAAACCTGATCTCATAATTGGGAATTACACAGATGGAAATCTGGTAGCCTCATTGCTTTCTCACCGACTGGGTGTCACACAGGTTTTTTTTTTCCTATTCCTCCTTGGTTTTATGCTCTCAATTGCTGTCACTATATCTTGCTACCTCCTTAGCTGGTGGTGGTGGTATATTTACCCCTTAAAACATCCCCATATGCAATTTCAGGAGCTTATGGTCATGCCACAGTTTTGATGATTGAATGAAAAGCATCTTGGTTGTTTGTGTTGTTCCAGTGTAATATTGCACATGCATTGGAGAAGACAAAGTATCCAGATTCGGATATCTATTGGCAAAAGTTTGAGGAGAAGTACCATTTTTCATGCCAGTTCACAGCAGATCTCATTGCCATGAACCATGCTGATTTCATCATCACCAGCACATATCAAGAAATTGCTGGCAGGTATTTGGCAACCCCAAGAGACTTAAACCCAATCCTAGTTTCCAAACTTTGCTTCAAAGAACTTGCTAGTATAGAGATGCTGGTTTTGCAGCTTCATGGCTGATACTATGAGTCTCTGTATCCTGGTAAGCAAATGGGTTGTGGGTCATCAGCTAGCCTCAAACTAAACTGAACATCTTGGATGAAAGATTTACTTCTGGTATTCTATTGTTAACAGATCAAATACAGTGAGTTGCACTCAAGAGGATTGTAACAAGTTGGTGGATCTGGGTTTTTTTTTTCTTGTGTTGAATAATGTGTGCAGTGCGGAGACAGTGGGACAATATGAGAGCCATGTTGCATTTTCTCTTCCAGGATTGTACAGGGTGGTGGATGGTATTGATGTTTTTGACCCCAAATTCAATATTGTGTCACCAGGTGCTGATCAGAGTGTCTATTTTCCCTTCACCGATAAGGAGCGACGCCTCACCCACATTCATGAGTCCATAGAAGAACTTTTGTTCAACCCTGCACAAACTTCTCAGCACATGTTTGTCTTCATCCCTGGATCTTCTTTCCTTGACCTATTTATGAGCTCATCATAGTTGCAGATCTGCAACTATTGCTACAATGCTAACTTATGCAATTTGGTGACAGGGATGGGTCCTCTCAGGTGTGGTTTTGCACTGTCAGAACTTCTCTTTTTCTGATTGTTGACCATGTTTTTGTGCAGTGGTACGATAAAAGACCGATCAAAGCCTATCCTCTTTTCAATGGCACGACTAGACAAGGTGAAGAACATCACAGGTCTGGTGGAGCTCTTTGCCAAGAACTCAAGGCTGAGAGAGTTGGTGAACCTGGTGGTGGTAGCTGGCAATATTGACCAGAGCAAATCAAAGGACCGGGAAGAGATCTCAGAGATCGAGAAGATGCACAACCTGATGAATGAGTTTGATCTCCATGGCGAGTTCCGATGGATCTGTGCACAGACTGACAAGGTCCGGAATGGAGAACTGTATCGATATATTGCAGATTCTCATGGTGCATTTGTTCAACCAGCACTGTACGAGGGCTTTGGATTGACTGTGATTGAGGCTATGACATGTGGCCTACCCTCATTTGCCACCTGCCATGGCGGACCTGCTGAGATTATAGAAAATGGTCTTTCGGGATTCCACATTGACCCATTTCACCCTGAGAAGGCCAGTGAAGTCATGGTGAACTTCTTTGAGCGCTGCAATCAAGAGGGAGACTACTGGATGACCGTCTCAAATGCAGGCCTTCAACGAATCTATAGTAGGTGAGTGAGAGAAACTCCCAACCCAAGTCAGGAGGTCTCAAAAGGACTTTAACAATCATCGCAAATTGACACAAATTTTTCTACAACAAATTTTCTTATTCCTGTGGAAAGGGTGACATGTTGGCTGATATCTGGCTTGTCGACATTGACAAAAGAGAGTTGATGGGTTGTGAAAGGTATACATGGAAGATCTACGCTGAGCGTCTATTGATGCTGTCACGGGTCTATAGCTTCTGGAAATATGTATCCAAGCTTGGTAGACGTGAGACCCGACGTTACCTTGAAATGTTCTACATTCTGAAGTTCCGGGAACTGGTAAGACAATTTTACACTCTGTGAAAAAAGATATAAATTTTTTTTCCTCCTATTTCTCTTCCACAATATATAATAAGGATATAAAATATTCCCCCTTTTGTCTTCATTTTTTCGACTTCTATCTTATTGTGCTCAATAAGTAAGTAGTGGGTTTACACACCCACATCTGATGAGAAGAATGTCTGTCTCTGGTTTTTCAGGCCAAGACGGTGCCAATAGCAAGTGATGAAGATGAATCTGTGCAAGAAGAGAAGAAGAAACTATAGAGCTCCATCATTCAAAAGTTGATGCATACACATATCACAGGTAAAACATTCACAACTGACAATTTGGAACAAGAAGTTTGTAGATTTCCTCAAAACCTGGGGGGTTTTATTCTGAAATATTTCAGCTTGTTTTAACATTTTTCTTCATGAAACTTTCCCCCAAAAAACTATCATCAGAGTGAAAAAACAATGATGACCCACATGTTGCTAACCATGCAACTTTAACTTCTATTACCTAGTCTTCATAATTCTTGCATGAAATTTAGTCTTTGAAATGACTGCAATCTATCATCTCTCCATGGGTTTTTACTACTTCCTTAGCTTGAGCGCCTTAACTTTTGCAGGTCCCAATGCTTTATATTGTGATATATTTTTCCATAGCTAATTTTTTTTTCCCAATTCGGGTATCTTCCCAATTTAGATAATCAGTTTTGTGTGCTTTTTGAGTAAGATGCCCATCTAGATTTTTGGATCTTTTGGTTGATTTTTGGAAGTATTTTTAGTTGTGTTTTTTTAGTTCATATCAGAGCCATAAGCTATGAGTGCCTTTGAACCGCATATATTTCAGGTTTAAGGTGTGTTAAAAGATAATTCATTTAAAAAATCTAATTGGGTTTTTTCAAAAGCCATTAGAAAAAAAGGAATATGGCAATTGAATTTGTTAGTTTGACAATTGTGTTTTTTGGAGGCTTTTTAAAAAAAACAAACTAGTGAAAGTTCATCCATATATAATAATAATACTTGTAACTCCTCTTCTTCTCCTAGCAAGGTACCCTTTTAATAATGTACCTTTCTCCCTTACAAAAAAAGGCAGTTCCATTTGTGATGATGGTGTACAAACATATGTTTTGGATGAAGTACAAACCCTATTAGTGCCGCACCACCACCGAAGAATTGGGTTTGAGCTGAATTGGGTTTTTGAGCTAAGTGTAAGTTTTACTCGGGATCTAGTGCTTGTAAAAAACGCTTTGCTCTTGATTGGCCAGCTCTGATGATAGGGCTCTATATACATGTTGTAAGTTGTCTCATTTTTCATGTTTTGAGGGCGAGGATTGATAAACATTGTTATTCACAAAGTGAGGAAATTTTATTAAATCTGGGTATGAAATGTTGGAAGGGGATATCTAATGCATTGTATGTAGCAAGTAAATAGTAAATGCACCCATGAAAGGGGGAAAAAATAAATAAAAATGGGGCTGAAATTTAAAATTTCATTGGTGGTACAACCTGAGTTTCATCCCTTGTTTATTATTATTATTTTAGTTTCATCACTTTTGTAATCAAACTCTAGGTACTAATGTTGTCTTTCTTTTATTTTACAAATATTTCCAATAGCCATTTTGAAATTTCTTTTAGCCAAATTACTAAATTTAGCTAGAGAGAGAAAAAAATAAAAAGGTTATCACAATGAAATATTGCAGGCTTTCTTTTTGGCATTTTTTTTTTTTTTTTCCCCCAAATTGCCAAAAATTTAGTGATAAAACATTTGTAAAAAGCCCAAATATGGGGTATGGGTGAAGCTAACTCCAATATTAAATCCACCACCACCCATGGTGGATATATGAGCCCCTATTAGTGTCTATCATATCCAAAATAATGTGAACGGTATTTCCTCACTCCCATACCTAAAATGCAATCACTTGAATGTAATTAGATGGGCCAATAAATGTCACCACCGACCAATCAAAATTGATCCTTTCTTTTACTAATCATTTTTGACAATCACTATTTAAAATATATATTCACAATGCCCAAAAATTTAGTTTTATATTTACATAAGGCATTAATTTTATTCAAATTATAGTTTATGGGTCCTATTATGGCTATTGAAACTATAGCTGCAAGCCCAAACCCTACTACCCCTTGGAATCCTAACTACCTCTTTCTTGGATGAAACAAGTAATTATTAACAAGCAAGTAACCACAAGATGGTTTTAGTGGATGAAATTGGTGATTCAACAAAGTTTTTTATTTGACGAATTCTCACATTTTTTGCAACCTTAAAAATATGATTTACACCATAAAAAGGGGGTTTTTTTTTTTGTGGGGGTGTAAAAAAGCCTAAAAAATTGGCCAGATTTTGTGAATACACACAACACACACACACACACAACACTATGTGCTGAATATATACAATAAGTTCCAGAATGTAGTCAAAATATAAAGGATTAAAAAATAAATTCATAACTGGTCTATTAGCCAAATTTGGCTAAATCTTTTTGTGGATGATTGCCAGTTTGGCTACATCAGAAAATTGGTAAAATAAAAAAATAAAAAAAAAATAATTATTTTAAGAAAAAACTTGCCTGTCAGGTGATTATTGGTAACTTTTTATTCAATGTCTACTTTCGGTGCCTATATTTTATTGATAACATTTAATTGATGCTTAGTACAATTAGTTGCTCGTACACCAAATTTTATTTCAATTTTTACTTGATTGATTACATACCTTTTCGGGTCTTTGCTTCTCTACCAAAAAGCTTTTCGTCATACATTTAAAAATTAAAAAAAAAAGTGTTCAGTCTTTTCTTTTTAACTAATATAATTCTGGAAGAATATAACATGATGATGATGATGATGGACAATAATTGAATTGTGACCAAATTTATATTAAAAAATTAATTAAAAAAAACTACAAAAATTTTTCAAAATGAAAATACGGTGCTTAATCCTCTAACACTTTTGTAAGGGAATTGGACCTATAGGGTAAGGCCCTATGGTGAGGGCATTACTACTAGAGTTAAGGGCTTAAATGAAGACCAAAGTAAGGGTCCCATTCTAGTAATGCTCATTTTGGACCTAAGATGAGGCCGACCTTACTAGAGTAAGGGTCTACATGATGACCAAAGTAAGGGTCTTTTTCTAGTAATGGTCACTTTGGACCTAAGATGAGGCCGACCTTACTAGAGTAAGGGCTTACATGATGACCAAAGTAAGGGTTTTGTTCTAGTAATGCTCACTTTGGACCTAAGATAAGGGTGGCATTACTAGAGTAAGGGCTTACATGATGACCAAAGTAAGGGTTTTGTTCTAGTAGATGCTCACTTTGGACCTAAGATAAGGGTGGCATTACTAGAGTAAGGGCTTACATGATGACCAAAGTAAGGGTCTTGTTCTAGTAATGGTCACTTTGGACCTAAGATGAAGCTGACCTTACTAGAGGAAGGGCTTACATGATGACCAAAGTAA